>Ga0315339_1000481_pt1 | contig 49850 bp, 45 predicted proteins | sample ASW17metaG_FD_204514 | JGI IMG/M metagenome (GOLD analysis project Ga0315339, IMG submission 204514) | Ammonia-oxidizing marine archaeal communities from Pacific Ocean, United States - ASW #17 | ecosystem: Environmental > Aquatic > Marine > Oceanic | place: USA: California | collected 2016-12-05 | reverse complement strand
CGGATCGGGCAAGGCCCTGGCTTGAGTCACGCGCGCCCGCGCTGCATCCCACACCTTTTGCGCAACCACAACTTCCGGATTCTGCTGCATTGCCAAATCCACGGCCGCCTGCCGGTCTAACTCAAACGTCTGGGCATATGCCACATCGGCTAATATCCCGCAATTAACACTGCCTATTAGCACAATCGCGGATAGTACATGTCGATACATAAGTTTCCCCTAATAAAATTCAAAGCATCCAGAGCAAAGCATCTTTGCATGCCACAGTAAGCCACACGTACAGCTACGCGCAAAGATCCACTCCGTGCAGATGATCATGCACAGTGGCAAAAAACGATACGCTATAAAATCAGATCAGGAGAATAATAGTGCGGAGTGATGCTAGAGGATCTTTAGCAACAGCAGACTGTTGCAGGGGTGCCGCCCGTTTTTCATCTAAAATTGCCAATAGATGAAAACTTGTACGAGCGGCGAAAAACTGCGATTTGACGTTTTCTTCTTGAGCGGGAATCACCGGGGCCCGTCGGCCGGCGACGGTATCCGGGCCGACCAACATCAGAGCAATATCGGTGCAAGGCCCGCAATGATCGTCCGCTAGCGCATCCTGCGGCATAAAAAGAGCGCCAAGCGACGCTACAGCCGCTACGGATACTTCACAGGTCAATTCCGCCGAAGCCGCCTCTAACTCCATATGCCCGTCCTGACCGAGACATAGCACCAACCCGTCCACGCGTACGGCAAACGTGAACAGATAGGCCAGCAGGGCAAAACGGGCGCAGAACGACTTTAGCCTATTGGCTTCCATGATATAGTACAATAAATCTGCGCCAGTTAAGGCGCAAGCCCACTAAAGACATTGTTCGTTATACCACGTGATTTATGGAGCCGCCGGTAAACGTCATTTCCGATTGTACTTTCTCATTACGAACCTGAAGCCGGAGTGTATATTGTCGACTGCACAGACCTTTACATCAACCAAACCCAATGGCAATGCAGCACGCACACATATCATATGCATACACCGCATCCCTTCTATCGCTCTTTCCATCCGTAGACCACCTGCGAATTGCGCCAGAAGAAATTCTCCGTCGCCTCCGTGCCCTTCTCAGCGAAATACGCGCGCACCGTGCTAATACAACGCGCATAGGTCCCCGCCCGCTCGCACACCGGCCAGTTACTGCCGTAAAAGAGCCGGTCTTCACCAAAAATATCCCACATCGCGTCCAGCGCCGGGCGATAGTATTCGGCCCCCACCGGTGCCGGTTGCTCCGCGCTATTTTCCATCAGCGCCGAAACCTTCATCGTGGTATGCGCATGCTCGGCCGCCCGGCGCATATTCGCCATCCACTCGTCTGAAGGTCGCTCGCCGTTGACCGTTACGCCGCTGACGTGCTCTAGGACAATCTTCAAATCCGGCACCTGTTCCTGCAGGGCAAAAAAACCGTCGGGACTCTTCCAGGGAAAATTCACATCCACGACCAGGCCCTTATCGGCAACCCGGCGCATATTGTCGATGAAATCACCCTGAAAGACATCCTCGAAATTGCCGCCCCAAAAGCGGATCCCCTGAAAAATCGGATCAGTGGAGAAACGCTCCAAGTCGCGCGCAAAATTTTCGTCACCCGGCTCCAGCCGCCCCACCAACCCGACGATAAAGGGGTCGTCCTTGGCGATATCCAACACCCATTGGTTGTCTTCCACCCACTCGCTGGCCTCAACGACGACCACACCGTCAACCCCCTCAGGCATCGCTTGAGCCTTGACCTGATCCGGCAAAGTCGTGCGGTAGAGCAATTCGTTATCCGGATTGGGCCAGGGCACGCCCTCGGGCCGAAGCGGGTCAAAGATATGAACATGTGTATCGATAATCATTTTATCGCCTCACACTTTGAAATAAGGCGCTAAATCCGCCATGATCATTTCCAATTCGCGACCGTCTTCAGCATCCATCACCGGCGCTCCCGGAGCGCGCAACCGGGCGCTTTCTAGCACCCCGCGCCGCACCAAAATCTCCTTGCAGACATTCAAGCCGACCGCCATAATCAAATTGATCTGCGGCAATAACAAATTGAAAATATCGCGCGCACGGCGCTCGTCACCCGCCTGATAGGCGTCCCAGATCTGCACGTGCACGTCGATTGCCTCTGCTGCCGGCATAAAACCGCTAGCCCCCCGCCGCATCTCCGACAGCATCCAACGTCCGTGGCCACCACCGAACACGCCCAGGCAGCCTTCCTTGACTTGATTGATCACCGCGCTGATCTGGTGCGCGCTAGGCTGTTGCTCCTCCTTCAGATAATCAATATGTTCGACCTCGGCAAAGAGTTCGCGCATAAAATCCGCGCTCAACCCCCCGGAAGTATGCTGCAAAAAAACCGGCCGCCCAGCCGCCTTGGCGATCGCCTCGTAATACTCCCTTACCTCCTCTTGCCGCCCGCCCGCCGGCGGCAGCGCCACCACTGCATCGACCCCGGCCTTTACCGCCGCCTCCGTACACACCACCGCCACCTCCTTCACCGGCCCCGCGACTCCAGCAACCACCGGCACTTGCCCGCCCGCGGTCTTGACCACGACTTGCACCAACTGCGCCCTTTCCCCTTCGCTCAAAAACTGATACTCCCCGCCAAGAACGGGAAACACCAACCCATGCGCCCCGCACTCGATGCAAAAGCCGGTCTGCCGTTCCAAACTCTTCACATCCAGTTCCCCATTCTCCCGCAACGGCGTCTGCATCACCGCAAAAATCCCCTTCATAACCTCACTCATCTCTTCTCCTTTTCATATAACTTGATCAACTATATCTCACCCAACACTATTCGTTTTGCCCATTTTCTTCACCAAGCAATCCCCAACACGCCCGAGGTCCGATAGGGGAAGCAACTGAGGAGGCAAATGCTTGCGGCCCTCAACCAACTGCGATTACTTCACCTAAACCGAGCACCTAAAGGATCGAGACCCTATTGAAGGGGCCGGGCGGCACACCTGGCGCAGCTTATATAGCAAACCTAACCACGAACGGACCGTCAATCCTCGAGATAATCGGCAATCCGCTTGGGCAAACCATCCTCTGTAGTCTCCATCGCCGCAATCACCAACGCAAAACTCTGCAGATTATCCTCAATCCTCGTTGCCGATGCCGGCCCACCCTGTAACCAATCGACAAACTCCTGCAACTGATATTCGTGCCCCGTATACTCCAACGCCGGCGCCTGGTATACCTCGAACTCTTGCCCAACCCGAGTGATCCGCACCTCGTCACCCGCACCGATTTCTACCGTGCCCCCTTCAAACTCGAGGCGATAATATTCTTTGTGCCAGCAACTCGTAATACCCGCCGCTGAACTATTACCCTCATAGGCGGCATGCACCCCATTATCCATTCGCATCAAATAAAAACCGCTCGAAAAGTGCTTAAAACTCGACCATTCTGGATTCCAACCAAACCCCTGAAATGCTTCGCAATCGCCGCCCGATAAAAAACGCATCATATCGAAATGGTGCACCGAACCTTCGAAGAGCAAGCCGAAATCCATATCGTGCCGCCACACCTTACCCCATGACCCGTGCTCGCGATAATCACAAGCATAGCGCCCGACAATATGCTGCAACCGTCCCAAGCGTCCCTCATCGCGGATTCGAACCACCTCTTGTTTATTCGGCTCATAACGATAATTCTGAATAATCGCGCAGGGCAACCCCGTCTCCTTGGCCTTGGCCGCAATCGCCTTGGCTTCTTCTAAAGTAGAGGCGATCGGTTTCTCGCAGATCACCGGCATGCCCGCGTCTAGCGCGGCGATGGCCAGCGCAGTGTGGAATTGCGGCGGGGTGGCGATGCCGCAAAAATCAGCCTGCACTTTGGCGCAGGCTTCCATGCCATCGGTAAAAAGCTGGTCGGCGCGCAAACCGAGTTTGGCCCCCTGCTCGGCAAGCACTTCCTCATTGACCTCGACTAGACCAACGATTTCTACGCGGTCGCCCAATTCCTCAGTAAGCCATTGGATCCAGCGCCCAGCCATGCCACTGGCGCCCATCATCAAACAAGTCTTAGCCACCGTATACTCCTCTATTCTTTAGGATAATCAGTAGGTCTGCTCCGGTATGCCATCCCATTTAGCCAGCCATTCGGCTTGTCGCATCACCGCAGCAGACTCTTTACCGCTGCGCGCGACAAAGCCAAATTGCTTGCCGCTCTGTGTTGCCGTCTCTGTCGCCTCGTAACGCAAATCCATCGACCAGCGCACCGCATCGCTCTGATTGCTCAGCGCCCGGTGCGGCGTCAATTGCGTAAAGCACAATGCGTCACCGCGTTCCATCTCGATCGAGGTACCTTGTAGTTGATCCCACTCTGCCCGGTCAATGCCTTTGAACCCGGTCACCTCATCCTGATAATCAGCAAAAAGCTGATCCCGGTGCCGCCTGGAAGCCACCTGTAAACAACTATTTTTTTCGCTTACAGCCTGCAGCGAAAACCAAATACTCAACACGTGCATTTCTTCGGCGTCGCGATAATATTGCGCGTCCTGGTGCCAGGGCGTATCGGTCCAGCGCTGATCCGGCAGCTTGGGCCGCGCATTGAAAATACCGTGTACCGACAACTCATCGGTACCCAACAGGTCTTCGGCCAAATCGAGCAGCGACGGCCCGACCAAATCGCGCCGAGGGGTGCGCATATACGATGGACGACCCGCCGCCGACCACAAATGCGCCACTCGATGCGTAAAGTCGAGATCGGACCGCGTATCTTGCAACAATCCGTCCTGCACCCACTGCCCAATCTGCCACTCACTCCAATCTCGCAAAATATTATCGGCCAACTCCAAGGCCTCTTGCGCAACCGCGCCCCGTGTGTGCAGAGACCCTTCGCGCTGCTAAAAACTCAACTGGCGATCGGTTAGAATTTTCATTTGTCCGCCAATTTTACAATAGACCCGTCCGGCTGAATCCGCCGCCTTTCGGCCTCTACCCCATCAAACCAATCTTGCAACCCACCGAGCATGCGACTCGTCCGTTGCGGCTCCGATGCCGCCAAATTATTCTTTTCTTCTGGATCGTGCTCGATATTATATAGCTCTGGGTCGATCGGTGGCGGGGTTATCAACTGCGGGTCCGGGTCATCCATAAAGGTCGTGACTTCGTCGGGGTGATATTTATATCTAATATCCATTTCGACATAGCGATCCATCAGCCGTTGATCGGCATCGCTCTGCGGTTTTTCGGCCAAGCGCGGCCGCACTAATTTCCACGGCCCCGCGCGCATCGCCGCATTGATCCAACCGACGGGCTGCTGGGCATTGAGTTGCCAGAATCGAGCCGGGGCCTCGTCGCCTGACCCGCGCAAAATCGGCAACGCATCGCACCCGTCCAAAGGCCGTCCACCCGGCCGCTCAACGCCACAAATATTGGCCAAGGTCGGTAACCAGTCCGTAGCGTGTACCAAATCATCGACCCGACGCCCCCCTTCTAAACCACTGGGCCAGTTCATAATCATCGGCACCCTGATCCCGCCTTCGTAGACCGAGCCTTTCTGACCATTTAAACCGCAATTATAACGCAACGTATTGGTATCCATGCCTTCCGGTACCTGATCCGGGCGCAGATTAAAAGCCGGACCGTTGTCGCTGGTAAACATCAGGATCGTATCGTCGCGCAACGCTAATTCGTCCAGCGTCTGCGCGATCTGCCCTACACCCCGATCCATGATTTCGTTCATCGCATAGGTAAGCGCCACCCCCGGACTCATACCCGCATCCAAATAGGGCTGCACGACCTCGTCGGGGGCCTGCAAGGGCGAGTGCGGGGCATTATACATCACGCAGAGCATAAAGGGCTCTTGTCGGTGCCGCCGCACAAAATCCACCGCCTCCGCGGTAAAGACATCCGTCAGATATCGGCCGTCCGCCGTCTCGCGCCGGACATTGCGTTCAATCCACCAGTTGAAATAATCCATCCAACCGCCACGAAATCCGACAAACTCGTCGAAACCGCGCGCATTGGGATGATAGCGATTGTCGAGTGCGCCATTGTGCCACTTGCCGATCAACCCCGTCGCATAACCCGCATGCTTGAATGTATCGCCGATCGTCACTTCATCGAGTGCGATCCGGTCCCTGCCGCGTACTTCCTGCGGCGTCAGTGCCCCGGTGCGATGCGGATAGCGCCCAGTCAACAGCGCCGCCCGCGACGGCGAGCACACCGGCGAGCCTGCATAGTGCTGGCTCAAGCACACACCGTCGTGCACAAGCGCGTCGAGATGCGGCGTCTGTACCGGGCCGTCGTTGAAGATGCCGAAATCGCCATAGCCCATATCATCGGCAACGATGAGAATTATATTCGGACGTTTTGCCATAATAACACCTATAAAGATACAGTGAATGATAGCCGGCGCGTTTGTCGAACCTAAAACTATTGCGTAAAATTAGCTCCGGCGCAGCATATAACCAACACTCACGGCAAGGAGAATTTTGCGATGCCCGGCACCCCTCTCGACGATCGCGCGGTACGCGAATTCATCACCCAGGGCTATACGCTCGTACAAGCCGATCAGCCGACGGAATTCCACCGCGACGTCAGCGCAAAACTCGACGCGACCCTCGACGCCGAAGGCAACCCCGGCAACAACATTCTGCCTCGCGTGCCCGAACTGGGCGCCATCTTCGACAGCCCGTCAGTGCGCGGCGCCTTGCACAGCCTGCTCGGCCCCGGCTACTCGATGCACCCCCACCGCTACTGCCACCTCAACCGCCCCGGCAGCCAGGGCCAGAACTGGCACAAAGACGATTATGTCTACGATTCCAACGCACGCCACCACCGCTTCCGTTGGTTAATGGCCTTTTATTATCCGCAAGATGTCGACCCCGAGATGGGACCGACCGGCATTATGCCCGCCCGACAGCACTACAACCATATCTCAGACCCTGATCCGGCCAAGGCGAGTGAATTTGAACAAAAACTCTGCGGACCCGCCGGCACCGTCGCATTGGTCAACTTCGATGTCTGGCACCGAGCCACCGCCAATACCAGCGACCGCAGACGCCATATGCTAAAATTTCAATTTTTGCGTATGCAAGAGCCCATCCAACCCAATTGGCAACGCACGGACGAAGACTGGCAGCAGGTTGCCGAAGATGCCCATCCGGGACTCTCGGCGCATATCTGGCACTGGTTGACCGGTGCCCCAGCGACCAATGCTCGATCTGCAGAAGATGCGGCCGCACTAATATCCATACTGCAAAACGACGACGAAAAACGGTGCATCGACACGGCCTACGAATTGGGCCATCTCGGGGACCGCGCCGTGCCGGCCCTTATCGACGCCCTGCGGTTGGAAGCCCTAGCCAAAGCCGAATCGAAACAAGCCAAAGCCCCCGCCAATGTGCAAGGCGGCAATCCCGCCGATCTCGACACCGCCCACGCACTGTCCGCCATTGGCCCGGCCGCCGTACCAGCCCTTATCGAAGAGCTCGCCAGCCCGGATTGGCCCCCGCGCTCCGCTGCCGCCGACATCCTCGGTAATTTGGGGCTCGAATCCTGGACTGCAACTCCCGCACTCAATCGCGCGCTCACTGATGAAAATCGCTGGGTGCGACGAAACACCGCCGAAGCCCTCGGCACAATTTCTCCCGAAGACGAAGAAAGCGTCGCGCTATTGGCCAAAGCCCTGAAAGATGGAGACGAGCCGGTGCGCCGCAATGCCGCACTCGCCTTAGCCAAAATCGGACCCGCCGCCGCTTCAGCCGTTTCTGCACTGCGAGTAAGCTTAGCCGACGAGAATCGCTACACTCGCTTTAACGCGCTATTGGCGCTGCAGCGCATCGGCACCCCCGCCGCCCTAGATGCCCTCTGGAACGACGTGCACACCGCTCGTTGGTGTCCTATCACTAATAAAGAAACGCCCTATTAATCCGTGCAAAATGACGCCCATGGACAAAGAGCATTCAATCACCAGCACGCTCAATATAACAGGCGCGCGATCGCGATACCTTGTTCTCCGGCCACCGAATAAAGTAAATATCGCGCATCGCCTTCGGCATAAAACGCCGGATCGCGCAGCTGCCGCACCTGCCCCTTAATCGCCCCCGGTCGCGAAGGTGCCAAAGGCTGCTGCACCCCTTCCCATTCCATCTCAGGCTCTAACAAACACACCGGCTCACTAAAAGACCAGTTCTGCCAATCAGCCCTTAGATTCGTCGTCGCCAATAGAATACTTTCCGGGCGATCACCAATCCGCGTATAGAGCAAAAACAACCTATCGCCTTCGACCCATAGCGCGGTGTGCCGCACCTGGGGCAGCAATCGCGGCCCTTCGATAAAGTCTGTTAACCCGTCCCGCGAGCGATAAATTACCCCATCGACATTGTCGTATTTGCCCAATCCATAATACCAGTCCGCATAGCAAAAAACGCGCAAATAGGATTTGCCCAAAATTTCGGGCCGAATCACAAAATCGATCCCGTCTACCGACAGCGCAGCAAAGGATACTTGGCCCAACTCCTGCCGATCTTCCGGTGCAGGTTGGTGAAAGTACATGCGAATTTGCCGCTGCTGCTCGTCCACATGCACATCGGGGCTGGCGATATGCCGACGCCCGGGGGCCCGATCCATATGCAAGACTCCGGGCTCGTGCACAGTCCATGGCCCAGCTAAATCGTCGGCGTAGGCCATGCGAATATAGGTCCCTTTGTGATGCGCAAAATACAGATAATAGCGCCCTAGACGACCTTCTACCCATTCGGGCACCTTGATCAGCGATGGGCCATTAATATTATCACCGCGCTCACCTTCTAAACCTGGTAGTTGCGAGTGGATAATCGGATGTCCAACAAAGCGTTCGACCTGCAAAATACGGACTCCCAGTCTTCACTTTTAATCGCATATTAGCGATCTATTTTTTCACTACATCAGAATTGATCTGCCTGGATAACCAACCCGTAACACACGATGCCTTCGCCGTGAATTTGGCGAACGCACCGACCAAATTTTATTTCAGCTACGCACTAAAGCTCCGGTAATGCAAAAACATCACCTGTCTCGTCGATCCATTCCGCCAACCTTTTCTGCAACCGCGCTCGTTCAACGCGAAAGGCGGTATTGTGCGCTATATTCACCAATTCAAAAGGATCCTCCGCCAAGTTGAACATCATCCACGGTTGCCCCTCAATTACCGCGTATTTCCACCCATCCCGTGTGACGATCCCTCGCCAGGGCCGATCGACGCTATCGCCATGGCCAGTGGGCACGACCAATTGTAGATAAGCCGAATCCGGCTCCACGCCATAGGCCACTTTGCGCAATCGATGATGCGAGTAGTCAGTGCCGGGCATCCAGTCGGGTACCTCGATTCCGCACAAACCCAGCGAAGTCGGACCCATATCGACGTGGTTGATCGGCGCGTCGGACCGAGTCCCCGACTTCATCTCATAGCGCAGGCCGCCGCCGACGACACAAGGCACGCGAATCGACTCCTCCCAGGGCGCCGTTTTACGGAACTGGCCATGCGAGCCGTGCATATCACCGTGATCCGAAAAGAACACGATATGCGTATCGTCGTAAAGCCTTTCTTCGCGCAGCGCGCTTACTACCCGACCGAGGTTAACATCGAGATTCTCGATCATCGCATAATACCCGGCCAACTCCCGCCGCGCCCGCTCGACGATGCGCGTGACCGGCGGTACATTGGCCCGTAATTCGATCCGCCCCGGGCTGTGCCGCCCCAGTTCCTCCGGCGGGGCCACGTAAGGATCGTGCGGCGGCTGTACGCTCAAGCTAGCGAAAAAAGGCGCATCGCCTTGTGCCTGCCCACGAATATGTTCGATCAGTAAATCCGTCAGTGCATCCGTCTCATAGCGCTCTAACCGCTGTAGTTCGACTTCCTCTGCGCCGCGGTGCCCGTGGACCCAAGCATCGTATTGCGCGTTGTTGTTCTCATAGCCGATCCAAGTATCAAAACCGCCGCGCCTTTCTCGGGGTATTTGATGAAATGCGGCCCGGCCTTCCCGCTCCTGGAAACCGTCCACGTGCCACTTACCGAACCACGCGGTGGCATAACCGGCCGCCTTGAAGGGCTGGGCGATAGTAAACAGATCGGGCGATAGCTGCATCTGGTGCCCGGGTACCGCCTTATGCGGATAGCGCCCCGACAATAGCGAGCCACGATACGGGCAACACAACGGGCTGCCCGAGACGGCCTGCTCAAAGGTGACGCCTTCCGCGGCCAACGCGTCGATATTCGGCGTCGACACATTGGCATCACCGGCGAGCCCCAGAGCTTGGGCACGGTGCTGGTCGCCGAAGATCCAAATCAGATTGCTTGCGCGTTGTTCTATTGCTGCCATGTTTTATCCTTACGGCCAATTAGTTCGCAGGATCTCAATTGCTACTGAAGACTGTTTCTCCGCCTTCGACCTTCTCATTTCGACCAATACTCCCAGGTCTTCCGCCACCACCACCCCTAAGTCTCCAGACCGTCGACAATCGTTCCTTTCGCCAAATCTTCGTTGTCTAGTCACAAATATAAAAGCCCCAACTCGAATGCAGCTTCTGCATGATCGAACTCCCGCCACAAAACGCGATATTGCGCGACCGCCTCCGCGATCAAGCCGGCTTTGATCAGGCTGCGCGCAGACTCCAGTCGAAACATCTGTTCTGCCAGCGCCTTTTCCACCGCCCGCAGCCACGAGCGGGCGACCCACGTGCGATCCCTGACTTCGCCTCACGCCCTCGCCGCTTCGTCATAATGGTCCAAGTGGTGATGCGCGAAAGCCCAAGCCTTGGCAGTGTCCTTATGCCCGGGTTCGAGCAGCAAGGCACAGCGCAGCGGGACAATAGCCAGTTCGTATTCGCCTTGTAAGGTCAAGCTCAACCCGCGATTGCGAAAATACGTCGTCACCATGACCAAGAGATCCACCTCACCCCGCTCAGGCGCTACCGAGCGATCCTCGCGAATACTGTCGACAATGCGCTGCAACGCCCCATCTCTCTTGGCCGCATCAGCGTCCTCAACAACCAAGACATTCGCCAATAGGGCCAACAACCGGCTTGCCGGCAGGCGCTTGCGCATAACTGCAAGCTCGTCGGCTATCGGTTCGCCCAAACCCAACATAGCCGTAAAGAGCCGACTGTACGCATCATCCAAGGGTATGATTTCGCCTCCAGCTTGAATAGACTGCGACAACTGCTCTACCGCAATCTCTAGATTCTGGCTCGTAAATTGCGCGCGTCCGGCGATATAACGGGACACTTCTTCCGCCCGCTGCAGGTGTATATGCCCGAGCAATATAAATCGGGACAAGCAGCACATAAGCAAGTCTTCCCACCTTTGGCGACAAAGACATGCGATAGAGCGCTGCCGCAGCCTGCATCGAAATCCCCGCGCTAGCCGTATACAGATAACGCGATGGTCCCGGCATCAGGGCAAAAAAATGACCAGGAGCCAATACTATAAAGGGCAAGGGCGTCATCATAATCCAAACAGCCCAAAAATCCAGCCCTTGTAAACGACGCCAGGCAGCAATAAGACAAACAACGATCACTCCACCCCCAGCCTCCCCGAGTAAGCCGGGCAAAATAAGTCCGCGCACGGCATCAACGAATCGATGCCCGCGCGACCAGACTAGGACCGCACACAAGGGCAATAGGGTGATCGTCGCCGTATGCACCAACAATCTGCTCATAAACGCCGCGTAAAAGCCCCACTTCCCGCGGACGCGAGCCTGCTCGCGCCAAGACAAATACGACCACAAGCCTACACACAATAGGGCGAACGATAGGATATAACATTGCGCAGATGACCAGTGAATCGCCCGATAGTGCTATACATCATAAAAGAACAGCAGACCGGCAGAAGCGCGCCAAAGGCAGCGCAGCCACGCAATGCAGAGCGACTCCGGCTAAATGATAATAACGCATGTCTTTGCCCTATAGCTCATATTGCAGCCAAACGAGGGCTTCGTTGAACGGCCGGCCCCAGGTATGGGATTTCCCGGTGCTAAACAGATAAGTAAAATCCGCGCTAACAGCGCGCTGTCCTGCAGAGTCTCCGGATCGTGGATGTCGAGGTGTCAATCGCCAATCGAGGCGAAAGTGCAACCGGCCAACACCGCCAGTAAGGGCGAATCACCGCCAATGGACGCGTTCGTTTTTCGGAACCAATATGCGCAATAATTTCAAAGGTTCATCACTACCTCAATAGACCAAAGGGAATGTCTGCGTAATCGCTGTTGTGCTACTCTCTGTACCCGGATCGATTCGGCACAGGTAAACACCTGGTGCCGCCATGCTAACGGTCCTTTCTCGCCACGACCAGTTAAAACTCCAGCGGCTACCGACCTTGGCTCCGACTAGATCGGAGAGCAGGCGACCTGCAATCTCGTATATCTACACCCGAGGCCGTACGCCCCTGGCTTTAAACAACAAAAATTCGACCTCCACCTGATCGTTGATCCCATCGCCGTTCGGCGTAAAGGTGGCAGGGGCAATCCGCAAATCGCCGACAAGCGCTTGTTGCCTAGGCAGCCCAGGCATCAACACGATATGCGACCTTTGTTGACGCGGTTCGACCGACTGCCAGAGCCCGGGTCGCTCAGCCTAACCCAGATCCAACGCAAAAAGCGCCACGTAGTTCACTAGACGGGCAGTAAAATCCACCGTAACCGAATCGGCCATTACCACGTCCGGCAACAGGACTAACATTGAATCACTACTCAGCTCAACCCCGGCGGGGGCTACCTCTACCCCGCAACCTTAAAGCGCAATCGATCAAAACCGCCATCCTCCCCATTGCTTTCGGGCCATAGCGTATAGGTAAAGCGGGTTTCTGCGTTGAGTCGGGCTTCCGGCGGCCAGATCCGACCTCTCGCTGTTTGCACAAACGCATCGGTAAATTCGATCGACAATACGTCAACGACCGGGGCGACTTGTGGGTCCTCAGTCGAAAGAATCATCTGCAATTGCACAAAGCGGCGTGGACTCGCCGAGTGGAACGCCTCGCCCGAAGATTGGTAGACATTACTCCAAGTATCCCGGGTGCCTAAGATCGATCTTCACCGACCACTGGTCGAGCGCGTCGTTTTCATCCGGCTGCCAATAGGTAAGCTCATCACCGTAGGCGATAAAATTCGCCGTCCGCGGCTTGCTCTTGGCCGCCCAGATTCCGCCCGTTACCTCCCCGCGCTCTTGCGTCGCAGGTATAAACCGCCATTGGTATTAAAATAAACTTTAAAATATTATTTTAAAATTCTTTATTCACACAATACCGCCATACATACCCTCTCATATCGCAGACGTTTTTACAGAAGCAGGACGCATGGAAGGCGATAAACACTACTTATCCGACGTAATTATGGGCGCCGTGCTAGGGGCATAGTAGGCAATGTCGTCACCATAGAGAGGGGTGGGCAGATAAACGCCCTACCACGAATCAGCGCCGATGGCCCGCAAATGTTGTTATATATCGACTTACAACAGACACCAAATTCACAAATTAATACCCGCAGTCACACCCCGGCCGTCAATCAGTGTTAAACTAAGGGCCGACAAATCTCTCTTTTCTCACTATATTATAGAATTATTTGTCCTAAAAATTCTTCGCGATGTCCTATTAAAGAAGGGCGTACGCGGCATACACCTAACAAAAAGAGAACGGCTGACGTGATAAAGCAAGGAATTCTGGTCTTTGACGATGCCCCCGCTGATACACTCCACACCGATCTTAAAGTCGCCGGACGGACCTTACTTCAACGCGGCATCCGCACCATGGCCAAGGCAGGCCTCGAACGCATCTGGGTCATTCTACCCCAGGATCATCACCCCACCAACGCCCTACCCTCGGTTCAGGATCTCGACATACAAATCGAGTTTACCACCCGAGGCGACGCGAAGGTTTCTGCGTTAGCGCTCGATACACCCTTTCTCTTGCTCGCCGGCGATAGTGTACATCACCACACCTCACTGAGCGCCCTTATCGCGTCAGACCTACAAAAGGCCGACTTCGTGGCCCAGATTAGCGATGCGACGGCACTCGACGATCAACGCTGGATCCCAACAGCAGACCAACCAGCCCCGAACGGCCAGATCGCTACTGGGGCTTTCCTCTGTGCACCGAGTTTGTTTACGGCCAGCGCGATAGCGAAAAACAATGAGGGTTTGTGGGCTTACCTCAGGGATAACGCCCAGGCGCATACTGTCCGCACCGAAGAAACTTCGTGCAATTTGTGGCAACAGGTGACCGACAAAGCAAGTGCACGCATCGCCAAGGATATGCTCTTCGACCAAGTCAGCAAGTCGACCAGCGGCACCGTCGCGCGTTATCTCAACGTCAAGATCTCCGTGCCCTTCAGCAAGCTCATCGTCGACACCGGCATTTCCCCTAATATGGTGACCTTTTTCTTGGTCCTGTGTCCAGGACTACTAGGTGCTTATATCGTCACCCAGCCCGACAATTACCTGCGGCTATTCGCAGCAGGCCTGCTCTGGCAATTGGCCTCGATCCTCGACGGTTGCGACGGCGAGGTGGCCCGCGTAAAATTGGCCGAGTCCAAGTTCGGTGCCTGGTTCGACACCGTCACCGACAATCTCGCCTATATCGGCGGCTATTCGGCAATGATCATCGGTATGCGCTGGCTTTATCCGGGCGCTAATTTCCCCGTCTACGCCGGCGTCTCGGCCATCGCCTCGATGGTCCTGACCCTGGGCTTGCTATATATCTATGCACTGAAAACCGGCACCGGCAGCCTGCAATACTATCTCGGCGATCTCGGTAGCAAAGTCCCCAAGGGCGAAAAGGACTGGAGCTATCGGCTGTTGGAGCGCTTCGGCTTTATAACCAAGCGCGATTTCCTGTCGCTGGTTATCGCCACAGGCCTGATCGCCAATCAATTTGAAACCGTGTTCTGGTTCTTGCTCGTATTAATTCACTTGGCAGCGCTCGGCGTACTGACCACTCACTTCCGGCTGATGGGCGACCAGGCGAGCGAAGCCGAACAGCAACTACAGCTAAGCGCACTTTCGACCGCTCCAGTCAACCGCGAGGAAATAGCGTGAAAATCCTGCAAGTCGCCATGGTCGGCCTGGGTTTCCTAATCCTGGGGTACTTAGTCGGCCAACTCGGCTTTGACGAGGTCCTGCACCAACTCGATACGATCAAATGGGTTTTCCCAATACTATTGATCCCCTCGCTCGTCTGGAATATTTCCAATACCATCGCCTGGAGCTTCGCCTTTCCGCCCGATGCCTTTAAACCGCGCCTGCTAACGCTATTCGCGGCCAAACTGGCCGGCGAGACGGTCAACCAGCTTACGCCCTTCGCCAACTTGGGCGGCGAGCCGGTCAAGGCCTACTTGCTCTCCCACCGCACCCCGGGGCCCCGTGGCATGGCTTCGGTCGTCGTCGACAAGACCGCCCAGTTGGTCGTCGGCCTCAGCTTTACCATCCTCGGGCTGGGCCTGCTATTCTATTATCACGACGTTTCCGAACTCATACCGCTCGAATACCGCGTGCTCTTCACCTCGCTGCTCGTCGCCAGCCCGGTGGCCCTCTGGCTCTTTTACAAACGCCAGGACCAGATGTTCACCTCGTTGCTCAAGTTCCTGCGCTCCACCGGCATCAGTACCGATCTGATCGAGCGCAATATGGGCCGGGCCGCGCGCATCGACACCAATATCGGCTCCTTCTACCGCGAACACCGAACCCGTTTCCTCCAGGCCCTGTTTTTCCAGAGCATCGGCTGGTTTATGGGCACCTGCGAAACCTACTTCATTCTCAACGCACTCGACGCCGGCATCGGTTTCTGGTTCTGTTTCCTGCTCAATTCGCTGGGCGCGGTCATCAATGGTCTTTTCTTCTTTATGCCTTCCAATATCGGCGTAATGGAAGGAAGCCTGGTCTTTCTCTTTTCCAGTCTCGGCCTACACCCAGCCCTCGGCCTGTCCTTGGGACTCACCCGCCGCCTACGCCGCGTAGTGTGGATTTTTATCGGCTGGACTTGTCTCAGCTATATGAGTCGCAATGCGGTCAAACGCGGTGCCTCGGAGCCGACAGAAGCGCTCCAGGAGCAAGGCGACCCGCCTCACACCGAGACATAGGGGCCCGTACCATGCGCCGACACATACTCGCTTGCTTGGCGGGCTACTGCGTCCTCTCAATCTATCAGACCAACCTCACCTCCACCGCCTTTGCCGCAGATACCCCCCTCGACATCGACGACTACGTCGTTATCGAGGATTTCGCCACCTCCACGCTCGACAGCCTGCCCAGCGGTTGGAGTTGGCGCGGCAAGGACAACGACAAACCCAAGCTCTACGCAGTCCGCGAGACCAACGGACAACGCTATTTGGCCGCGCAAGATACCGGCCTTTCGGTGGCCCTGTTCAAAAGGGCGAATTGGAACCCGCAAAATTACCCGATCATGACCTGGTGCTGGCGGGCCAACGATCTTCCCCTTGGCGCCGACGAACGCTATACCGAAACCAATGACAGCGCCGCCGGGGTCTATGTCATGGTTTCAAAGACCTTCCTTTTGGGTATACCGAGGATGATCAAATACGCGTGGAGCACGACTCTCGCCAAGGGGACTACGGGCCGCCGTAAGGGCATTGGCCGCCCATGGGTCATCGTCTTGGAGAGCGGACCGGAAAAACTGGGGCAATGGATCTTCGAAGAGATCGACCTGGCTCGGGACCACAAACTTACGTTTAAAAGAGATCTGCCCAACAAAATCATCGCCATCGCAGTGCTCACCGACGCCAACCAGACCCGCTCTTACGCAGAAGCCGCCTATGCCGACTTTCGCGCCTGGCCGAAGACCGCGCTGGGACATATTCCCAACTACTGCGCAAGCCTGGCAAGCGAATGACAGCAACCGTCTGTTCGCCGCATCCCCTCCGCAACCGATCACTGCAATTGTGGTAACCGCACCGCTATGAGAATCTGTATCGACGCCCGTTCGTTGCGCGATACCCCCACCGCCCTCGGTCGTTACGCCAGGGTCCTCGTTGAGCATATCGCCAAACTGGACCGGGAAAACGAGTATATCATCGTCCGGCGTCCGTCTAGCCACGGGCCCATTGCGCAACAGACCAACTTCCGCGAGATATCACTGCCGCACGACATCTCCTCGGTGCAGAATATCCTCTGGGGCGCGCGAGCCATCAATGTCCTTAAAGCCGACATTTATCACTCGTTATTCCACTTCCTGCCCACCGGCGTACGCGCAGGAAGCGTCGTCATCAGCCTACACGATTTTATTTGGGTCGACCATCCCGCCCTCGCCGACGGCCGGCGCTGGCGCGCTATGGTCAAGGGATCGCTGGGTAGCCTCGGCATCCGCAGGGCCATTGACCACAGCGACCACATCATCGCCGTATCCGAGAGCACGCGCCAAGTCGCCACCGACGCGCACGGCGTGGCCTCCGATAAAATCACAACCGTCTACCACGGCGTGGCCCCCGAATGGCGGACCGGCTTTGAGCAACCCGAAACCCCATTGCCCGAAGCCTTGCGCGACCGCCGGTTTATCTTCAGCCTGGGCAATAGCCTGCCCTATAAAAACCTGCCGCGCTTACTCCAGGCCTTTGCCGAGATCTCGGACTCCAACCCAGACTTGGCGCTTGTTTTTGCCGGCCGCGGCGAAGGCAAGCAACACCTGATGCAAATGGCCCGCTCACTCGGTGTGGCCGACCGCATCCATTTCGCGGGCCAATTGAGCGACGGTGAGATCCGCGCCTGTTTCCAGCACGCGCTCTATTTTGCCTTTCCCTCCCTGATCGAGGGCTTCGGGTTACCTGTGCTCGAAGCGATGGCCAGCGGCTGCCCCGTGCTGACGTCGAATTGTTCATCGCTGGCCGAAATCGCTGGAGAAAATGCGGTGCTCGTCGACCCACAAGACAGCGCCTCCATCGCCGCAGGCATGCAGCGCCTGCTAACTGACCCCGAGTTGCGCCAACAACTCGCCGGTCGAGGCCAACACCGCGCAGCAAACTTCACCTGGCAAGCCAGCGCCGAGCAGACCTTACAGGTATACCATCACTTATCTACGGTGACCTAAATGGGTTCCATATTAAAATCGCCGGCGCTTTTGTTGCACGCCGGCGATTTTAATATGGAACCCATTTCTTGCAAAGCAGATTTCGCGATTAGACCAACGCCACCCCTAGTGATACCCGTATCTCGCTGCCGTCTCACCGCAGATCCCCATAATCACCTCCCGGTCCTCGGCGGTAAAGGGCGCGGAATACTTGGGTTGATAATCGATCTTTGCGACCCAATCCCCCAACCATCCGTCCGCCTTGTCCAGGTTGCAAAATGAGAGAATATCCGTAATTTGGGGTTCGGCGTCAGCGCATAACTCTTCGAAGGGGACGACAATGCAACGCGTATTTAATTCGTCATTTTGCAGTATTTCGTCAAGCGTCCACGCGTAGATTGAGTTCCAATATTCAGCCCATCCCTCCACGTCGCGCCCCTGGTCCCATAACTCCTGGATATAACGGGTCTTGTCGACGGCCAACGCGATGGGGATACGGCCGCTACCAAACTCAAAATGCCCCGCGTTGCGCAAATAGCTCAGATGGCTCGCCGTCGAGAATTGCTCAAGATTGAGCTGGTGCTGCCGGACAATCGACGCGATATGATCGACCGGATGGCGCACCGCGATGACAAAGCGCGCGTCGTCGTACATTTTGGCGAGATAGGCGATGCGCGTAATATTGTAGTTATTCTTTGATACGATTCGCTCGGCGTTCCTGCACCAGAGCAGTTTCTTCAGCGTCTGACGGTAGACCGACTCGAATTCCGCATGCTCGGTCTTTGCCGTGACGACATTGCTCGTCGTCGTGTCGTGCAAATAGTCGAAAAACTGCATCCACAGGATCTCTTCCATCGCCTCCGGGCTGTAGGCGTTAACCATCATGCCGTCGTCATGGGCCCTTTCGCGCTTATTCGCGTCGCCTAAGTCCATCGCGCGAAACAGACGATCGGCCAAGACGGGCGTGAAGACACCGTAATAGTCACAGTATTTGAACGAAGTGAGCTTCTCGTGCGATTCCAGAATGCTGAGCAATAAAGTCGTGCCGGCGCGCGCCAGACCCGTGACGTAAATGGGCGCTTCTATCGGGGTCTTTTCGAGGCGGTGCTTAAAAAAACGCGTCTCCAATTTGCCGAGGTCGATCCATATATTCGGCTGGGCGTGTACCAGCCAGCCGAAAGACCGCATGAGTCGCGTGTGGTTGAAATCGTTTTGCATCGCCGATCTGTCGTTAGGTTTGTCGAATTGCGAACTTTTAATATAAGCACATCGAAGGGGAAACGCGCTAAGCGCCGCCCTAAAAGAATGAGGTCCCATGTCCGGGTTAGTGCACAAAAGCTATCTCTTCACCCTCGCCTGCTGCGTCCTGTTCCTAGTCTACGTCTACGGCGTCATCGCCTCGATCTTCCACTTATACCCCGCCGATGAGATCCGCATTACTGCCGTCAACGCCTTCGGCCACCTTACCTATCTCAAAGAGAGCATCAGCGACAGCAAAAACCAATATACCAGCACTATGTGGTTCGATGACGACAGCACGCCTTCGGGAGCGATAGTACACGACGCCGACGCGATACAGCCCGGCTACACCCTAGTCTCGAAGAACAAGACCGCAGCGGTGCTGATGGACCAGCAGGGCCGTATTCTACACGAATGGAAATACGACTTCGCCACCGCCTTCGGCGAAGAAGACTACGACCCGTACCCGCAGCAACCCGATATGCTGCACTGGCACCGTACCTGGGTTTTCCCCAACGGCGACCTGTTAGCCAACCACGACTACGTAAACCACTACCCCTACGGTTTTGGCCTAGTCAAACTCGACCGGAACTCAAACGTCCTGTGGACCTATACCGGCACCGCCCACCACGACTTCGACATCGACGCAAACGGTAATATCCACACGCTGATCCAAGAGACCGGTATGGAAAAGATCGGCAATATCAATCCGCCCTATATCGAAGATTTCGCGGTGGCAGTCGATGGCAAAACCGGGCGGGAGATAAGCCGCTTTTCTCTCTTTCAGGCATTAAGAAACTCGCCCTACAGACACATGTTCGAAGAGTGGCAGACCACCAAGCACAGCGAAGTCACCCACACCAACGCGATCCGCCTCGTCAGCGAGACCTGGGCGCAAAACGCAAATATACCGCGCGTAAAATCCGGGGATTTGTTAATTTCACTACGCAATCCCAACGCTTTCATCATCGTCGATCCGGACGCTGAAATCGTGCGCTGGTATGGGGAGGGCGTCTGGAAACAGCAGCACGACCCGGATCTCTTAGATAATGGCCGCGTCTTGCTCTTCGACAACCAAGGCGCACCCGACAGCCCTTACGGCCACAGCCGCGTATTGGAGGTCGACGTGTTTACGCACGAGATTTACTGGGATTATAAGGGCACCGACGAAGCCAGTTATTTCGACAGTAGGATCCGCGGTGCCCAACACCGACTGCCCAATGGCAACACACTAATAACCGAATCGCAAAGCGGCCGCCTACTCGAAGTCACCCGGGAACACAAAATCGTCTGGGAATATTACAATCCCGACCGGGCCGAATACGAGGGCAAAACCTTGCGTGCCATGATGACCCAAGCCCAAAGGATTCCCGCCGATGCCGTCCCGTTTCTCAATAATTAGCCTCTTTTGTGCAGCGTTGCTATTGTGCAGCAGCGCCGCCGACGCCTATATCGGCCCCATCATCATCATCGGCGCAGTCGGCAGTATGTTCGGCTGGGTCGCGGCGATTGGCGTCGCGGTGCTGATCGTGCTGTCGTATCCGTTCTATTTATTGTACCGGAAGAAGAAGAACCGCAAGCAGGGTAAGGTCGAATAATCGGAGGCTGAGGAGGTTGAAGCGTCTTCGGTGGGCGCTTAGTATGTGAATATTCTGAAGGCTTACCCCAAAGCGCCTCGTAACGAAGTATTTATCCTGCAAGGGCGAAGTGACTATAGAGAAGCACTTTTGACGCAAGACCAAAGCCGCTTATAAGTGGATTGATCACTAAAGACCGAGAATCAGGCTAAGCCGCAAGACGATTCAAGCAGCGGAATTATCGCCATACAAATGGCACCAGACCTGATGGCTTGCAGAAAACTCCGCTAGCTTAGGCATATGGTCTTTGCAGTGAACCATACACTCTCCGCAGCGTGGATGGAAACTGCAACCCGACGGCGGGTTGCCCGGGTCGGCCACCTCGCCGCTGAGCGTCGCGTCCAGCGCCACATCCGGGTCCGGGTTCGGCACTGCTGCCAACAAAGCCCGCGTATACGGGTGTTTCGGGGCGCTGAACAAACTAACCGTCCCACCCAACTCGGCGATCTTCCCAACATACATTACCGCGACCCGGTCACAGAGGTGTTTGACCACGCTCAGATCGTGCGCAATAAACAAATAGGTCAGACCGAGTTCCTGCTGCAAATCCTGCAATAAATTAATCACCTAGGCCTGGACAGATGCATCCAATGCCGAAACCGCCTCGTCGCACACTACGAGTGAAGGCTGCATGATCAACGCGCGAGCAATGCCGATGCGCTGGCGCTGACCGCCCGAAAAAGCATGCGGATAGCGAGTGCGATGCTCTGGCATCATCCCCACCTTCTCCAGCATCTCGGCGACGCGGTCCTGCAATTCGGAACCGCTGGCCAATTTGTGAATCACCAACGGCTCGCCGACGATATCACCGACGGTCATGCGCGGATTTAGGCTGGCGAAGGGATCCTGGAAGATCATCTGCATTTTGGTCCGCAGTGGCTTAAGCTCGGATGCGGACAGCTGGGCCAGATCGACGGTCCGCTCGCCGTCGTGGAACAACACTTCACCGGCGGTCGCGTCAAGCGCGCGTAAAATCGTCCGTCCAGTAGTCGTCTTACCGCAACCACTTTCACCGACCAGCCCCAGGGTCTCGCCCGGCATTAGATCGAAACTGATATCGTCGACCGCCTTAACCAAACCGGTCTGGCGCCGGACAAAGCCCTGACCAAAAACGGGAAAGTGTTTTTGCAGATTTTTGACTTGCAATAATGGCGTCCCGGCGCTCATTCCACATCCCCTCCGTGGATTTCTTCGAGCCGTACACAAGCGGCCATCTGCCCCTCGCCGATCGGGTGCAACAAAGGCGGATCGCCGCGGTCGCAAACCCCCGGCTCAGCGTACGCGCAACGGGGGTGAAAGGGGCAGCCCGGCGGCCGCTCGGCCAATCCAGGCACGTTGCCCTCAATAGAAGACAGACGCTCTTTACCCTGAGCCAAACTCGGCAGCGATTCGAGCAATCCCATAGTATAAGGATGGTGCGGATCCTTCATCACCGCGCGCACATCCCCCTGCTCGACGATCCTGCCCAGATACATCACCGCGACATAATCCACCCATTGCGCCACCACGCCCAAATCGTGCGTAATCAGCAAAGTCGATGTAGCCAAATCCCGTTGCAGGCTCTTTATCAACCGTATGATCTGCGCCTGGATCGTCACATCTAGCGCAGTGGTTGGCTCGTCGGCTATCAACACTTCCGGCGCACAAGCCAGTGCCATGGCGATCACCACCCGCTGCCGCATGCCACCGCTCATTTCAAAGGGGTATTGCCAGAGACGGCTCTGGGGGTTCGGAATGCCGACCTTGTCCAGCATCTCGACGGCGATCTCTGCGGCTTGTTCTTCCCTGGTGTCGGCGTGCAGCATAATCGCCTCGCAGATCTGGTCGCCAATGGTATGCACCGGACTGAGTGCGGTCATCGGCTCCTGGAAGATCATGCTGATGGCACCGCCGCGCAGATGGTAAAGCGCTTCGTCTTGCTCGTCGAGCGCCGTTATCTCGACGGGGTCGCCGCCCTTCGGGTTAAAGCGAATCGACCCGCTCTTGATTTTACCCGGCGACTGTATCAGCCGCAGCACCGAATAACTGGTGACGGATTTGCCGCACCCGCTCTCTCCCACCAACCCCACGATCGACCCACGCGGAATAGAGAAACTAACCCCGTCAACGGCCCTGAGTTCCCCCTTTTCGGTGTAGAAGGAGACGCGCAAATCTTCGATCTCCAACACATTGTCTACTACTGCTTCCATAGCCAATCTTTCACCGTGATGCGTAGCGATCGGCCCCGTCGCGCAGGCTGTCGCCGACAAAATTAAACCAAAGCACCGTTATGATAATGGAGGAAAGTGGGAATCACTGCAGATCGTGGCGAAGAATGATGGTCGCATTTGCTATCGACTATGACCGCATCGGCAAAATTTAGCCCTATGCTAAGCGATACGGTCTTACGGCCATAACAGCCGACCGAGTCTTGCTGAAAGCGCATGCTCTCAAGAAGCATCCCCGCCCATATTCTCCTGTAACAGTTTCACCCCGTGCGCCAACGCCCCTGGGGTATCGACATCCTGCCACCAGGACGGGCCGATATCCAGCGCACGGAATTTTTTCCGTTCGATCAGCACGCGCATCCCATCGGTCAGACTGGCATCACCCTTTTGCGCCCGCACCTCGGCCAGGCAAGCCACCAACGCATCGCCACAAGCAAAAAGCCCGGTATCGATGGCATTATAGTCGGCGATCTCCTTGCCGATCTCGACGATGCGTTCGCCTTCTATCCGCACCTTGGTCGCATCGTCCATATCGTAAATCGCGTCTAGTTTGCGATCCACTGCCAATACCACCTCGCCCACCGCCAACTCGACGCGGCACATGTCCGCGATCATGTCCGGATCTAAAAGATGGTCGGCCATCATCAGCAAGTAATCCCGCTCCAGCACATCCGCCGCCGCCAACACCGACAAGCCATTGGCCAACTGCCAATCGGTATTTTCGACAAAACCCAGCTTGGCCTCGATCCCGCTGGCTCCCTCTATAGCAGAGCGCAACGCCACACCCTCGTGTCCCGTGACGATCGTGATCTCCCGCAGGCCGAGTCGGTCCAACATCCGGCAGGTGCGCAATAACAATGGTTCGCCTTCAAGCTGCATCAAAGCCTTGTGTGGAACCGCAACATGATCCCGCAGCCGGGATCCATGACCAGCGGCCAGCACTAGGGCGTGGTCAATCACAAATATATCCTCCATCGGCAACCGAGCGCACTGCGGCAATATCGGCATACTTTTTAGGGTTTATTGCAAGATGCATTTGAGGATGTATGACATAGCCGATTGCGGATATCGCCCGGCGTCTGCCACATAGGCTCTCGCCCTACCGACGCTCCTGAATTGCCAAGCGATAAATCGGCCGACATTGCATACCTTCAGAATCGACACCTCGACCATTGTTATGGTATGCCATACTCAATTTTCTGGCAAGGGCCGACTCCTCGCTACAAACATAAAAAAGCCTACGGCAAATCGCCGTTTCCGATCAAGAGCTAGGCAAAAAACACGTTAAGTTGCGCCATTCAATACTCGACTCACCCGAAGACCCCTCCACCATTTTAATCTCGCACGCTTCTTCGCTGGCCAGGGATATCACCGCAAAGCGCTCAACCGCTTTGGCTGGGTACTCGTTGTTAACCCCAAAGATTACCGCCCCCTCAACCATGTGGGCAGCCTTCTGCTCAAGGGGGGACAAATGCAGACCACATTGCCCTTCTTCTTACGAACACTCAACCTCGAGCCAGATTTCAAACCAGCTCCAGTCAATGGCGGAAATTCTAACATGCTGCTAGAGCACTACAACAAAACCATTCGCTACTACGCCAAGGCGGTCGAGTTTGGACCCGCTATGGGTACTCGTTTGGCACTACCTGGCCCTTGGACAGCACGGACCCGCCCGGCGAGGCCCTGCTCAACGGACTGTAAGCAGCACCGGAGAACACGAAATGGGGCCTGGCGATGAGAAATTTGCTCACGCAAACCGGAGAGGTTACCAATAAAAGAGATGATTCCCAGTCATACCGGTAAAAGCATCGATCAGTATCCACAAGCCCCCCGCCACGTAGTGTCCCAGAATCAAACCCAAGAAAAAAGGCTTGATTTTGCGATATAATACCACGCCGCCATAGTGCAAAACTACGCTTTTGACGATCCAGGCCAAAAAGATACTCGGCATCAGATGATGGGTGGTCCAATAAGCGCTGACTGGAAAGGCGATGGGATGAATCGGCCACCAAAGAAAACGTGCATTGGCCAACGCCAATAGCAATTGCACTAGACCGCCAATTGCCGTCAGCGAATAAAAAGAGTCACTAGCCGGCAGGGGATTGGAAATATGGTAATCAATAAAGCTATAGGGCGCCGTAGCCGATCCCACCCCGAAAAACCACACGCTCAGGTTCAATGCCCCATACTGATAACCTGTGAGCAAGACCGTAGCCACAGCGGAAGCGAAGGCGACTAACCCGGCCAGCATAATACCAAAAAAGAGGCGGTGCCGATGGGACATGGCATAAGTTTCGGCCAGCTTGAGCCCGTGGATCACCGCCGCCATCATCGTCGTCCGCATCTGCCCGGCCCATGGATAGGTCATACCCAAGGCGCCGATATTGCTCGGTCCGAGCACGCTGGACCCGAAAGCTCCGACCATAACATCGTTGGGCATCATCGTTGGCTTGCTTACCGCCAAGCCCCCTTCGGCGACGATGCGGGTGATGCCCAACATCAATATAAAGACCACGAATAGAAAAATCGGGGCCAACCACCAGCTCATCCCCGACAAGCCGCACCAAACCGTTATTGTCACGGCGCTTACCAGCAATAACCAAGCGCCCTGGCGAAAAGACAGAATCTCTCGCTCGTCATCGAGGCTAGACGATGAAGCCCAGAGAGACCTGGCAACCTCCAGCAGATGCCTACGACCGACCCAAATCGAACTGGCGGCCAACATCAACAACGCGCCAAAACCCTGATAAAGCAAATTGGACGAACCCAGCGACGAGCCGGCTACCCGATCGGTTCCGGAAAGGCCGAAATGGTGCAGCGCCGCGTGCTCAAACATGGTCAACAGACCCAAAAACCACAGGCTGAAGCCAAGTTTGACGCTCAATAAATAGCCAAAACCCACTACCGCATAACTGAGCGAGAGCCGCAAGCGAAACTTATTGTTCCAAAAATAATACGACTCGGAGATCGGCATGCCCTCCGGAATGATCGGAAAATAATTGTGCAGCGCGCGTTGGCTATAGAGCAGAACGGGAACAAGAATACCGATCCAAACTACTGGATTTTTAAAGAATTCGCTGATTAGTCCTTCTTGCTCCCCGTCTTCGCCGATCATCGCGATGGGCACTTGCACAAGGGGAAAACTCAACCGCTCGTGTTCGAGCCACTGCTTCCTGACGATCACCATCATCGCCGTCATCGCCACAAAAAAAGCGACGACCAGCACTGTCCAAGCCGCCATAGGCTGCAACCACGCCTCCCACGGTACGGTCCCACCGCTGGGCAAGCCCTCGTAGAAAAATTTGATCGCCTCTTCGTCGCTCACTCGCAACCAAGAAGGGACATAGGGCAAGGTTTTGCTCGCCCACTCATTTTCCGGAGTAGCGTAATACGAACCAGCGGAGATATGTGGGATGAGGATACAGACCAGACCGATGGTTGGAATGGTGCAAGCTACCGCTCCCATGATGTAAATAGTGACTAGTTCGATCTTGGAAAAGAGCCATTTACGGCGCAAAAAACCCAGCATCGGGTTGACGAGGACAAAGAAGAGAAAAAAGAGGACGACGGCTGCGGGTGTGCTATAATCGAGATGCAAGGGCGAACCCGAAATAATTAGATTCTCATACGGAGCCCCGACACCTAACAGGGCGGCGATCAACACACCGACAGCTAGGGCGCGAAAGGTGATCTTGGTATCGGGGGGGTCTGCGTTGTTAAGCAACGGAAATCCTACCTGACCTTAGCCATCAACTGCTGCGCAACTCCGCCCTTCTGGGTAAGGGCAAAGACGATGGTATTAAGCGTAAATTGCAGATGGCTACGACCGTCAACGGAAACCTGAAAATTACCCGTTCCCACGGGCCGACTCGGTTACCACCTGGCATGCCCAGGTAATAAAGACGGCCTGACGGTCGCCTATAACCAGTCCCGTACCCCCCATACTCCTCCTCTTTATCCAAGCAACCAATAACAAGATATCTCCTCTGTGAATTCTGCCCACGGACATTGAGCAATACAAGGCATTGCGATAGCTGCCAAACGCTGCGCATCAACCGAGGATAAAGACGATATTCCCGGTCTTGCCCGTGAAATAGTCAATCACCACCCACAAACCATTGCACATGGTCTCGCCCATGATAAGCCCCAAGAAAAATCGCACGCTCGCCGTATAGCTCGCCGGCCCGCCATACCGCAATATGATCCCCTTAATCGTCCAGGCGATGAAAATGCTGAACCAGATCTTGTCCATCAAATGATTGGCTGCCACAGCAAAACCCAGCGGGTGCAAAGGCCACCACAACAAGTACTGCCTGGCCCACATCAGGGCCAGCATCGCCGCGCTGCCGCCAACGAAAAAAGCCAACCCGTCCCAGGCGACACCCGCCGGCTCCAGACCGAGCACCGCGTAGTTATAGACCGTCGACGGGCCCCCTTTGAAAAACCATCCGACTAGGTTGATTCCCCCGTGGCGGTACGCCATATGTAGTACCATCCAGCACGAACCAACCGCGCCGATAAAAATCGACAGATAGACCCCACACAAGACCATGCGTCTACTGCGGCGGTCCATATTCTCGACGAGCTTCAGTCCGTTGACGATCAGCGCCATAATAAAAATGCGGATATCGGCGCACCAGATATAGCTCAGTGACAAGTTGAACACCCCACTGGCCCCGACTAGATTGGAACCGAGCCCGTGGATCATCAGGTCCGGCGCGATCATCGGCGAGCGCACCGCCGCTAGCCCCGCCTCGGCCACCACCCGACTAATGCCGATAAAGATCAACAACGCAAAAGCAATAAACAACGCCGCCACCCAGAATTTTACTCCCATTATCCACAACCACCCCACCATCACCGCCACGCTGATCAATAAGCCGAAGACAGACGCGCGATACGAGGCGATTTCGTCGTTATCATTAACATCATCCGCGCCAAAAATAGCTTTGCGGAATACCGCCCTGAGATGATCCCGCCCCATCCACAAACCCGCCAATACTAGCGCGATCAGCGCACCACCGCCCTGATAGGCCAAATAGGGTTGCCCCGCAATGCCGTAAACAAACTTCTGCTTCGACATTAACCCCATCACAACCAGTGCTTCCGATTCGGCCTTGGCCAGCAACTGAAAAACCCAAAGCCCGGCGGAGATATTGGTACTGATCAGATAGGAAAAACCGATCATCGCGAAGCTGACCCGCAATTGCAATACCTGATTCCCGACAAAGGGCAAGGCCCAAAGTAAGTTGACCCTCGGCATCGCCGGATCATAGGCATTGAGCGCGTGCAACGAGCCGAAAAACATCGGAATGGCACACCCGTACCACATCGCCCGACTCTTGAAAAAACGATTGAGCAACCCCTCACCTTCCCCCTGCACCATCGCCAGCCCGACTTGGGTCAGCGGATAGGCCAAACGCTCGCGCTCCATCCACTGCCGCCTGAGAATTACCGCCATCGAAATCATCGACACGTAGAGAGCGATGAGGAATACCGCCCACCAAGTCAACGGCTCCGCCCAAGCCCCATAGGGAATATCCCCTACCCCCGGCACAACGCCCTCAAAGAAAGTGCTATTGTCCTGGCCGTCATCGACTAGGATCGTCTGCTCCGGGAAGAGGGCGTGCAACTTCTCCTCCCACTTATTTTGCGGTGTGGCGTAATAAAAGAAGGCTGCGAGGATCGGTAATAACTGCTGGCTCATACCCATCGAACACAATGCCGAAACCATCAGCAGCATGATATAGACCAATACCAAATCGGCGCGATTGAGCACAAGCGAGCTGCCGCGCAATACTAGACCGGCATTGAGCACAGCCGAAGCGACTAGGAAGGACGCGAACCACAAACCCGGCTTGAGCAGGTCTATATCGGATTGTGGCAGGTAGTTGGACACATAACTGGACAGCGCCAACGCCGCCAAACCCAACGCGAGCAACCGGCTCCTGGCCGCGACCTTGAAGAGCACGTTGAGCAAGCCAATTAGGACCAAGAAGAGAAAAATAGCGCCCGGCGTATTGAAATCCCAGGCCATAAAAGTCGAGTGCATCGCCGTATTAGCGTAGGGCGCGCCAATCGCGAGAAAAAAACTGAGGAAAGCCCCGGTCCAAAAACCGCGCCAACTAATGCCGGCAGCACCATCCTGTCCCATCAATTGCACACGAGAATCGAGGTGGGTAGCAAAAGCATTGGGAAGCACTTTACGCAAAATGTGATCTCTCTACCGATAGAATTTTTGTGCTTGCACACCAGCCTCTGCCCGCAATGACGATCACAGCCCGACTCCTCGATTATTCGACCCTCGATAGTATCGACAAAAACACGGAAGCCAACAACGAAATATTGGCTTGACGCGGCATTACTTTCTTCTTTCTCTGTACGATATCGCAGAAAGTTTAACCTACGACAAAGCCCGTAATTGGCTCGGCTCGCTCTATAACAATATCGACTGGACGCACTTTGAGGCGGAAGACTACACAGCCGCCCTTGATCTCTTTGGATCGGCGCTGACTTTCTGACAGCAACAAGGGCCAAGACGAGAATATCCGCATAGCCCATCGTTACATCAGCAAAACACTGCGCCACCTCAGCCAGCTCGAAGAGGCCCTCGCCATCATGCAGGCGCTCTTTTCCGAAAACCGGTCGAATGCACAATTCCTATGCCGGACGGTCGCACCGGCGCGTATACGATAATCGAAGTAACAATAATCGAAGGCCGCTCCACGGACACCAAGACAAATTAATTCGCCTGCTATTCGACCAAATTCAGGAGCAGATGGGGATCAAATATATGGAGTTAGAGATCTGTATTTACGGGACCCTGCGTGCAACTAGTGCTTTCACGGCATGCATGGCGACGAAAGCAAGCTCAACTACGAAGTTAACGTATAACGGCGATTAATACCGCCGAAGACAGGTAGCGGATTTGAACGGCTCGGTTAGTCGGTATGCACATCCTGCAGCGACGACGTCCCTTCTACCAACGCCCGCACCCGCCCAAGGTACCTCTGTGCCCCCTCGCTCAATGCGTCCTCGCCACCTTGGAGCAAATTACGCTGTTCCAGCGGGTCACTCGCCAAATCGAAAAGCATAGAGCCCCGCCAGCTATAATTGATAAATTTCCAGTCATCGGCGAGCACCGCATAACCCTTGCGCGACCAACGCACATGCTCGTCGGTATTGACCACCACCAACAGGCGGTCCGCCTCAACGGGGCGCAATAGCGAACGGCCGTCCAATTTACCGAGCCATTCGCCCACCTTAAGGTCCTCGGCAAGGCCGATAAGATCGACCGCCGTCGGCACCAAGTCCGTAAGCGCCACGCGTGTCTCCTCGTTCCCACGCAATTGATCAAAACGCGCGCCCAACACCTGCCGGTGCCGCTCGGGCACTACAGCGAAGAAAGGCACGGCGATCGTCGTCTGATAATAGGAGTCTGTGCGGTGGGTATTGTGCACATTGTCGAGGTCCTCGCCGTGGTCGGCAGCGAATATCACACTAGTATTCGCAGCCAGGCCCCGCTCTTCGAGATGCTCGAACAACTGCCCGAGCAAGTGGTCCATATAGGCGATTGAATTGTCGAAACGCCCGTCCGGATCCTCGTCTGACTCTGCCCACGGCTTCAAGTCCGGCGGCGAATAACCGGGATAATGAGTGCAATTGAACTGCAGCACCACCGCGAACGGCCCTTCCGCTGCAAAACGGTCGATCGTGCGCAAACCCTCGCGCAACATCTCGCGGTCGTCGATGCCTTCGGAATTGACGATTTCAGCATCGGAGCGCTCACGCGTGAACACGTGCTGCAAACCTTCGTCGATAAAAAAACCTTCGAGATTGTTCCAAGTATAGCTCTGCGAGGAAATCAGCGCCGTGCGATAACCGGCAGCGCGGGCATAATGCCATAAGAGCGGAAACGTGTGCTGTTCGACCGGCTCGCGCGAAGGGAAAAGCCCGGTCAGCATCACCGGCAGTGAGACCTTAGTCGCCGAGGCGTTGGACACCGCCCGCGCGAACTGCACCCAATCTTCTGGTCGCTCTTTGCGCAACGCCGCCAAGCGTGGCGTCGTCTGCCGGCGGTAGCCGTAAATACCGGTGCGGCCGGCGCTGACGCTTTCGCCAACGATGACGATCAAGTTCGGCGCCGTCGTGTCAACGGGCGCCCCGCCGTATATATCGCCGGGGGCGGGCCGATGGGCTTGCAATAGACGCCCGCGGACTCCACCGATAAACGCGTTGACCACCAGATCAATCGACAGCTTTATACCCGCCGCGTCCGGCACCATTGCACTGGCGTGACGGTGCACCGTAGCGAAGGTCACTAACCCGGCGACAAACAATAGCGCCAAAAGCAAATGGTGCACTCGTCGATAGCGGATAACCGGTCGCCGTAAGGCAAAACGCCAACTACCAACAATAAAGGTCGTGCCAAAAAACAGCAGCAGCGCGTATGTCAGGTCCGCCCCACCGCGAATATACCCCCAGGCCTCCCGCGGTTCGCGGAAAATATGCACCAGCACATAGGCTGTCGGCCAACAATAGAAGAACCGGTAAAAGCCGATAGAAGCCATCAACAATGCCGAGGCCACCAAGCTGACGGCCCCGACAAAAACCATCTGACGCCGAGCGCGCAACAAACGGCTAATCGAGAACAGCCCCTGCCACATCACCAGCGAAAAACCAACCGACAGCAACCACCACCCCCATTGCGTCAACCGCAGATCCAACGCCGGCCGCATATACAAATCGACGGCGACCCACCACAGGGTAACCGGAGCTAATGGCCAATACGCCAACAACTGCAGGATTACGGTTTCGCCGCGCAATATCGGTTTATGTAATATGGACGCACCCCTTCAATCTCGCTGCCAACCAAATTCCAGCTCATTGGCCCAATGCGGCTGGCCGATCGCGTGAAATGCCGGTTCGTTGAGCCGTGAAGCGCTGCGCCCACGGGCCAATTCGCGCGACTCGACCTGGCTGTAGTTGACTCGCAGTGAAAACTTGACCGGCTCACCCGCCTCCATTAGCGCCCGCACCGCGGGGATCTCCTGCCAGGGGATCGCCGCTTCGCTTATCCGCGTCTTGTCCTTGTATTGCATCGCTAGCTTAGCCCCGTCCACCGCCCCTTGTCCTAAACCCGCATCGTCGCGCGGGTAAAAATTTCCGCGTTTCATCCCCGGTGCGAGCAAACGCCAGACCTCCGTGCCGCCACCATAGCGCTTGCTGACCTTATTGAGCGCGTATTCGTAATCGCTACAGGCATAGTCGGTCAATTCCACCGGGTCCGTATCCACCGGCACCGCGTTAAAGGCGATCTGCACATTGTCGAAACCCGGTGAATCCCCCGAGGGCAATACCGGAACGCGCCGATAGCTGAAACGCCGCACTCCCTCTGGCCACTCGCGCCTTTCTTTTTTTATTACCTTCGGCACCCGCAGGCTGACATCGGGCGGATCGATCCGCTCGGCTCCGACCACATAAAATCCCTCCGCACCATAACGATCGAACCACTCGCCCGAAGTTTCGCGGTCAAAGCCGACAAAACCGGACGCCTCATCCGCCGGGTCGAAGAAGATCCCGGCCAAGCGCGCTCGATAGTGCCAATCGTGCACCCGCAAGATGATGCGCACCTTGCCCGCTAGGCGATAGACGGCATAGACCCCTTTGCCCAAATTTTCTAGGCGTTCGCGACCGAGCGACATTTGTCGTTTGCGATCGTATAGCTCTATATCCATGCCCGCCGGATCGAATTCACCGGGCGGAACATAGAGGGCGACTTGTCGCGGTTTTCCGTCGGGAATCGTCAAGTCTATGGCAAAAGCCTGGGTCTCCGCAGAGTTTTCCCAACGCCCGTCAATCCGCCCCGTGCCATCGGGCCGCCAGAGATGGGCCGGATTCGCCGACCGCTTGCGGACTCGGTCGACCTTAAACAGCGCCTGCGAAAGGTCGAGTTCATGACTAACTTGCGGATAAAAAAAAGTATCATCGTCCCTCTCGGCAAAGCGCAATGTACCCGGGTCTTCGATCCGGTCCCGAACCTTGGCAGCAACGTATAAATACCTAACGTCGTAAGCTAACCAGCCCGTAACACCCGTGCCTAACGACTGCGGTAAGGCCTCAGTCCAATCGCCAAGCTTCCCGTCGACCTTGATGGTTTGCCGCCCGATGAGATTGACCCGCATGACTTCCTCATGCACCGCAACCCCATCTGCACCCGCGTCAAATTCGACCCGCAACCGATAGGTATTTTTGGCGACGGCCTCTCCCCCAACAATCTTCACCTCGATCAATTGCCGTTCATGCGGCGCAAGCCGCAACCTAGCCGGCGCATCGACCACTAGCTCGCCGAGCTCGACCTCCAGCACGCCCTCGATCGGGCGATTGAGCACATTGCCCACCATGAGTTTGAGCACCGCCCCGCGGTCGACGGCTTCGGTCATATCCCGCGCGACCACGCTGAGCGGTTCGACCCCCTCGATTTGCGCGGCCCGCACCGCCGTCACCAATACCGCAAAAGAGCCCTCTGTTCCGTCACCGCGCAAATAAAACCCGCGTCCGTCCAGCGGCACCTGCCATTCGCCATCGGTCATAGGCACCGACACCCCCATTGCATCGTAGAGTCGATAAGGACCGGCTACAATCCGCATCCTCGCCCCGTCCAAAGCAATTCCGCGCGAAGACGCTCGCCCCGGCGCAACCGCATCCATATTCCCTACTAACACCAAGCTGCCGTCCTCCTCATCCCCCGCCAAACCCGCAAAGGCGAAAACCCACGGCACCCCGTGGGCAAAGATCAATCGCGAGAAATCGCGTCCGCCGACAAAACGCTGAGCGGCCACCAGCGCACGATCTGCATCGGCGCCATCAGCGAGGCCGTATACCCGCACCAGATCACTAGAGCCTACCGCCCGATTAAGCGCCACCCGCACCGGCAGCGCTGCAACCACATCGACAAATTGCCGCTCGACCCGCCGCACTTCGACCTCGGTTCCCTCGACCGCCTGCACAACTCGCTGAGCAAGTTCCGCCCGGCGCGGCAAATCCGCCCGCTCTACACCGCCCAGCGTCAAAGCGACGACCGGACCCTGCGGGCGACCGTGCTCACGGGCTATCGCACCGGTAAAAGCGACAAAATCATCATCAAATTCGGGCAACCAAGTCTGGTCCCCGCCACCGCCCTGCATTATACCCTTGTGATCTAAGTAGGGCCGCATCCGCCCAAGGGGTTGCGGCGCCACACCTGGTACGATCTCCACTACAACCGCAACCCCGCCCTCGTGCAAGGCCGTAAAGGCTTTGTGCAATTCCGCGTTGAAATCCGCATAGCCAGCGCTTGTAGTCGGCATATAAGGAACCGTCACCAGCATCCCACCAATGCCGATAGTCGCCGCGACGTCTGCCGGACGCTCTGCGACAAAAACAGGGTCGGCCGCATCGACCACGACGCAATTTCCCAAGACGGCCACCATCCCGGCGATAAATAATATTTTCTGCAAGGTATGTTCCTCCCACCATGGAGTTATACCTATAAAGATACATACACGAATAAAAAAAAGCGCGTCCGCCAATCGGCCGAACGCATTTTTATCATCTATCTGCCATTGGACTATCCTCTTTGCACATCGACCCATCGTGCCTTGTGCTCAAACCCCCTTATGCATTGGCGTCTAAAAATCCACTACCAGCGGTCGCGTTGCGGATGATAGACTTTGTTGAAGAAACGCCGCCGCTCCGGCGTCAGCGCGTCGAGTATTTCCGGCGGGAAATCGGGTTTGTGGTGCCGGACATTGATGTGATTATAACAGAAAAAACGCCATGCGCGGATCGTCCTGCTCCCGCGGACACGAGGTGTGCCGCACCCCCTCGGAAAAAATCAGCAACGAGCCGGGCGGACAGCTATAACTTTCCCAGATCCCCGAATCCCGCTCGTCGAAGAGATTGAGTTTCTTACGATGATTCGACTTGTGGGTGCCGGGGAAACGCCGTCCCGCCCTTGTCCGTCTCCACCCCATTCAGTTCCCAGACCACCCGCGTCATGCCCGAGTGTATCTTGCCGTCGTGATACTGGTAACTGTAATTGGGGTTAACCGACTTACCGCCGGCGTGCGGATCCCACCCCTTGTGCCCGTCATCGCGGTAGCGATAGCTCAAAAAAAAACAGCTTTCGCAGCGCATTTTCTCCGTCTCCTCGTCAATGATTTGGTGCAAAACCCGCATCACAGCTGGATGATCGATCAGCACCGAGGCCGCCCCACCCGGCAGCTTGCGCTCCGCCGGCGGCAGCGACTCCTTGTCTTGGCGCAATTTTTCGCACTGCTGCCTTAAGCGGCGCGAGCTCCTCTGCGCTGAGCACGGCAGGAAATAGCAAATACCCCTTGAGGTCAAAAAGAACCTTCTCTCGTTCGGCAAGCGGAATGTATTCGGTCGATACCATCTTATTTGCCCTTTCCGTTAAGCTTGCAAGATTCCCAGCCGTTCCAGCTCGTTCTTGATTTCCGCCCGCTCCGCGTCCGTCACGTCCATGCGTGGCGGCCTGACCGGCCCGCCTGCCAATCCCATCAAATCCATCGTGGCCTTGAGCATGGCCGCGTCATCAAAACGCGAGCGCAAATTCTCCAAGGGCGCCAGTTCCTCCTGCAATGTGATCATCCGCGGCCAATCCTGCATTTTCGCGGCGGCAAAAAGTTCAAGCTCCAACCGGGGCGCAAAATTGACAAAACCGGCGGTAAAGGCTTCGATCCCAGCCTGAAAGCGAAAGTGCAACACCCCTGGATCATGACGTTTATTGCCAACCCAGACAAAACGATCGCGCAATCGCTTGATCGCTCGGAACAGATTGTGCGGTTCGAAACACGGGTCCTTGATCGCGATGATCTGGGACACCTCGGCCAAGCGGACAAAAAGATCCGCCGACCAACCCTGAGTATTGTAGGGCATCAGTGCCAAACCTGACCGCGCGCCCAATGACTGATAATAGCGAAATATTCCCTCGGGATCGTCGGGTGTCCGTTGGCGGACGACCGGTGGAATCGCCAAAGCCACGCGCAAACCCAACTGTTCATAACGCGGCGCCAACTCGACTGCCTCGCCCAGATTGCCCGGCAATGTCGGCACGAGCAAGGCGCGATCACCCACCGTCTCGAGCGCCCGCTCGGTCATCGCTAAACGTTCCTGCGACGTGAGTGCGTCATTCTCGCCGGTCCCGCCCGCCACCACAAAAATCTTCACGCCGCGCTCGGCGGCCCATGCTATATTGCGGGCAAAACCGTCTAAATCGAGCGTATGAATATCATCGCGGCGATATACGGTCAGGGCGTAGGCGTGTACGCCTCTTAGCTGGTCGCGCAATTCTTCGGCAAACATAGTTTACTCCTTATGGAATATATTAATCTCTTGACACTATACTATCGAAATCAGCTTTGTCTATTCACCGTTGTAAAGGTCATTAATCTATGTCCCGCAAAATCTTATATCGAACGATTCTCACCTGCCTGGCCGCCTGCAGCACCCAACCGGCCCCACCAGAAAATAAGAGACTTATGTCCAATGCAGACCGCATCCAACCCTATGCGCAAAATCCCTTCTACTGGCAATACAAGGGCGCGCCCGTCCTGCTATTGGGCGGCAGCGTCGAAGACAATCTCTTTCAGATCGCCGATATCAAAGACCAACTCGACCTGCTGCATTCGTTGAGCGGCAACTATGTCCGCTGCACGATGTCCAGCCGCGACGAGGACGACGCCTGGCCCTTCGAACGCAACCCCGATACCGGCCTCTATGACCTAGAGCAGCCTGGCCAAGACTACTGGACGCGTTTCGAGCGTTTCCTAAACCTGTGCGCCGAACGCGATATCATCGTGCAAATCGAAGTGTGGGACCGCTTCGATCTCGCCCGCGGACCATGGCAGGACAATCCCTACAACCCTAAGAACAATATCAATTATACCGTCGAGGAATCCGGTATAGCCGAATCGATAGACTCACACCCGGGCCAAAAAGAAAGCGCCTTCTTCCATACCATACCCGCCCTAAAAAATAACGCACTAGTACTCGGCTACCAACAAGCCCAACTCGTCGAATTGCTCAAACGCTCACTGCCCTATCCCAATGTGCTTTACTGCATGGACAACGAGACCAACGAATCGCCCGAATGGGGCAAATTATGGTCCCTGCAGATCAAGGATCAAGCCGGCGAGTCCATCGTGCAAACCACCGAGATGTGGGACGCCTGGGACCTGCAATCGACGCAACACCGCCACACCCTCGACCATCCCGAACTCTACAGCTTTTTCGATCTCTCACAAAACAACCACCGCCACGCCGAAGAGCACTGGCAAAATCCGCAGCTCATCCGCCAGTATATCATCGATTCAGGCCATATCCGCCCGATGAACAGTGTCAAAATATACGGCGCGAACACCGGCCGTTTTGGCACTCATCGCGATGCGCAAGAGCGTTTGTGGCGCAATATATTCGGCGGCCTAGCCAGCAGCCGCTTCCACCGCCCGGATGCCGGCTTAGGCCTCAGCGAGATCGCGCAAGCCCATATCCACTCGCTGCGCGACCTCACCGACCGCATCGGAATTTTTACATGTACTCCCAACAACGACCTGCTCGACGCACGCAGCGCCAACGAGGCCTATTGCACCGCCAAGCCCGGCATCGAATACGCGGTCTTCTTTCCCGATGGCGGCAATGTGGTCTTGGATACAGAAGCGGCGGCGGGAAATATGATCGGCGTGCAATGGCTGGATATTCGCAAGAGTGTCTGGTTAGACGAAGAAACGGAAGAAGCAGGCAAACAGCTGTAGTTGGTCACGCCGGAAGAAGAAGGTTACTGGGCCGTAATAGTACAGGTCGCGGAATAATAAACCAAAACGGAGTGCTGCAATGGCATTATACCATATCGCACTTATCCCGCGTCATTTCCGGTTGGCTCACTTTAGCAGCCGCCTCTTCTCGTTTACGCGAGTTCCAGCAGACAGTTGTCGGCCAGCGTCTCGATCGGCGCAAAATCCCGATGCGCGACCCACTCCGGACGCTTGAACCGGCGAATGTGATTGTCTACATGGCAAAGGCTCAAATACGCGATCACCCGATCCCACGGGCTGATATTGGGCGCCGAGGCGTGCACAAGGTTCGAGTGAAAAAGCAATACAGAGCCAGGCCCTCCCTTCGGCGCGACAAGGCCCCCGTCATCGGCCAGTCGGCTTACCGTCTGCCGATCGAGCGTCCACAACGGATAGGACGTCGTCAGGGTATCATGGCCCGCCTCGATAACGCCCTGTTTGTGGCTCTTGGGGATTAAATAGAGCGGCCCGTTAAACTCGGTCACCTCGTCTAAAAACAAAGCGACATTCATCGCCCGCGGCTCGGGCATCCGGTCGTCGCGCGCCCAAGTGCCGTAGTCCTGGTGCCACTGCCAGACATCGCCGTTAAAAGCGGCTTTGCCGTTGATCTTGTACTGGTGCATATATACCGGCCCGTCGAGCAACTGCATGACCGGCCCGAGCAGCCGAGGATGGCGCCCTAATCGCGCGAACGCTTCGTTGTAGGTATGCGCGGCAAAGGCCGTACGCACCGCCTCATCGTCCTTTTCTCGCCAGATCTCCTCTCGACGCATTGCGAAGATCTTCGGCAATTCGCCTTTGAGTACATCGACTTCTTCGCGACAAAACAACTCAGGCAAGTACACCCACCCCTCGCGATCGTACTGCCACAGTTGTTCCTTGTTCAAATTCATAAACCGGTCGGTCTCCTGCAAAAAGACATGTCGATCGCCAAACCCCATACCATATCATGCAATGCACATCATGCGAGGGCGCACATTTCCTTCGTGCCACGTCAACGCTATACCAACAGAGCCGCCAACGCCTGCAATGGTCCCCGCACGTCGTTCGGCCCGGCAAAGACCGTTTCCGCATCCCCTTCGCCCTTTATCACCACCTCGACCTGCTTCGCCCGCACCCCCTCAACTACGATGTCCCGTGCCTCGGCCGCAATCTCGCCGCTGATAAACACTTTCGCCGAGACTGCGCCCATCGAATCCTTGCGCGCGCCCTTTTCAAAATACTTGCGTTTCTTGCGCTCTGCACTGCGTTTGACCACTACCCCCTCGACACCTTCTAACACCATCAGCAACTCGTCCGTATCTCGCCCCAATACATAGAATATCATCAGTGCGCCACCGAACCATCGGCGTGAAAACTGCCCTTAATCGCCCAGCGCTCGTAGGGATATTTTGCCAACGCCTCTTCGATGATCTCGACCCCGATCCCCGGTCGGTCGGTCAATAGGCGATAGCCGCCCTCGACCGTCAACTGTTCATCGACGATTTCTGCCATCGGCCCGGTCAATGCATTGTGCTCAGTGTGCGTGTAGTTTGGTATCGCCGCCGCAAGGTGCGCGAAGGCCGCGTTGTTGACGGGGCTACCCATCAAATGCGGAAAGATGCCAACGAAGGCCGCTTCGGCCATCGCCGCGACCTTCTTCACTTGTGTAAAACCACCTGCCAACGACAAATCCGGCCGGATCAGACTCACCACCTTGCGATCGATCAAATCCTTGAACTGATAGATATTGTAAAAGCGCTCACCGGTGGCGATCGGCAACCGAATATGCTTGGCGATATACTCCACCGCCTCAATACTCTCCGGCGCCAGCGGATCCTCATAGTATAAAATCTTCAACGGCTCCAGCTCAGTCGCCAACGCAATAGCCTCCTCCGGCCGCAAATTGCGGTGGATCTCCAAGCCCAGATCCACTCCATCGCCGACCTCCTCGCGTACCGCCCCCACCAACTCGACCGCCGTCGAAATATTCTGCGTCCCGGTCTGTTGCTCAAAGCCGCTGACAAAGGGCGTCATCCGCAACGAACTGAACCCCTGCTCGACCCGCTGTCTCGCTGTCTCACGCACCTGCTGCACCGTTTCTCCCCGCACATTCTCAAACACTTTCACCTTTTCCCGGCACTTCCCTCCCAACAACTGGTACACCGGCACCGACAACGACTTACCCAGAATATCCCACAACGCGATATCCACCGAGCTCATCGCCGCCGACAGAGCCGCTCCCATAAAATGCGTATTGCGCGACACCACCTGGTAGTGATTCTCGATCAACCGCGGATCCTTGCCCACATAATATTCAGCCAACTCATCAATCGCCTGCTTCACTACCCCGTGATGCCCCCACAACCCCGCCTCGCCATTGCCGACAATGCCTTCATCCGTATACACCCGCACCAACAAAAACCGCCCCACCAAAAAAGCCTTGATCTCCGTAATTTTCATAGCCATCCTACTTTCTTGTTCTTACCCACAAACAGGTGCTTCACTCTCTCTTTTTTACACATATGCCCCCCAATTTCTTGTTCTCTTTTTTAACAGGTGATTCAGCATTATCCTCTACAGTCGCCGAGAACCGAGTTGGGTTATTCTCAGAGCGGATTGTAGGCCCAGATCTCACAGGAAGGAAAATCTGCGGACACAACTCGGAGCCGACTAGGGATGGTCGGCGAGAATGAGCGCAGAGAATAATCCAACTCGGTCCGTCCGTACCCAACCTAGTACAAACTCATCAACCCCTCAGCACCTTCTATATGCTTCTTCTCAAATTCTTCACTTAACCACCGCGCCCGCGACTCCCGCCCCGGATTGCGATAAGCATACACCACACACCACCGCATATCGCTCCCTTCCTTGCGCGCATTCACCCCATGCGCCGCGTGCGTCCACATCAACACCACCGTGCCCCGCGGCACGCTCAACTCCTCAATCGCCAAGCCCACTCCCGTCTGCGGGTGCACTTTGCCCGCCATCCATCCCTCTATCAATTCCGCGTCCGACTCCGCACGAATCCCCGCGTCCCGATATAGATGGCTGCCGCACACCACCTTCAACCCGCCATCATCCGCTTGAAATCCGTTGACGTAAAAAAACACCCGCAAAAACCCCAATGACAGATTATCATCCGCATATTCATGGCTGTGCCACGCGCTGCCGCCATTGCCGCCTGCGCGATTGAGCGCCACACAATGATCGTAGCGAATCTGCTCGCCGAGCACATTGCGTACCAACTCCAGCATCTGCGGATGCACGATCAGACCTTCGAGATAGGCGTTGTATTCGGCCGAGAAACGCGACGGCAAATATTCCTCGTCGGCGCGCGGCATCGCCTGAATCTGGGATAGGGCCTCGATCAACTGCTCGCAAGCTTCCTCCGTCAACAGACCCGGCAGCACAAAATGCCCGTCGCGATCGAGTCCGATCTTTTCCTCTGCGGCAAATTGATATGGCTTAAATAGCCTTTCGGTCATCTCTACAACACTCCTATTCGGGAATATGTTCGCGCTCGCCCTCGGGCTGATACTGCCGTCCCTTGACGATCCGGGTCAACGCGTCGTTGTAAGGAGCCTTCAGCCCCAGCCGCTCGCTCTCGCGCGCGACATAGCCATTCAGCGAGTCGATCTCGGTCGGGCGTGCGCGCAACAGATGCTGCTGCATTGACACCCGATGAAACTTCTTGGCGCTATAGGCCTTAATCGTCGCTAGTGGGTCGGGGTCAGCCAACACCACGCCCTTGGCCTCGATCAGGGCCAGCACCTCCTCGATGATCTTGCTCTGAAACTCGTCGAAGGCCTCTACCTCGCGAATATGCCCAGGTCGCAAATCCGCAATCGCGCACAGCGGATTAATGCTGCAATTGAGCACGAATTTCCCCCATATCGTCGCGATAATATCGTCTTCGACCTGCGGTTGCATACCCGCCCGTTCCATCGCCGAGCGAATCGTCTCTAGCCGCGGGGTCTTATTGTGATCCAACTCACCAAGATACGTCGGCCCTTTATTCGTATGCCGGACCTTGCCCGGCTCCTGCAAATCGGCGCTGTGAAAGGTCAACCCACCAACGATCCGCCCCTCGCCGACCACCTCCGTCAAAACCTCCAAATTGCCCAGGCCATTCTGCAACGTCAACACACACCCCTCTTCGGCGAGCATCCCGCCTGCCGCCTCGGCCGCCTGACGGGTATTGTAGCCATTGACGCAAACAATCGCCAAATCCACGCCGCTTACCTCGCCCGGATCCGTCGTCGCCGCGACTTCGGCGACAAACTCCCCGTGCAGCCCCTCCATGTGCAGCCCCTGCTCTTGCGTCGCCTGCACATGCTCTTGCCACACATCGACCAAGGTCACCCGCTCGCCAGCTCGAGCCAAATTCGCCCCGTATAAACACCCCATATTGCCCGCACCAATCACCGCTATATGCATACTGCCGCCCCCTTTCTATTATACCGCTATTTCGTAAAGCCTTGAACGGTCTCTTCGCAGTACTGGAGACAGAAGGCGTATCGGCATAACCTGTATTGCAGAGATTATTTCTTCTCCTATATCGCCGATGTGTTCAAAAAATCGCATTGTGGCGTATTGAGATAAGACACAATAAAACGAGCCTGCTCTGTTTCTCTGATCGATTCCAACTCAGGAACAATCAGCTCTTTCTCCTGAGCCGTCATAACGGGGAAACCGTAATGGATATTTGCATGTTTCAGGGGCCCTTTTTCCTCAGTATGTTTTGCGACAAACTGAGTATGCCGCACGAGGCGTTCCCGATTGTATGCATTTGCGACCGATGGCATTGATCGCAATAGTGAACAGATAGAAGGTATAAATGTATGGTCAATTTCAATCCCTATACCACTGCGGCCACAAGCCAATGATGCAGCCAATGTTGTTCCAGTGCCGACAAAAGGATCCAGTACGACATCGCCATTTATTGAAAACATACAAATAAGTCGATAGGCTAGTTCAAAAGGAAATGCTGCACTTCTTTGACGTGTTGTTTTTTCTACTAAATTTTGTCCAGTACCTTTTATGTCAAACCATACATCGGAAAACCATACATTTCTCTCTTCCCAAAAGAAGGCACTTCTACGCCTTAATTCTTTTTCTTTGCCCCCTGTAAACGCTCGTCTATCTCCCTTGCGCAAAATGAGTATATATTCGTGTTCATAGGTGACATAAGCACCTACCGGCAACATTCCAGATCCCATAAATTTATTTGGCGCGTTCGTTGGTTTGCGCCAAAGGATATCTGGTAAAGCAGCAAAACCAAGATCCTGGCAACTATTCAAAATTCGCGAGTGATTAGGATAAAGCTGAAAGTCGCCATTGAGTGTGCGCGTAGCATCGCCAATATTAATACAGGCGATCCCACCGTGTTTCAGCCCTCGATAAGATTCAGCCCAAGCTTTATCTAAGACCTCATGCATTAATTCGAATGCTTTACGACCTTGGCCTTCTGATAGATATTTAGGGATTTGTTTTTCCTGATCTGAGAATATAGTATCCCACATCTCCACCATGGGATAAGGAGGAGAGGTTACTATTAAGTCGACAGACTCATCTTCAATTGCTAAGTGAGATGCAGTCCCCTTCAATATATTAATTCCTGTTTCCATTGCACTTATATCCATATAGGTGAATATGATGATTTTCTTGGATAAGCCGTTCAAGCGTTAATTATACGGTATTGTGAATATATCCTTTAGTCTGAATGAGTGGACAGCCTATGAGTAAAGAAAACAAAAGCGCTAAAAGTAGCATCGGCATAAAAATAGCCTGCGGTGCTGGCCTAGGTACTATCTTTGGCGAAATAGTATTTAATGATGTTAGCATTGGGCTTGTTATTGGTGCGGGTGTCGGTATCGTTCTCGGAGGGGCTTATACAGTCACAGCAAACAATAAAAGTAAGAATGACGAATAACATTTATATTTGCGCCAAATTCAACAGATATATAGGGAGAGACCGATGACCGCAACATTCCAGATTCTAGGTGAGACGGAGAAGGGTCGTCAGAAAATTCATGACATCAAAACCATAACACTGCAAGGGCAACGCAGCTACACATTGGTAAAGGTCATCGCCGAAGACGGCCTCTACGGAATCGCTGAGGCCTATGGCAGCCCGGGTGTGGGGATGAAGCAGCAGATCGAGGCGATCAAACCGTCTCTTATCGGACAGGACCCGCTAGCCATCGATGTGCTCTACACCACGATGGGTCAAAACCCGAATCCGAGCATCGGTTGGGCCGGTCCCAGCCGTACAGACGGCTCAGCCCATGCCCTGATGAGGGCCGCCAGCGGGATCGAGATGGCGCTATGGGACCTCGCCGGGAAGATCCTGGGCGTACCGTCGACCGTGTTATTGGGAGGGAAATTTCGCGACAAGGTCCGGGTCTACAACCACGCGCGGCCACGGGATCTTCTCAACCGATCTTCTTGTGAGGAGTGGGCACAGCAGGTCAAGGAAGACCCGGCCGGCATCACTTGCCATAAGTTCGGCTTCGCCCACACGACACCGGACACCGACGCTGGGCGCGATCTTGCAAACCGAGTGCTAACCGTTCGAGAGTTGCGGCAGATCGAAGAAGGTTTTGCGAACTGCCGCGAGGCACTCGGTTGGGACCACGACATAATGGTCCACTGCCACTGGGAATACGACGTGCGCACCGCAATTCAGATCGCGGAGGCCGTTGCGCCGATTAAACCATTGTGGCTCGAAGACGCCATGATCGTCAACCACTCGGAGAGTTGGAAACGGCTAACCGCTAGCTCACCCGTGCCGATCTGCACGGGTGAGAACCTGTGGCGGCGACACGAGTTTGCGGATTTCATCGTCCACCAGGGATGCGACATCCTGCATCCAGATCTGCGCAATAGCGGGGGTTTCCTGGAGAATAAGCGCATTGCCGACATGGCCGAGATATGGGGACTGCCGATGGCGACGCACAATACGGGCAGTCAACTCAACACCTGGGCAACCTGCCAGTGGGCGGGATCGATCCGCGACTTTATTGCGTGTGAAACAGTCACAGGGAAAGGCGATTGGATGGACGAGTTGCTAATCCTCGACGGACCTTACATCGAGAACGGGCATATCAGAATCACCGAGAAGCCGGGTCTCGGTGTCGACCTGGATCCGGACGTGGCGAGGGCCCACCTAGCAGAAGGAGAAACCTGGTGGGCCTGATGTGCGGCGTAGTTGCCATTTCGCCGGATAATAGCGCTCCTGACCATCGAATGAGTTGCTATTCGGCGCGTCAAAGACTCTGGGCGAAGCGAATCCCTGTCTCATCATGATCAAACAGCTACCGTGTGCATATGCCGATGGACAGAATTCTCCCCGTTTCGTATCCTCGAAAGGGGGAGAATCCGCATGAAACTGACAACCGCCGAACTGCGTTTGTTCAAACACAATGGCTATCTGATCAAAAGGAAAGTACTCGATCCCGATCTAATGGAACGCGCCCGCGCCCGGCTTTGGGATGGCGCACCGCCCGACCGCCTGCGCACCGACCCCGCGACCTGGGTCGGCCCTTTCCGCCAATGCGAGGAAAACGACGAAGGCTCTAACTACCGCCGCGGTTTCCGCTGGGCCTACCGCGAGCCGGGCGACGAAGAATGGATGATCCGCCTGCTGGCCACCGAAGCCAAGATCTGGTCGATGGTCGAACAGATGTTAGGTGTCGGGCAAGTCGTGCAACCCGAACGCATCCGCGGCATCTACTGCACCCTGCCCTACGGCGACCACCCGCCGCAAAAGCTGAACTGCCATACCGACGGCCATCCCTTCCACGTCGGGGTCGTCGGCTATATCGACGACGTGCCGCCCGGCGGCGGCAGCTTTATGGTCTGGCCAGAAAGCCACCGCGCCTTCTACCCGACCTTCACCTCGCAGTATTTGCGCGACCAGAACGAAGCGGCCTATGAAATAGTCCGCGACGAGTTTAACCAACGCCGGCCCGTCGACACGCATGGCCAGGCCGGCGATATCGTGTTCTGGCACCACCGCCTTGGTCATATGGCCAGCCCCAACACCTCCAAACAACTGCGCCAAGCCGTACTCTACGACTTTCGCAAGACGGATATGGAGCAGACCCAGCAAGAACCGCCGCAAGAGGATATGTGGCGCGATTGGTCCGACGAGATGCGCGCCATCGATATCGATGATATGGAAAATGTAGCCTAACCATGGAAGAAAAAGAGCCGCTCGCCGACGATGATTGCTCCACCAAATTCTACCTACTCCGCGCCGTACTCTATCCCATTATCGCCCTGCTGATCGCCGGAGCCATTCTCGTTTTCTCGGAATAACCACCCTGAAACCCGCTACGACAAAACCGCCTGCCGGGCAAACCGCGCATTCCACCCAACATATTACTCGCGGAATAGTACAACGGGGCGCTAACAAGACCTGGGACCGGTTCCACCGAACCGGACAGGACCACTCACCAGCAGGCATTGTGGTATATAGTATGTATCATTGAGGTCTGCACGATCTTTGCAATGCATATTGCGGCTCGCGCGACATCAAGCCTCTCTGTATTGACGCTAACGCGCTCACCGTTCTTATTTTCAGTATGGACAAACCAGACCCGGGCCGGCGCGGCTTCTTCCGCGAGTTCCTCAAACGCGTCGTCGACCCCGCCGCCTACGCCGAACAACCCCTGCCGCAACAGCATACGCGCCTACGACCGCCCGGCGCCTTGCCTGAGCGCGCCTTTCTCGATACCTGCCAGCGTTGTGGCCAATGCGGCGAAGTCTGCCCGGCCGAGGCCATCAAAACCTACCAAGGCCCAGAAGAAGCACTGCGCGACACGCCCTATATCGACCCGGCGGACCAGCCCTGCGTTGCCTGCGACGGCTTACTCTGTATGAGCGCCTGTCCCAGCGGCGCGCTTATGCCGCTGCCCCTAGAACAAATTCGCATAGGACTCGCCCGCGTCGACCAATCGGTCTGCGTCCGCCGCCACGACAACGACTGCCGGGTCTGCCTCGACAACTGCCCCTTGGGCGAGCAGGCTCTACGCCTTGATGACGAAGGGAAAGTACAGGTGCTCGCCGACGGCTGTATCGGCTGCGGCGTCTGCCAATGGACCTGCCCGACCAACCCCAAAGCCATTGTGGTAGAACCGCTCTAAACCTCCATTGCCAAGCCTTGCGGTAACGCCACCACAGGCTCTTTAATCCGCTATACCGTTCAAATAATGCTGCCACAATAATCTGGCCGCCACCGCTCGCCAAGGCCGCCAGCTTTCCCCTATGCGCTCCAACTCTTCGGCCGACGGTGCCACAGCCATACCCTTGATATGCTGCACTGCCTTGACGATCGCCAAGTCCCCGATCGGCCAGACATCGGGCCGGTTTAGCGCCATCAGTAAATAGATCTCCGCCGTCCATCGGCCAATGCCTTTAACCTGCGTCAACTCTTCACGCACCGCTTCGTCGTCTAACCGGACCAATACCTTTAAATCGAGCACCCCGGTCAGTACGCTCTCGGCCAATGCACGGCAATAGCGCGTCTTCTGCCGGCTAAACCCCAATGGCTGCAACTCTTCGCCCAACGCGAGAAACGTTTCCGGCGTCAAAGCCGGCAACGCCTCGTTCAATCGCGCAAAAACCGCTCGTGCCGAAGCCAAAGAGACCTGCTGTTCCAGAATGATCTGTACCAGCGTCGCAAAACCCGGCTTGCGGCTCCACAACGGCGGCGTGCCATTCTGCTGGAATAGCTGCGCCAGATCCGGGTCGCGGGAGGAGAGAAAATCCAGACCCGAACCGATATTTGTCTTATTTAATTTTTTGACTGCGATCGCCGTACCTCTTTGCCTGTTGAGCAAGTCCTGCCATCTTTCGCCTTCGCGGATTGTGCGATATTTTCATAGGGTCACCTATAAAACCAATCGCTCGACCATATCGCAAAAGAAAGTAATATCTTGAAGATCGTCCTGATAGGCTATCGCACCTCGGGTAAATCCACGCTCGGCCAATTGCTCTCGCAAGCGCTATGTATGCCCTACCTCGATATCGACCGCGGTATCGAGGCACACGCCGACGGCCAGACCCTGACCGACTGCTTTTTGGCAATCGGCGACGAGGCCTTCCGCAAACTCGAAGCCGAGGTTGTCGCCGAGATGTGCGCCGGTGATAACTGCATTATCGCTTTCGGCGCCGGCTCACTGAAATTCCCCACCAGCCAGCAAGCCGCCCAGCGCGACAGCCTAGTCGTCTACCTGCAAGTCTCCATCCCCGAACTCTGGCGCCGCTTCCAAACCGACCCCGCCACCGCCGACACCCGCCCCAATCTAGCCGGCGGCGGCATCGGCGAAATCGAAGAAATGATGGCCCAACGCGAACCCGTCTACCTCGCCTGCGCCGATCTCGTCGTCGACGGCACCCGACCCCCGGCCGAATTGGTCAGCGAAATAACTGCAGCATTCACCGAACGCCGCAATTCCTAACGCCCCAGATAGCGCTTTAGCGCGTCCAGCTCCATCCCTTCAATCCCCAATTCCGCAATCCCCCGTCCCTCCTGCCATCCATCAAAGCCCATCACCGGCCCCGCCAAATTGACCAGCGACTCCATCACAGGCGTCGCTACCCCGAACTGGCGCCCAATCGACACCCATGCCGCCAACCCATAGGGCACGTCCTCCGTCAGCCATCGGCTTTCGAGAGACCCGGGTGCCTTGAGCCGGGTCAACATATAGCTGCCATTGATCGCCGCCCACAAATCACCCTTGGGGCCGAAACCCGCCTGGTGAAAAGCCTCGTTAACTGGCAACAGATCATAACCGAAAGCCCGTCCGATCGCCCGACGCTCGTCGTCGACCGCCATAATCGCCCGCACAACCGCCGGAGTCACCCCCTCTTCATAAAAATAAAACTCGCCGTGCGAACGCTCGATGCGGCCGGCGTTCATCAACACACCCGCCGGATGCACCACCGGATTCATCGATGACAGACCACAAGCCATCGCATCCGGGTGCATTTGCATACCGGGAAACAGCGGATCCAACCGCGCCCTGACCGCCTCGGTCTTAACCGCCGGCAATGCCCCCACGCCCAAACCCGACACGACGCCCCAGATCGTCGCCTCATCCGGCGCCGTTTTCCGGCACACATAGGGCGCGGTATCGACTTCGGCCAACGTCGCCTTCTTGCCCGCTCCTGCCAGCATTGCCGCCCACTCTAGCGAACCAAGCGTGCCCGGCATCAAAACCACCATATGGCGCTCTGTAAGGTAAGGGATACAAGCTTCCGCAAAGGGTCGTTGCGCATAAGCCGGCACAATGAGCAAAAGCAAGTCGGCCACGGCAAGCGCCTCAGCGATATCGGTCGTCACCCGGCTGATTTGCGCCAAACCCTCACCGGCCACTCCGTGCAAACGTATCGTCCGCTCGGCGGCAATTGGCTCAAGCATCGACGCAAATTTCGGCAATTCGCAAAGAGTGATATCAAAACCGCGCAACGTCAACGAAGCGGCAACCGCGAAGGCCGTATTGCCCCCGCCCAAAATACAGATCGATTCATTCGCCATAGCGCATCATCCCGCGAAGACGTGAAAAGGCACGCCCTGTACGCCCGGGTCCAAACGCACCAAAGATCCGGCCAATGGCTGGGCCTTCTTCGCTTCTTCGTCAAACCCTTGGCAGGCGGAGGTGACATATAATTCGTCAAGGTTCGCACCGCCAAAGGCACAGGAGGTGACATTATCCATCGGCAATTGCAATTCGCGCAAGAGCGCGCCGTCTTGCGGATTATAGCGCTTGACGCACGAACCGCCGTAGACGGCGATCCACAACATGCCCTCCGCGTCGATGGCCATGCCGTCGAAAACACCCGCGTCCTCGTTTTGTGCGACCACCCGTTCATTACCGATATCGCCGCTGTCGATATCATAATCGTAAGC
>Ga0315339_1000480_pt1 | contig 49861 bp, 53 predicted proteins | sample ASW17metaG_FD_204514 | JGI IMG/M metagenome (GOLD analysis project Ga0315339, IMG submission 204514) | Ammonia-oxidizing marine archaeal communities from Pacific Ocean, United States - ASW #17 | ecosystem: Environmental > Aquatic > Marine > Oceanic | place: USA: California | collected 2016-12-05 | reverse complement strand
GCTTCAGCACCGTCGCCATTATCGCCACTGCCATCCCAATCTCGATTGTCGGTACCTTTTTAGCGATGTCGCTTTTGGGCCGCAACATAAACGTGATCAGCCTGGCGGGCATGAGCTTCGCGGTGGGTATGGTCGTGGATAACGCCATCGTCGCGCTCGAAAATATCTTCCGCCACCGCCAACAAGGGAAATCCCGCGCCCAAGCCGCTTTTGACGGGGCTTCGGAGGTATGGGGGGCGCTGCTGGCCAGCACTCTGACCACCGTAGCGATCTTTCTACCGATCGTGTTTATCGAAGACGAAGCCGGCCAGCTTTTCCGCGATATCGCCATCGCCGTTTCTTGCTCCGTGGTACTCAGCCTAATTGTCGCCGTCTCGGTCATTCCCAGCCTCGCCAACAAGATTCTCGGCGGCGAGCAGAAAAGTGATTCACTCTTAGATGCGATCGGCGATCGCGTCCGTTCGTTTATCGCCAATAGCGTCTTTCGCATCAGCGGCAGCACCGGTTTGCGCTTGGTTGTGGTAATCGTGCTGATCGGCCTGTCGTTAGGTATCGCCTGGGCTTTCCTGCCCAAGTCCGAATACCTGCCCACCGGCAACCGCAACTTGGTCTTTGGCATCATTCTGCCGCCACCGGGTTATAACCTCGACGAGCTGATCCAGATCGGGCAGACGATCGAAGACGTATTGCGCCCCCACTGGGAAGCCGCCGAAACACCCGACAGCCCGCAAGCTCAAAACCTGGAAGGCCCAGCGGTCGACAATATGTTTTTTGTCGCCTTTGGCCGTTCGGCCTTTATGGGGGTGCGCTCCGCCGATCCGGACCGGGTCAAAGATTTAATCCCCATTATCCAAGGCCCCGTCTTCGGCGGCGTACCCGGTACTTTCGCCATCGTGCAACAATCGAGCCTTTTCCAACGCGGCGGCGGCAGCGGACGAGCCATCGACATCGAGATAACCGGCCCCGACCTCGGCCGCCTTATCGGCTTGGGAGGCCGCGTCTTCGGCCAAGTCAGCCAAGTCGTGCCTGGTGCCCAGTCCCGTCCAATCCCGAGCCTCGACCTAGGCAACCCAGAGGTCCGCATCCACCCCGACCGCGTCCGTGCCGCCGACTTGGGGCTTACTGCTCGGGATATCGGCTCGGCGGTAAACGCGCTAATCGATGGGGCCTTGATCGGCGGCTACCAGTATCAGGGTGAGGAAATCGACCTCGTCTTACGTGGTGAAGATGACTGGTTCCGCACCCAAGATATCGGCGCTCTGCCGATTTATACACCGCAAGGCCAAGTCGTCCCGCTCAACGGAGTAGCTCGCATCGAAGTGACCACTGGCCCCGAGCAAATCAGCCACAAGGAGCGCAGCCGCGCGATTACCATCCAGGTTATCCCGCCAGAAACCGTCGCGCTGGAAACCGCGCTCGACGACATACAGACCCAGATTATCCAACCACTGAACGATTCCGGCGAATTGCGCCCACCCTATGCGATCCGGCTCTCTGGATCCGCCGACGACCTCAAACGCACCCGCGAAGCCCTGCAGTGGAATTTTCTCCTGGCCTTAGTCATCACCTACCTGCTGATGGCCTCGCTCTTTGAAAGTTTCCTCTTCCCCTTCGTCATTATGCTCAGCGTACCTCCCGCCCTAGCCGGCGGTATCCTTGGGTTAGAAGTCGTCAATATTACCCTATCCTACCAGCCTCTCGACATCCTCACCATGCTCGGCTTCGTCATCCTAATCGGGGTAGTCGTTAATAACGCCATCCTCATCGTGCATCAAACGCTCAATGTCCTGCGCGAAACCCCCGAGCTACCCGTAAAGGAGGCCATTCGCTTCGCCGTGTCTAGCCGCGTGCGTCCGATCTTCATGTCGGTAGTCACCAGCGCCCTCGGCATGTTACCGCTGGTCATATTTCCCGGAGCCGGCTCCGAACTCTATCGCGGCTTGGGCAGCGTAGTTATAGGCGGGTTATTGATGTCGACTCTATTTACCTTATTTCTGGTGCCGACCTTCCTCAGCCTTGCGATGGATATTAAAGCCTGGGGCAACCGTAGCAATACAGCTAAGGCATAAAAAAAACCGGCCCCGATTACGGGACCGGTTTAATCTTTTTCACACGCTTCGCGGCTAAAAAGCCAGACTCAATCGCAGCACGGGTACCGTATCTTCCCGCCCCTGTAAGGCCCCCAGTTCCATGCTCGCATGCATACCCGATGCATTGATTGCACTCACCTGATCGCGCAAATTTGTCAGCGAAGAAATCTTGATCCATACAGAGATCGGCACCCAACCGGCCGCCCCGTCTTCTCCCGTGGCAAAGGCCGTACCTGCGGCAATCGCAGTCAACCCCAGTAACGCCAAGCCCTGTTTGTTTTGCCCAATATAAAAATAGCCCGCGCCCGGCACGACGGCTTCAAGCACATGGGCGACAAGAGCGGATTTTTGCGGTTGGAAAGCAGCGCGACGCGGCTGGATTCGGTATTCACCTAGCTCGCGCAACGAACGAAACTCATTTAGGGCGTAGGTAGCCGGTCGCTCCTGCAGCGCACCAACGACCTCAACGACTTCGACCGACTCTTCCGCCAGCACCACGACGCGAAATGAGCGCACGTGCCCGTCGGCAAATGCGGCTTCTCCCCACACCTCATCATCCTGCAACTTCTGCAATAGCTCCCGCACTTGTTCGACTTCCATTGCCGCCCCGGCAATCTGCGCCTGAACGAGCAAGGCCACCAGTGCCAACAACGCCCTTTGCAGCATCTTCAAACCTCGTTTGAAATCGTTGATTTAAAAGGTGATTCGGATCTTTTTTTCAATCTACAAGTCCCGCCATTATATGTCAAGAAGGCATCGGAAATCTAAAGACTGGAGCCTCCGGCCAAACTGCCGATAATCATATTATTGGAGTACTGCGCTGGTCAGGTGTAGCCTCATGCTCCTCAGGACAGGGACGTCGAAAAAAACCCCACAGGGATGTGGGGGCTTTTTTTTGCCTTTATCATCATCAACACAATTGCCCCCCCCGACATCAGTCCCTATTTTCAACCCCGATATGAAAAAACTACTCGAAGAAACTATCGCTGCGACTCGGGAAGCCGGTGCCCTGACCCTGCAGTATTTCGGGGGCCAATACGAGACCGAAGACAAGGGCAACGGCGACCCACTGACCACCGCCGACCTCGCCGCTGACGCCTACCTCAAAAAAGCTCTATTGGCCCTTCGCCCCGACTGCGGCTGGCTGTCAGAAGAGACCGTTGACGACCATCAACGCCTCGAAAGAGAGGCGGTCTGGATTGTCGACCCGATCGATGGCACACGTGAATTCGTTGAGGGCCTACCCGAGTATGTAGTCGCCGTGGCGCTCGTCGAGGCGGGTGCACCGACCCTTGCCGTTATTTTCAACCCCGTCCTAGACCAATTATGCGCGGCGATAAAAGACGGTGGCACCTTCCTCAACGGCCAACGCGTATTCTGCAGTGAACTGCAAACCCTGGACAAGGCCGTAGCGACCGTCAGCCGCAGTGAGGTCAAACGCGGCGAAATCGACGCCTACAAACCTCACCTCCACGAAATCCGTCCTGTCGGCAGCGTCGCCTATAAATTGGCGTTGGCCGCGGCTGGAGCCTGCGACCTCAATTTCAGTGTGCAACCCAAGAACGAGTGGGATATCTGCGCGGGCGACCTACTCGTCCGTGAGGCCGGTGGCCATATGCTCGAACGCAGCGGCCAGGTGCGCACATACAATCAAAGGGATCCAGTAATAAACGGTGGTCTGGCCGCCGGAAATGAGGATTTGGTCGCGCAAATTCTCCATCATATGCAGGAGTAAAGCTAATGGCCTCGGCCAAAGAAGCAGCGATATTTATAGAAGAATACGGCGTATTGCTCGAATTGAGCGGCGCCAATGCCTTTCGCGTCCGCGCCTATACCAATGCCGTACGCATCCTGGAAATGCTGGAAACCCCACTCGACGCCCTAATCGCCGCCGGCACTCTGGGCGAGGTCAAAGGCATCGGCAAGAGTGTCGGCGAACTGGTGCTCGAATTCGCCGACACGGGCACCGCCACGGCCTATGAAGAGTTGCGGGCATCGGTACCCGACGGCCTGCTCGATATGTTACGGGTCCCCGGCCTCGGCCCACGCAAAATCATCGCCATCCGAGAGGCGCTGGGCATTGAAGACCTCGATGCCCTGACGCTGGCATGCGGAGACGGTAAACTCGCCGAGCTCAAGGGTTTTGGCAAAAAAACCCAGGAGAACATTCTCAAGGGCATCGAGTATATCCGCGCGCACCGGGGCCGCTTTCGCGCCGATGTCGCACGCGAGAGCACACAAACGCTCTTCGACACATTGCAGGCGCTGCCGCAAACCCAACGCATTGAAGTCGCTGGATCGCTGCGGCGGGCGAAAGAGACAGTCAAAGACGTCGATTTTGTCGTCAGTGCTAACGAACCGCAAGTCATTTCAGATGCCTTCGTCGCGCACCCAGCAGTAGCCGAGATCACGGCCCAGGGCGAAACCAAATCCTCCGTGCGGCTCAACAACGGGATGCAAGTCGACTTACGGGTCGTCCCCGACGGTGAATTCCCCTATATCCTCCACCACTTCACCGGCAGCAAGGAACACAATGTCGCCCTAAGGGCCAGAGCCCAGGGACAAGGGCTCAAGATCAACGAATACGGCCTATACCGCGGTGAAGAACGCGTCGAATGCGTCGATGAGACAGCATTTTTCGCTGCCATGGGTCTGGCCTATATCCCGCCAGAACTTCGTGAAGGGCTCGGGGAGATCGAGGCCGCCGCAGAAAACGCGCTACCCGAATTGCTCACCGCAGCCGATATTCGCGGCATGCTCCACGTGCACTCGACTTATTCGGACGGCGCCGATTCCGTAGAGGCAATGGCTCTTGCCGTGCGGGAACGCGGCTACGACTACTTAGGCATGGCCGACCACAGCCAGGCTGCCGCATATGCCGGCGGCCTCAACGTCGACGCGGTCAAGCGCCAGTGGGACGAAATAGCCCGACTCAACGAAAAGCTCGCCCCCTTCCGCATTTTTAAAGGCATAGAATCGGACATCCTCGGTGACGGTTCATTGGACTACACCGACGATATACTTGAACAATTCGAGTATATCGTCGTCTCGGTGCACTCGCAATTCAACCTCGACCGTGCCAAAATGACCGCCCGCATAATCCGCGCCATTGAACACCCTTGCGCGACGATCGTCGGGCACTTGACCGGCCGCCTGCTGCTCGACCGCGAAGGATATGACGTCGATGTCGACCAAATCATCGAAGCGGCTGCCCGCTGTGGGGTTGCCATTGAGATCAACGCACACCCGGCCCGTCTCGACATTGACTGGCGCCACGTCAAAAAAGCCCGCGACCACGGCGTGCAAATCGCCGTCAACACCGATGCCCACAGCACCGGTGGCCTCGACAACCTCCCCTACGGTATCGGCATAGCCCGCAAAGGCTGGCTGCGCGCCAAAGACGTGCCAAACGCGCTCAACTGCGAGGCCATTGCCACCTGGTTCCATAGCTGAGGGCATTCCCCGGCTCATCGCCATCGCCGGTCCGTCCTGCTCCGGCATGACGACCCTATAGCCCGCGCATTACTCACTTTCTTACACGGCTCCGCGAAATTTCTTCTCATGGATACCTACTAACCGATCTTTCTCCGCTTTCCCCGACCGAAAAAGCCAATTTCAATTTCGACAACCCCGAAGCCCTTGACTACCCTCTACTCTCCCGCAACTTAGGGCTGCTATCAACAGGGCACTCTTGTTCCTCCCCTGTTTTGATGGCTTTGTTGCATGAATCGGTCTTAGGGATTTGAAACGAGACAGGCATTCCAGTTAGAATTGTTCGTGGTTTCCTACAAGTCATGCAACGGGGACTTCGGGTCTTATATTCTTTAGTCTATCTTCACTTCCCCGCCCTGTGCCTGGCTGCGATAAATCCCTTCAAGGATCTTGAGCACCTGCAGCGACTCCTCGGCCGGCACCGGCGATGGATTACCGGCCGCTACCGCCGCAGCAAATTCCACACACTCTTGCGCATGAGCTTCTAAACCAGCATGCATCAACTTGAGCTCGCGATTGTATTGCTGGCGGGTCTGGTTGTTACTCTCGTAAATCTCGCAATTCGGCCAATGCGCCCCACCATCGGTACCATAGAGCCACATCTGCATATCTTCGCCCTGGGTATTATGGTGCAAGAGCCAACTCACTTCGATGACCAAGGTCGCCCCATTGTCGAAGCGCACAAACGCCGCGGCGAAATCCTCGACATTGAAGTCTTCGGGGATGGGCTGCCGGCCCCACTGGCTAAAGACGCCTTCCTGATGCGCCAATTCGGCGCGGGCAACACCCGTGACCGTGATTGGTTCCGGGTTGCCCATAAACCATAGCGTCAGATCGAGGATATGCACGCCAATATCGATACAGGGCCCGCCACCACTATTCTCTTTGATAATAAAGCCGCCGCCGGTCGGCGCGCCGGCCCGCCGCAACATCCAGCTACGGGCGTGGTAGATATGGCCCAAAGCCCCGGTGTCCAATTCGTCCTTCATCGCCTTTGACGAACCTTGAAAACGGAAATGCTGCGCGGTCATCAGAGTTTTCCCCGACTTGTCCCGAGCCTCAATCATCCGGCGGATATCGTCAGGCGTCGGTGCCAGAGGCTTCTCGCAGATCACGTGCTTGCCCGCTTCGAGCGCGGCGATCGCCAAAGGCGCATGGTACATACTCGGAGTACAGATGTCGATAATGTCGATATCCGAATCACTGAATAACGCCTCTGGATCGGTATGTAGCTTATCGACACCATTCTCTTCGCCGAAGCGGTTTAAAACATCCTCTCCGATGTCGCTACCCGCGACCAACTCGGCGTGCTCGGACGCGTGCCATCCCGGAATATGGGTGCGGGCGATGCCTCCAACGCCGACAATGCCGACCTTGAGCTTGCTCATAGTCTTCACCCCTTATCTTTGGATTTTTCACATGGGATATCACGTGAATACCGCGTATTAGATACGTGCGATGGCCTCGGTCTGTATCCATCCTCCTAGACCATTGGCCAGACGCACCAGGATCCATTCACCCTCTTGTCTCACAAGACGCACCTTCGTGCCCTCGTGGGCGGTGAAGACCTCAGTCTGGCCTTCATCGGGCCCCGACCGGGCCATCACTTCTCCGACGATGACGATAGCCTCGCTATTGCGTGAATCGCCATAGAGCCGAGTTCCCAGCCAACCGGCAAAAATACCGCACACCCCCACGCAGACAACCACGCCAGCCAGCCACGAAGCACCGAGCCTAGCCCCCCGCAATAATCGTTGAACACCTAGGATAAATAGGGCGATGAAAGCGAGGGCAAAAAATAAGCTGAGATGATCCAAGCTCGGCCATGCATACGCGGCTGTAACGAAGCGAAGCAACGCGTTGCTCTCGCCGCTGGGTTCCCGATCTTTTTTAACCAGATTGGCAAAGCGCAGATTAGCTTCAATGTCTTCATCGTCAGGCGCCAAGCGACGAGCCCGTTCATACCAGAGAATCGCCTCTCCCAAAAGGCCGGATTTGAAACAGGCATTGCCTAAGTTGTAGAAAAGCCGGGCATCCGCAACATCCGTTGACACGGCTTTGAGGTAGACTTGGCGAGCTTTGGTGAAATCACCGGCCCGATAGAGTACATTGGCTTCATTGTACTGGCCCATTGCAGCCGATTGCGCGCCGAGCGCACTAGCCCACAACGCAAGGGCCACCGCCCACTTATAGATCATATCCGTTCCTCTAACCGCTCGACCAGATCACCGGCCAAGCGACGAGCCTCGGCCATATTAGCTGCAGATACGCCGGTCGGTGCGAAACGCGCGTAATCGCAGCGCACCAAAAGATCCCGCAGGGCCACAACGGTTTCGTCTTGGACCCCACGTTCATCCAAAGCCTCGGCACAGGCTTCACTAGTTAGCCCCGCGGCCGCAAGATTTAATCGGTCGGCCAAAAATTCCAGCACCGCAGCCTGGACTGCCGCGTGAAATTTCGCGGAATCACCAACCGCGAGCAACTCGTCGACCCGCTGCAACCTGCGGCCAACTTCTCCCTTGGCCCGGCGCTGCCGGGCATAGGCCACATCGCCCTGTAGCCTCTGTTGATGACGCTGCCAGAATAGCAGAGCGAAAAAAGCGATGGGCAAACCTGCTTGCAGCAGCCAAAACAGCCAACTGCGGTACAGCGCAGTATCCGTGCCAAGAGCGTCTGCATCGGGTTTGATATGGCGGATATCCTGTCCCACGGCCTCAATATCCCTGCGACTCAACCGATAACTCTCCGCCTCCACCTCCGCCACACTTCCCTCGCTGTGTATAAATATTAGCTCGGATTCGAGCACTTGGTATTGCTCGGCATATGGGTCGAAATAAGCGAAACGCACTGGCGGAATCTCCATCATTCCACCTTGTTCTGGTATCATTATATATTCGAAGGTGCGCCGGCCACCATAAATTCCGTTGCTGACCTGTTCTTCTTCTTCGACTTTGGGATCGTAGAGTTTTATCCCTGCAGCGCCACCGATATCGGGAGCCTGCACTGCCGCCATATTTCCCTGCCCCTCGATCACCACCCGCAGCGTCACCGGATCGCCCGCGGCAACATGGGTCGGCTGAACATGTACATCTAAGCGAAAGCGTCCGACTGCACCAGAAAATTCCTGCGGGCGGCCCTGCTCGGGTAAAGGCAGTACTTCGATCGCTATCGATTCGCTCTGCAAAAGAACCGATTGCGAACGGCCAAAGAACGGATCGCCAGCAAAGAAATCTTCGAGCAAACTACCGCGACGCCCCCGTTGTCGTGGTATGTCGCAGGAGACAGCAAGAACCCCTGCCTCATAGTCACCCGCACTCGTGGGAAAAAGCGCCACACGCCTGAGCGGGGCGACATTAAAATTCACCCCTTCAAGCGTTTCCCTTCGCGATTCCAATTGCTGTGCGACAAAAAGCTCCTTGACCCAAAAACCGGCAAAGCTTGGGATCTCCTTAAAACCCACGTTGTGCAACCGAAAGCGATAAAAGAGATCGTAGTCCACCGTGAGTTGTTGTCCGATATAGACCCGATTATTATCCGAACGCGCCAAGACAAATAGATTGTCTTCGAGTCTGAACTCCTTCTTCGCACTATTATTTGCCGTATTCCGAGGATTTTGCCGACTCGCCCCCCTGACGACTTCGACCTGTATCAACTTGCTCTGGTACTGTTGGCCACCTATCGCAATACGCGCCGGCCCGATATTGATTTTCCCGGTGCGTTTTGCGTATAGGACATAGACCAACTCACGGGTGAAGCTGGTGTTGAAATTTACCATCTCCATCCGGGTGCTCACCGAAGGGCCCTCGACATAGAAATCCTTTAGGCTGATTTCCGCCGCCGGCATATGGCCGATGTTTTCATCTGATGTTACCACGAGAGTCAACCGAAGCGGCTCGGCCCGGCCCAAACGCACCCGGTCAACCGTGGCTGTGAATTCTATATTTGCGGCACTAGCAGCATTGAACGAACAGACGACCCAGATCGCCAACCATAAAACATGAGGCATCATCACCAGTCCTTGCCCTGCGCTTCGCCCGTGGCGCGGAAACGACGCTTCTGCGCTTCTTCTTCGCGATCTTCAAGCGCATCTAGAAGCTGTTGCGCCTCTTCAGGGCTAATCGGCTCGTCCCCCGATTGGGCTTGCTGCTCTTGTTGCTCTTGTTCTTGCTGCTGCTGTTGTTGTTGGTCCTGTTCCTCTTGATCCTGTTGATCTTCTTGATCCTGTTGATCTTCTTGATCCTGTTGATCTTCTTGATCCTGTTGATCTTCTTGATCCTGCTGATCTTCTTGATCCTGTTGATCTTCTTGATCCTGCTGATCTTCTTGATCCTGCTGCTGTTGCAATTGCTCTAAGGCCAATTCGAGATTTACCTTGGCGTCCTCATCGGTTGCATGCAATTGCAGCGCCTGTTTATAGGCCTCAATTGCCTTTTCATAATCCTGTTGCTGAAAAAGTGTATTGCCGATATTGTAATGGGCTTGCGCTCGGGCACGGTCAATGGGGATCTTGAGCGCTTGTTCAAATTCCTGTAAGGCCTTCTCGTAATCGCCACTTTTGAAGAGCGCGTCTCCAACATTAAAATGCAACTCGGGAGCCTCTGGCCGATCGACGAGTGCATCGCGGTAGAGATTGAGGGCCTTATCATATTCACCGACCTGATACAGTTCGTGCGCCTTGGCGCTCTTATTGGCGACCGGGTCGCCCACTGTCGCGCCGGTAAGCGTCAACCACGCGCCGCCTGCCAACAGGCATCTCGTGCAAATACGCATCACTCGAAACGACCTTTCCACTCGCGGGTCCGAACCCGCGCATCACCCAATAAAGCTTCAGCCAGGAAACAACCCAACGCCAACAACAAGGGCCATTGGAACCGTTCTTCATAACGGGTAAAACGCGTTGAGCCTATTTCCTTTTGCTCCATCTGCGCGATCTGACTGTAGATTTCGTCAAGCTCGGCCCCAAGCAATGTGCTGCGATAATAATCGCCGTCCGTCTCCAGAGCCACAGCTTGCAGCAAGCCTTTGTCCAAACGAGTCTTAACGTAATTGCCGCTCTCATCCTTGTGATAACTGACCCCACCGCTCTCGTCAACTTTGGGGATGAGTTCGCCCTCGGGGGTTCCCAAACCGATAGCAAAAACCCGCACCCCCCGCTCAGCGGCCTCCCGCGCCGCCTCCAGCGGTTTTCCCTTGTGATCTTCACCGTCGGTGAAAATTATTATGGCCTCGTGCTTTAAGTCGCCAGGGTCGAAAGTGTGTATCGCCAACCTCAAGGCATCACCAATTGCGGTGCCTTGTGCCGAAATCGAACCCGCATCAAGGATATTCAGAAACATCTCAAGGGCGCCGTAGTCCGTGGTCAAAGGACACTGCACAAAAGCTTTACCGGCAAAAACCACCAAGCCCACTCGATCGCCTTCTAATAGATCCAAAAGGGCGCGAATTTGATATTTAGCCCGTGCGAGACGACTGGGTTTTACGTCTTCCGCTCGCATGCTGCGCGAGACGTCAAGCACCAACATCACATCAACCCCTTTGCGCTGCACCATATCGAGTTTTGCCCCAAATTGCGGACCCGTAAGCGCCACTATAAGAAAGAAAGTGCCCAAACCCAACAGCCCGTATTTCCAAAACTGGCGACCCCGGCTCAGATCGCGGGTCAGCTTTTGTGCCAATGGCCAGCGGACAAAACGCATCAGTGCCCGACGCCGAGCCAGCAGAGCCCAAGCGAAGAAGGCGACCATCAGTGGCAGCAACAACATTAGCCAGAGATTGTAGAGGGCTGCAAAGCGCATTAAAACCTCAGGGCAGACGGCGGAAACGGGTATTGGCCAAGAGCATCTCCCCCAATAGCAGGGCTAGTCCCGGCCAGAGAAAAAAGGCAAAGCGTTCGGAATAATCCACGTGCACCTCGGATTTGATTTCCGTCGCTTCCAGCGCGCCAATTTCACGGTAAATCTCTTCGAGCTTTTCCCCGCTCGTCGCGCGGAAATACTTACCGCCGGTGCGCTCGGCTACCTCCTTCAACGTCTCCTCGTCGATCTCGACTTGCACGGTTTGGTAGCGGGTCCCGAATACACCCTGAACCGGCCGCCGAATCGTGCCGTCACTACCCACACCGATCGTATAGACACGAATCCCCACCGCCGCCGCCACATCAGCCGCTGTCAACGGTTCGATCTCACCGGCGTTGTTGACGCCATCGGTAAGTAGAATTGCCACCTGGCTCTTAGCCTCCGAGTCGCGCAACCTGTTGCTGGCATTGATCAGCGCCATCCCGATCGCCGTACCGTCCCACCGTTCGTCGGCGATCTTAACGCCTTGTAGGAATTCCAACAACACGTCGTAATCCAAGGTCAGCGGGCATTGCGTAAAACTTTCCCCAGCGAAAATCACCATCCCAATGCGATCGCTGTCGCGCCCGCCGATAAAATCAGCGACGACCTCCTTGGCCACTTGCAAACGGCTCTTCTGTCCCTGGTCTAGATCATTTAGTTCCATGCTCGACGAAACGTCCAACGTCAACATGATATCAATGCCCTGCGATGAGATTTCCCGCACCTCGCGACCAGCCTGCGGGCGGGCCATTGCCGTGACCAGGCAACCCAGACCGAGTATCTTGAGCACGATGAGAATGTGCCTCAGCTTCGCCCACAATGAAGAACCGGCCCGGCGCAAAATGCTCAGGTCGGAAAACTGTACGCTGCCCTGGCGGCCCCTATGGGCCCGCATGTAGAAAAATAGTAATAGAGGTAATGACAAGAGCAGCAGTAGCCACTCCGGATTTTCAAACCGGATGTTCTGCATGGTCCTCAGCTGCTCGGGCCTGCGCCGCTACAAGGTCTTCGACATCACGTAAGAGCGTTAACCCGGCCTCTGGTGCACGGCGGGCCGTATCGATGTCAGGATGAAAACGGGCAAATTTCACTAAATCGGCGTCGCCGAGATATTCGACGATCTGCTCAGCTAGACGATCCTCTATTTCGACTCCCCGCATAGCTACCGCCAATTCCGAAGTGGTCTGCTCCATCGCCTCCATCTCCAAGCGCTGTTCGAGAAATCTGCGCAAATTCTCAGAAAGCAATGAATAATAGATTTTGAAGTCGCCCCGGTCGAGCAGGCCAAGACTGGCAATACGTGTAAATTCGGCGGCGAAATCTATTGGTTTGGATTCGACCTCGTCTGGAGTGGATGCTTGATGGCGACGCCGCCATAGCCAGTAGACAAAAACACCCACCAGCACCATAGCCAATATCACCCCAACGACGGCGACCCATAGAGGAATTCCGCCGCTGATGCGCAAAGGTGGCTTTATATCGCGTAATTGGTCTTCACCTTCCTCTCGGGCACTGGCCACTTCTAAATCAAGAGGTTGGCTCGAACGGGATAGCGTATCGTCCTGACTTGTGATAAAGATGACGTTAAGGGAGGGTAGTTGATGGTAGCCAAGGTCATAAAGGCGCAACTGGCACTGCTGTTCCATCAGCAGTCCCTGCGGCGATGCAAGCTGACTCCAAGCCAAACACTGCGGGTTGAATTCCTCCAACAGCGAAGGCAGATCCGGTAAGTCCGGCCGCAGTGCCTCGTCATAATCGAGGGTAAGCGTTAGTCGAAATGGGTCCCCTACCCGGACTTGCGTGGTATCCAAACGTGCCGAGACCGCTGGCCCTTGGGCTTGTAACCCCTGGACTAGCAGACATAATGCGGCGAAGAAACCGCCGACGCGCATTAATTAACCGCCGTCGCCCCCACCGGCACTATCAGCCGGTTTTGGCGGTGCTTGTGCGACATCTTCCAACCCTATATCTAATTCAGCGAAGTCTTCAGTATCCATGATATATACCGCAGGGTCGCCTTCCTGTTGTAAATACGAGACTCCGTCAACCTGATGCACGCTGATGACCGAAGAGTCCTTGCCGTCGCCCGTCAGGGAAATGACCAGGGCTAGTGCTGCTCCCTCAGGAACTTTACTGGCAAAACCCACGACTTCGAGTTCGTTCAAATCGCTCAATAGGCTATTGAGTTTCCACGATTTACCCTCTCTTCCGGGCGGGTCTGTCAAATCCCACACACCAGCAGTGTCTTTAGCCGCCGCGAAGACCTGCTTGCCCTTCTTACCTAGGGCGATCTCGGTAATCGAATCCTTGTCGAAGTCCAGCGGCTTTTTGTCGCGCAGTGTGTTCGGGGCTTTAACAACCTGCTGGACAAGCGTTGAATCGAGCAGGAATACTTGCGGACGACTTGCGTCGCGCGCGTAAAAACTGCCCTGTCCATTGTCCCCACCGATCACCAGGCGTTTCTCTACCTTGTCGGGGCCGACAAGCATCGTCAGTTCGGTCGTATGAGGACCAAAACCGTAGGCTTTCAACGCATCTTGGTCAGGCCCCTCGTCGACGAATGCTTCGATTTCTGAGGTGTAGATCTTATTGAGCAGTGCGTTGACCGCATCCTCGTCGGCCAAGGCTGACACCGGCTGACGCATCTGCCAGGTGTCCTGTTGCCGCTCCAGGACGAATTCCCCAAACGGTCCCTTGCGCCGCAACTCCACGACCTCGTCTTTTGCGAAAGCCAACACCCTGCGATCGCGAAAATCAAAAACGTCTTTATCAAGGTTGTCGAAACGCCAAGCCCGCACCACAAAGATTTCCGGGTTCGCACCGCCTATTTGCGCATAAGTAAAACGGTCTGTTGGGCTGTCGGCGCCCCATTTCACCTCTTGTTTTTCGCCATCCTCCGCCTCAAGCTCAATCGTTAATCGCGGCGCGTCAAGACCGTACTTAGCCGCTTCGGCGCCGGTCACCGACGCATTGTCGACTACTGTCTTTTCGCGCTCGGATTCGCCTAAATTACGCAAGTAACGCTCAACGGCTTCTTGGTCGGCCCCGTCGACTACCGGAGAGCTCAATTTCCAGCCGTCAGGCCCTTTTTGTAAGACGATGATAGTATCACCGCGGCCTAGCGCCAAGCGCCGCACATGGCCTTCGGTAAAATCGAGCAACCGTTTGGACTTTTCAGCTTCCTGTCGCCGTTCCTCTCCCCCTTTTATTTCGTAGACGTAGACAAACCCAAGAAGCCCGAGAAAGATCAGAGCGATGATCGCGTTGGTTTTGAATTTCATCCTAATTCACCTCTGCAAAAACTCTTTTGATCCATAACAGGATCGCTGCGTTGACCACAAAAATAGCCGCGTAAAACAGTTGAACTGTCTCGTTGGGGATAAGTGAGAAACCAATATCCGAGATGGTAAAGATCGTCAGTGCAACCATACCCGCACATAGGGCCGACAATACCAAACCGGGTAGCCAAGCCCAAGATGCGCGCCGGTGGACGCCATAGCCGATGGCCGCTGATGCTAATGCCGCGAGTAATTTCAACTCACCAGGGAATATCGCCCCTTCACTCATTGCGACCACGCCGCCGACAAAGAAGAATAGACCATTGGCCAAGAAAGAATAAACCAGCCAGGAGACAAACCCGGCGGCATAAGTCTGGTAGCCGCGTTTAAGCACCATAACCAAGCCCGATAGCGCCACCGCGAAGGGCAGTATAAACACCGAAACCCAGAGGATGACTGTGCCCTGGTTACCGATTAAATTGATCGGATTGTGAGCCGGCTGCCGTTCGGTGATTTTGAGACGGTCCTCGTCCTCAGTCAACCAGTTGACACTATTGACGGCCAGTTCGCCATTGGCCTGTTGTGAAAAGTATTCGTTTGAAGCAAAACCCGCATCGCCGAAAACTACCAACCGAGAGCGCCCATCCGCGACCATGCTCGTATCCGCATCGGCGGCGACCGCGACCGCGAGAGAAACAGGACCGCGAAGATCGACTTGCGGATTGAACTCGACCTTGCCACCTTCGCCTTTAATCGGCCCCAAGTCCATCTCGCCCCAACTGCTCTTGTGCGTATACACCAGCGCTTCAATCTCTGGATTCTTTTCGCGATGTGCGGCCGGCCGCACCGAACGAACGAGTGGAAAGAAACTCATCGTGCCAGCCGAGAGCCGCTCAGTTATTGGATGATCACCATAGTTGATGACTACCGGCACAGAAACATCGGCACCAAAAAGTTGGCCCATTCCACTCAAATCAACGACAAAGTCCTGCCCCAACTCGATGGAATACTCATCCAGCAACCCTTCAAGCCCAGTAGTCGTACCCGGATCGAGCAATAACAGAGCACGGCCGCCACCACCAAGGTAACGACGCAAGATCTCGACCTCAGCGAGAGCAAATGGCTCCTTCGGCCCCAAGACAACCAACAAAGTGGCATCATCGGGCACATCAGCCGTTAAGGCGATTCCACTCTCAACGGCGAAATTCAGCTCTTTGAGCCGCCCTTTGAGAATCGAATAGCCCCCGCCGTCCACTTGATCGAGTTCGGCCTCACCGTGCCCGCCGGTAAAATAGGCGTTCTGATCTTTTGCTTTAAGTGCCTTGAGAATCGCATTGCTCAAGGCTTCCTCGCTAAGCTCGGTTATTCGCTGGCTATGGACTTTCCCATCGACGATTACTTCAACAATCGAGGTAAAGCGTTCGCGGATGTTATTCTGTTCGACTTGTAATTGGTTCTTCTGGGGATCGATCAATTCATGAGTGAAATTTTCGGAAATATAACCGTATTCCTCCAGCAGATCTTGAAACCGTATACCTTCCATCTCTCCCATAAACGTTTTGACCTTTACATATTGGCCATTGGCTTGCAATTGCTCAATCAGTCGATGCGTATCATTCGAAAGGGTAAACAGCTGATCAGCCGTCATATCATGGCGAATATTGTAGCGATCCCCCATAAAATTGACGAGACCGGCAATACCCAACGAGATCACAACACCCAACCCCGCCGCGCTCAAATCCGCCAAACTCCAGCGCCCCTTGCTCGAAACAACCATAAAGCCGATGAGTGCTATCAGCGCCGGATAGAGTACCACACTGAGCCAAAATATCCATTCGCTATCGCTCTCGGTCAGCGCGATCGGATTGTAACCCGGTTCGCGGGGTCGGATAGATATCAATCCCTCGTCTTCTGCCAACCAACTCAAGGCGTTAAGCGCAAGGTCGCCGTTGCCCTGATGATCGAAATACTGATTCGTGGTGAAATCCGAATCACCGAAAACCACCAAGCGGCCTCCGGCCGCGGCATCGTGCACCGCCATAGCCAAATTCACCGGACCGGGCCGATCGACGCCCTCGTCAAGTTTGACCGTGTTATCTCCCTGGCTTTCCAGAACGCTCAGGTCGCTCTCGGCCCAACCTGCCTCAGACGTCATGACCAGCGGCGTCCCCTCAAGCCCCGCCCGTTCCGAGAATTGCACCGAGCGACTTAACTGGAAGAAGGTCATCATGCCACCATGCTTGGCGGTGACGGGGTGTTCGCCATAAGAGACCGCAACCGGCGTCGTGAAATCCAAACCGAAAAGTGAACCGATACCGCTGGTATCAATAACAAAATCATCGCCCAAGCTCACGCCCCATTCACTGAGTAACCGCTCCAATCCACTCTCGTAAAGAGGATCCAACAATAGGAGCACCGCTCCACCTTCGGCGAGATAGGCGCGAATCGCCTCGACCTCCAAGGAGAAAAAAGGCGTACGAGGCCCAGCAACGACCAGCACCGCGCAATCTTCGGGCACCGCCTGTTCGCGGGCCAAAAATAGAGAATCGCCCACTGAATAATCGATATCCCCGAGTCGCGCCTGCAACAACCCCAGCGCTTGCGGCTCGTTACCTGGTCGGCGCTCGCCGTGTCCAACTGTCAAATACACCTTGTCCTGGCGGTCTCGCGTCAATTTTAGCAGGGCATTGACTATCTGCCGCTCTTTCAACTCGGTTATTTTTTGCTGTTTGTCTCCGCTTTCCAACACTAAGGTGTTATAGCGGCGAATTCCGTAGTCCTCTGTGCGCACGGGGTCGCGATCAGGATCTATGAACTCATAACTAAAACGATCGCCGATCGTTTCGAGTTCGGCCAACAATAGCTCAAGTTCAGCCTGTTCGCCCCCCTCCATGAAAGCAAGCGCTCTGACGTCGCGATCCAACCCCTTGAGCGTTTCGACCGCCAAATCCGAGACGGTGTGCAGTTGCCCTTCGGTCAGGTCAATACGGTCCGCATACCGGTTGCCGAGAAAGTTGACCATCACCACAATACCGAAGACCATGATCCCGCCCCAAAAAGCATTTAGCCAACGACCGTAAAGGCGAAACAGGTCCGGATTGAGGATGCCGGCTACCGCCACCAATAACGCACCCAACCCGAGATTAATCAGCCCGACCGAACCGCTCTCCGGGTCAAGCAGATACGCTAGTCCGCCAGCGACAATCAGCGCCGCGCCAACGAGCCCCATCGGTGTGGTATATCCCTTCATCCTAGCGCCTCCATGTCCGCGACTCAATGACCCGCGTGGTCAGGAATAGACAGAAGAAAGTGAAACTCAAATAGAAGATCACGTCCTTACTGTCGATCACTCCACGTTGGAAGTCTTCGAGGTGTTCGATAAAGGAGAGATAATGCAAGATCTTGGCTGCGGTCGGACCGGCGAAACTGGCCGACCAATCAATCAACCAGAATAGCAGCAACATACCAAAAGTCAGCAACACCGCGACGATCTGGTTTTCGGTTAGTGCCGAGGCGAGGATACCCACCGAAATAAAGGTCGCCCCGAGGAACAGATAGCCCATGTAACCGGTAAAAATAGGCCCCCAGTCGGGCGATCCATAGGCTTCGAGGATGACAAAATAAACCAGTGTCAGCCCGACGATAATGCTATAGAGCGAAAAACAAGCGAAAAACTTACCCAACATGACCTCGACGGTACGGATCGGCGAGGTCATCAGCAATTCAATGGTGCCGTTCTTTTTTTCTTCAGCGAAGAGCCTCATCGTCAACATCGGGATCACCAGCAGCCAAATGAAGTCCATGACCGCGAAAAATTGGGTGACGACCATTTCGTTGAGATTGAGCGCGGGCATCTGCCCGCCCATCTGTTGCGCCCGCTGGCCGAACTGCAGGCACCAAAGGTTGAATTGCATCAGAATATTGCGAAATAGATAACCCGAGAGAAACAGAAACACCCCGGCAATCACATAGGCGACGGGCGATACGAAATAGGAACGCATCTCCTTGATGTAAATGGCGGCAAAATTACGCATATTAGGCTTCAACCTCCTCACTGGTCAAGCTCAGGAAAATATCTTCCAAGGTCATATCCAAAGGCCGTAGCTCGCGCAGGCTAAAGCCGTCCTCGACCACCTGGCGGGTCAGCGCGTCGCGTACATCCTGTCCGGGCAGGCTGGTCACTAGGAATATCCCTTCTTCACTGCCCGGTTCCTGAGAGACATCGAGCACGCCGTCGATCCTAGCGATCATTTCGCGCACCTCTGTAATGGGACCGTCAATGTGTGCACGCAGGACCTCGCCCTCCTTAAGCTGGGCCATCAAGCTCTCCGGTGTGCCCTCGCCGGCGATGCGTCCATTATTGATGATCACCAATTGCCCACAGGTCATACTGACTTCAGGCAGGATATGGGTACTTAGGATGACTGTATGGTCTCCACCCAATCTCTTGATCACTTCGCGAATCTCGATAATCTGCTTGGGGTCGAGCCCCACCGTCGGCTCATCGAGAATCAGCACCTCCGGTTCGTGCACCAGCGCCTGCGCCAAGCCGACGCGCTGCCGATAGCCCTTTGAGAGATGCCCGATGACCGTATCCCGATGGTGAGCGATACCGGTTTTTTCCATCGTGTCGTCGAGCCGGCTGTTGAGCGTCGGCCCGGGCACGCCCTTGATCTTGGCGACAAAGCGCAGATAGGAACCGACTGTCATATCGTGGTAGACCGGCGGCTGTTCAGGCAGGTAACCGATGCGCTTGCGCACTTCCATCGATTCTTCAACGATATCGAAACCCGCAACCTTGGCCTCGCCGTGTGACGGGGGCAGGTAACAGGTGAGCATCCGCATCGTCGTGGTTTTGCCGGCGCCGTTCGGCCCGAGAAACCCCAGGATTACGCCCTTTTCTGCTTTAAAGGATATATTCTCCACAGCGACCACATCGCCATAGTGTTTACTTAACTCACTAACTTCAATCACCGTACTTCCTCCTTCAAGTCGCGCGACGTTTCAACCGCGTCTCAATGCCGCTTCATCCGCGCGCGGAAAAAGTGAATAAGTGGATCCACATAGGGTTTAGTAGCGTCGATCGCGATTTCATCGACACCCGTCTTTCGAAACAAGACGCCGCGCCGCTCCACCGCCGCCGCCTGTTCGGCGGCATAGAACTCCCTCACGCCCTGATGACCGCTGTCGACGAGGACTTGCTCGCCGGTCTCGGCGTCCTGCAAGTTGATAAAACCGACGTCCGGCAACCGCCATTCGCGCGGATCGCTAAGCGATACGGCGATCAGGTCGTGGCGACGGCTCAAATGCCGCAATGCAGTTTCATAACCCTTGTCTTGAAAATCGGAAACGACGAAAACCACACTGCGGCGGTGTAACACCCGACCCAAGTATTCCAAGGCCACGGCAATCGAGGTCCTGCGCCCCTGGGGTTGGAAGTAGAGCAGTTCGCGGATGACCCGCAATACGTGCTTGCGCCCTTTCTTAGGAGGAACGAACACCTCCACCTCATCGGTAAAGATCAACAGCCCGACGCGATCGTTGTTTTGAATCGCGCTAAACGCCAACAACGCCGAGACCTCAACGCCGACCTCCCCCTTCATTTGCTGCTGCGAACCAAATGCGCCCGAGGCACTAACATCGACCAGCAACATCACCGTCATTTCCCGCTCTTCGTCAAAGACCTTAATAAAGGGACTGCCCACCCTGGCCGTTACGTTCCAATCTATATGCCGGACGTCGTCGCCTGGCTGATATTCACGCGCCTCGGCAAATTCCATACCCCGTCCCTTAAATACTGAATGATATTCCCCGGCGAAGAGGTTGTTCATCATGTTGCGGGTACGAATTTCGATCAGGCGAACTTTGTCGAGAATCTCCTTGGGAATCACAGTAAGCTCCGAACTTAGGGCACTTCGATATGGTCAAAAAGTTGCTGCACGATCTGCTCGCTGTCGATTTCCTCGGCTTCGGCCTCGTAGGAGGCGCGGATGCGGTGCCTTAACACATCACCACCCACCGCCTTGACATCTTCTGGCGTGACATAGCCGCGGCGCTGTATGAGAGCGTGCGCGCGCGCCGCGCGCGCCAAGAAGATCGTCGCCCGTGGCGAAGCCCCATACTCTATCAGCGGACTCATTTCACCAAGCCCATACCGGGCCGGGTCGCGAGTCGCTTGGACGAGGTCAACCACATAGTCTTTGATCTTGTCGTCGATATAGATCAGCTCGACCACTTCGCGCAAACGCCGGATCTCTTCAATGCCCACAGTCCGCGCGAGTTCCGTCTCGCCCGCATCGGCCATGCGGTCGAGTATCAACCTTTCCTCGTCGCGCGTGGGATAGTCGACCTTTACCTTGAGCATAAAACGGTCGACCTGTGCTTCGGGCAGGGGATAAGTCCCCTCTTGCTCTATAGGATTCTGTGTTGCCATCACCAGAAAAGGGTCTTCGAGGCGATAGGTCTCGTCGCCAATGGTCACCTGGCGCTCCTGCATGCATTCGAGCAACGCGCTCTGCACTTTCGCCGGTGCCCGATTTATCTCGTCGGCGAGAATTAGATTGGCGAACACCGGTCCCTTCTTTGGGATAAAGTCCCCTTGGTGCTGGTTGTAAATGGTGGTGCCCGTCAGGTCGGCCGGCAATAAATCGGGCGTAAATTGGATTCGCTTAAAACTGGCGTCGACGATTTTGGCCAGGGTGGAGACCGTCAGGGTCTTAGCCAAGCCAGGCACCCCTTCAAGCAAGATATGGCCGTCACAAAAAAGTCCTATCAAGAGCCGTTCCACCATATAACGCTGGCCAACGATTACCCGGTCCATCTCCTGGAAGATGCGATCGACCACCTGACTTTCCTGTTGGACCCGCTCACTAATAGCATGAATATCTACTGAACTTTGCGTCATCTGATATACCTATAAAAAAACGCCTTGCTCGACGCTACTAGCGATCGAATGGTCCCCAAGGGCCTGGGCAATGGCGGAATATAAAACTGGCTTGTATATGAAGGAAAGGATGCCTAAAAAGCACAGCCCAGGATTACTGTTTGAGTATTTAAGTTAATGCACCGTATTCATTGAGCTGGCGCGCGATCCTGAAACTCAACCCACTCCTCCGGATTGCGCCCGATATTCGGCAACAGATGCCGGGCGCTCGCCGCTAGCTCCGAATTTGGGTAGAGGTCGATAACTCGCTGGTATGCCAAACGGGCGCGTTCGACATCGCGGACATATTCTTCATAGATAAAGGCGATCATAAACTGAGCCTCATCTCCACGGCCACTATCCGGATAGTCCGCCAAGACGCGCTCGTAATAGGCGATCGCCTCTTGCATCTGCCCCTGCTGTTGGGCTAAAGCGGCTAGTTTATTCAGCGCCTCTGGGGCTTTCGGATCTTGGGCAAATTTCTCAAGAAAAGCTTTGAAATGCCCAACCGCCTGATCTAGCGATGCGGGATCGGTCGCCGCCGCTTCCCCTGCCGCGAAGAGTTCTTCTGCGCTTTGCTGACCACAGCCGCCAAAAGGCAATGCCGCGAGACCAAATAATAATATCTTCAACAACATCTACTTATAAACCATCGAAGATCGGAGAAGTTCCTCAATCGGATTTTTCGACCTTTGAATTGCCGGTATCCGACTTGGATTTACCACTGTCTGATTTAGCTTCACTACCCGACTTAGACTCACCGCCCGATTTCGAGCCGCTTTCTTTGTCGGCTTTGGCGGCTTGCTGATAACCATCGCTTCTATAGTCGGTGATATAAAAACCCGATCCCTTAAAAAGCAGACCACCACCCGTGCCGATAAGCCGTTTGACGCGCCCCTTGGCACCGCCCTTAGGGCACTCTGCTTTAGGGCAGGTCTTGCGCGACGCGGCCGTGATGCTTTGAAACTCCTCAAAGCGAAAACCGCACTTCTGGCATTCGTATTCGTATGTAGGCATAACCCATTCTTATATCTCTGTGACTCTCAGTACAAACCGTTGAATATAAATCTGCTTAGTTATTAGCGCAACACTTTTGCTCGTTGGCTTATTCGCTCTCACCGATCGGCAAGTCAACTTCCGGCAAATCCAACTCGGACATCGGCAGGTCGTCTTCAACTATGCCCATTTCAGGTAAATCCGCCTCGGAGAACGGGCGGATTTTACCCTTGTGTATCTTGAGCAGGATCAATTGGCTATTGGGGCTGTCCCCTTGGGAAAAGGAGATCATCCCCGATGCCCCCTCGTAAAAGCTGGTAGCGGCCAGCCAGTCGGTCAATTTACCTGGGTCGTGGTGCCCTGCCGCCCATCCATCAACAAGCAATCGCGTCGCGTCATACCCCGAAGCCGCGTAATTCGGGTCGCGGTGGAATCGCTTGCGAAAAGAGTCGACAAAGACTTTGGACACCCCTGCCCCCTCTTGGCGTGCTGAAACAAAGGTCACTCCTTCGAAATCTTTGCGCTCACCAGGCCGCATCTGTCGCATAGCTTCCGGATCGTACCAAAAATCGTTGCCCAAGACTTGGGTTTCCAAACGGTGAAAATGCACCTGGGGGGCTATGGTTTGCGCGTCGGCGAAGCTCTCGACAACAACAACAACCCCATCAATCGTATCTATGAATATCTCCGACGAATCAGGCGGAGCCTCCTCCGCCTCGCCCTCCTCCGCTACAGATTCGGCTTCCTGTTCCAGACCTTGTAGCAATTCGGTGAGAAAGGACGGCTCTTCATATGATCGCGCAGAATCCAATCTCGTCCATTCAAGTTGGTCACCGACGAATAGCGTATCTTCAGGTGGCGGCATCAACTCAAAGCCTGCCGCGCGGATCTCCTCGAAAACACGCCTGAAATCCTTGGTCATATTCGGAATATACCAATCGCTGTGGACGATTTCGGCCCCGTTGATTTCCGCAATCTTAGTAAACTCGCGTTCGAAACTCCAGCCGTAGTCGCTCAATGGGGAAAGAATCACCAGATGCTCAAGCCCCAGCACCAGGGTCGCGTATTCGCCCAAAAGTTGCGCTTGCGTCTCAGGGATGATCCTCAATTGAAATACATGGCGTCCAAGCGAATCGAGACCGCTCTGCTGGGACAGCGGCACAAGAAGAGGCACCCCTGCGCCTTCGGCGATTACCGCTGCGACCACGCTAGAACTGCTGAAAACGGGGCCGACTATAGCGACGACCCCCTCTGCAAGTAACTGCTTCGCGCCATGCACCACGCGCAGCAATCCGCTACCCTGGCTCTCGCTGAAGTCCCCCCCGAGGTTCTCACCGATCGGCAAATCCCCGTAATCGACACCGGTATCTGCAACAATTAACTCGAATACGCCGCCGGCCTCCTCGTTGGCCAAATGTACCCCTTCGAGAAGCTCCTCACCGATTTGGCGATAGCGGCCCGTGATTGGCAATAACAAACCAATGCGCGGTAAATCAACTTGCTCCGTTAACATCGTTTCCGGCTCGGGTGAATATATTTCATTGGGGAGATCTACAGGAACCGTCCCAACGATATCACCGCCGTTAGCCGCGAGCTGGGCAAATATTCCGCCGTCAATGCTGTCACGATACGCCTGCATCGCCTCGTTCGCCTCCGCGAGCCATCCCAAGCGCTGAAACCAGCGTGCCCTACCGAAAAAAAGGGCCTCGCGCAAACGCTCAGCTCCCACCGCGAGACGCAAACTCTCAATCCCCTGTTCGTTTACTTGGCCATTTTGCGCAATCGCCGCCAAGCGTTCTGCCGCCTGGGCCTGTATACTTAAAGGGGCCGGAATCGCCAGTAGACGACCGTACTGTGTCGCCGCCTCGTAGTAGCGTTTTAATTTATAAAAAATATCCCCAGTAAGCAGCCGTGCATCGGGCAAATAGCGGCTATCAGCAAATTTGCGCTGCAAACCCCGCGCCGCATCTAGGGCTTCGACAAAACGCCCGAGGCGGTAGAGCGATTTCCCCTGCAGCAGTTGACCGGCGCTAGATCGTTGATTGATGGGATATTCTAATAACCGTTGTAGCCGTTCAAGCGCAGTTTCGAAACGCTCAACCCTGTAGGCATCTAAACCTGCGGCAAACGTCTTTTCAGCCTCAGCTGAATATTTCCACGTGCGCGACTGACCATCCCGTGCTACGGGAACCAGTAAGACCGCCAAGGCGACATATAAGTACGGAATGATACGGCACGGCATCGGAGCAACCTATTTCACATTAAACTCTCACTTCACAGACGTGCGAAAATGTAGACCTCCTAATTCGGAGTGTCAAGCCGGGTTGTCGAGGTCAGACAGTGCAAGTATATTCTACTATCCACAGTTTTTTCCCACACTTTAGGTTAATCTATGCAACCACATGCTGAAAAGATAGGGCTCGACCCCGAAAAATTGCGCGAACTACTCACGCAACAACTTGAAGAGCAAGGGCAAACGCCCGAGCAACCCGAGGCATCCTCGACACAAGGTGGGACCACAACAACAATTGAGACCGAGGCCTTTCATTTCGATCTCAAACCCGAAGAGCTCGAAGCCTATCTCGACCAATACGTCATCAGGCAACGAGAAGCCAAAGCCATTCTCTCAACCAAGATCTGCACTCACTTCAATCGGCTGAACCTGCCCCCCGACGAAGACGGCGAGATTGTCGGAAATATCAAGAACAATGTGTTAATGGTCGGCCCTACCGGGGTCGGGAAAACCTATCTGATCCGCCTTATCGCCCGCAAACTCGGCGTGCCATTCGTCAAAGGCGACGCGACTAAATTTAGCGAAACCGGCTATGTCGGTGGCGATGTCGAAGATCTCGTACGGGAACTTGTCCGCGACGCCGACGGAGACATCGAGCGAGCCCAGCACGGCATCATCTATATCGACGAGATCGATAAGATCGCTTCCTCGCGCGGCGTGCATGGTCCGGATGTTTCGCGTTCAGGGGTCCAACGCAACCTGCTCAAATTGATGGAAGAAACCGATGTCGACCTCAAAGCCCCGCACGATATTGCATCGCAGATGGAATCCGTCATGCAGATGCAGCAAACGGGGAAGGTCGAACGTCAAAAAGTCAACACCCGCGATATCCTCTTTATCGTCAGCGGAGCCTTCTCCGGGCTCGATGAAATCATCGGCCGTCGCCTCAATAAAAAACCCATAGGTTTCCAAGCAAACACAGCCGATCCGAGCAACAACGAACAACTCGAAGGAGATGATTTACTCGCCCACGTCCGTGCCGAAGACCTCATCGAATACGGCTTCGAGTCCGAATTCATCGGCCGCCTGCCTGTTATCGCCGTGCTGCACGGGCTCTCCGCTGCGGACCTCTGCGAAATCCTGCAAAACCCTAAAAGCGATGTCATCCTATCGAAGAAACGCGACTTCCGCGCCTACGGCATCGGAGTCGATTTCACCGACGAAGCCCTCGCCCTCTTCGCCGAACGTGCCTACGAAGAACATATCGGCGCACGCGGCTTGGTCAGCGCGATCGAAAAAGTGCTGCTAAATTACGAGAAAAAACTCCCCTCTATCGATATCGAGCATTTTACCGTCGACGCCGATACAGTGTTGAACCCCGCGGCGGGCTTGGCCCATCTACTGCAGGACACTTCGCTGCGTAATTTCCTCGAAGCGTTCAAACTCGAACACGACATCACCCTATACGTATCCCCGGACGCCGTCGAACGCATCGAAGCCGTAGCAAGCGAACGCGACATCACACCCCGTGAGCTATGCGAAGAAATGTTCAGCGACTATGGACACGGCCTGAAGCTCGCCGGCTTGCACGAGTTCCGCATTGGCCCTGAGATCATCAACGATCCCCAGGAGGCACTCAATGCACTGATTAAATCCTACTACAATCAGCGCGAATGAGGCGGCCGGAGGCCGTATTGTTTTTCTTTTCGGTAGAGTGTACTGAGGCCGATCTGTAGGATATCGGCTGCCCGGCGACGATCAAAACCCACGGCTTTCAATGTTTCGGCGATCGCCATATGTTCAATCTCCTCCATACTCTGCCCAACGCTAAAGTCCAAACCGGCGAAAACCCGTTCTTGGCGGTTTATATAGCGCGGAATATCACCGACCTCCAACATCCCCTCACGCGGGCACATAACAACCATGCCCTCGATGCAATTCTTCAATTCGCGCACGTTTCCCGGCCATTCATAATCGCGCAACACATCTAAAGCCCTCGGACTAATACCCTCAATGCGCTTGCTATTGTCAGCGGCGAACTCACGGATAAACTCGTCAACCAGAATCGGGACATCTTCACGGCATTCGCGCAGCGGCGGGACTTCGACTTTGATCACGTTAAGCCGGTAAAAGAGATCTGCTCTGAACCCCCCATCTCGAACCATTGTCTCGAGATCGCGATGCGTCGCGGCAATCAGGCGCACATCCGCCCGATGAGTATGTGCCCCGCCGACCCGCTCGAAACGCCCATCTTGGATAACCCGAAGTAGCTTGACTTGTGTCGGCAGCGGTATATCTCCGATTTCATCGAGAAATAGGGTGCCTTGGTCCGCAAGTTCAAAACGCCCCTTGCGAGCGGCCGAAGCCCCGGTATAGGCGCCTTTATCGTGGCCAAAGAGTTCATTCTCGACCAAGCTCTCAGGTAGTGCGCCGCAATTGATTTCGACAAAGGCATTTTCCCGCCGCCGACTTCGTTGGTGAATGGCATTGGCCACCTCGCCCTTACCCGTGCCCGTCTCACCCAATACCAACACGCTAGTACGCGACTTTGCGACCTGTTCGATCTGTCGGTAAATCCGCTGCCAGGCCGACGATCGCCTAGCTATGCCATCAAAGCGATAGCGTTCGTCGAGACGGCGCTGCAAGTCGGAGACTTCCCCCACTAACTCCTGATAGCGGATCCCCCTCTCCAGTACCGCCCTGATCTTAGCCAAGTTCAGGGGCTGTAACTGGAAGTCATAGGCGCCTTGTCGCATCGCCTCGACGCCCAATTCGATATCCTCCGGCCCGGCGGCGATAGCAATGGCGCAAAGCGCTGCATTCCGCTTAAGCGCCAACTGCAGCACCCGCAAACCTTCGATGCGTTTTTCGCGCAGAGCACAGATCAATGCGTCGACCGGGTCAGCGTCGATTATATCGTACGCACTCTGAGCCTCATTCGCATAAAGCACCTCAAAAGCTTGCTGCTCGAGATAAAACACCAGCTCTCTGAATTGCTGCGATTCGGGCAATACGAGCAAAACTCGCGGTCTTATATTTCGTTTCTCGCTCAATGGAGGGCTTTCAGCCTTTCGTTTTCAGGCCGCTTGGCCCACTGTCCGCTCCGCGATACTGGCCGCGAAAACCTCTAGAAGATTCTCAACCAAGGTAAAAAGCATAGTGCGCCGTATTTGCGGTGGCAATTCATCCAAGTCCCGCTCGTTCCGTCGAGGTAAGATAACCTGTGCAATGCCTGCGCGATGAGCAGCGAGCACCTTTTCCTTAACACCACCAACCGCCAAAACCCGACCACGCAACGTAATCTCGCCCGTCATCGCGATATCGTCGCGTAACAGCCTGCCGGTCAACAAAGACAGAAGGGCGGTCGCCACGGTAACACCAGCTGAAGGTCCATCTTTTGGTATCGCTCCAGCGGGTAAATGCACATGGATTTCCTCCGTATCAAAGAAATCCGGGGCGATATCCCATTCCCCTGCATGCGAACGCATGTAGGATAACGCAATCTGAGCCGATTCCCGCATTACATCACCTAACTGGCCTGTCAACATCAATCCCCCTCGGCCTTTCATCCTAGTTGCTTCGACATACATCACCTCTCCGCCTACCGGTGTCCAAGCCAAACCGGCCACGAGTCCCGGACCGGTAATTTCCTCACGATCAGTATGGGACACTTTCACGCTGCCCAGATACCCTTCCAACTCCTCAACGCCGATTTCAAAAGGTCCCCTTTCCCCACCGACGACCTGACGGGCAACCTTTCGGCATACGCGACCGAATTCACGCTCTAATCCGCGCAGACCAGGCTCCTGTGTATACCCGCGAATCAACGCTCGCACAGCTTTTTTCACCATACTCACTGGTCGGCGTTGCAACCCGTGTTCGGCGAGTTGTCGCGGCAATATATGGCTCTGTGCGATCTCGACTTTCTCTTCTTCCGTATAACCCGAAAGTTGAATCACCTCCAATCGATCACACAACGCCGGCGGGATGGTATCTAGCTGGTTAGCAGTCGCGATGAACACAATGTGGGATAGGTCGAAAGGCATGTCCAAATAATGGTCCGCGAAGGTGTCATTCTGTTCGGGGTCCAACACCTCCAATAGCGCCGCCGCGGGGTCACCGAGAAAATCCGTCCCGAGTTTATCGATCTCATCGAGCATAAAGACCGGGTTACTGGTCCCCGCCTTGCGCAGACCTTGTATAATACGTCCAGGCAAGGCCCCAACATAAGTCCGGCGGTGGCCACGGATCTCCGATTCGTCGTGGACACCGCCTAAAGAAATGCGCACGAATTTACGCCCCAAGGCGCGGGCAATCGACTGCCCCAGCGAAGTTTTGCCAACCCCAGGCGGACCGACAAAGCAAAAGATCGGACCCTTAGTGTCTTTTTTTAGCTTGCGCACAGACAGATATTCCAGTAGGCGTTCCTTGATCTTCTCGAGCCCTTTATGATCCGCATCTAGAATCTTGCGTACACGGCCAAGATCGATCCGGTCCCGGGACTTCGAACGCCATGGCAAATCGAAAATCCAGTCCAAATAGGTCCGAGTTACGGTATATTCGGCCGCACCACTGGGCATTTGCGCTAATTTCTCCAGCTCGCGCGAAGCAATCTCATCCACTTCAGTCGGCAATTTGGCTCTTGCTAAACGCTCGCGAAGCTCGTCAATCTCCCCCGCCCCCTCCTCTCCGAGTTCCTTCTGAATCACCCGCATTTGTTCCCGCAGATAGTGGTCTCGCTGGATTTGCTCCATTTCCTGTTCAATTTGCGCCTGGATCTGATTGCCCATCTCGAGAATCGCCAACTCGCTATTGAGCGTTACCGTCAAAGCCTGCAAACGAGTTTTAAGATTGCTCTCTTCGAGCAGTTTTTGTTTTTCTTGAAGGTCAATATCAAGTCCCGAAGCGACAAAGTTAGATAATTGCAGCGGCCGCTTCTCAAGATCGATTGCGGTTACCTGCAACTCATCGCTTAGCGCAGGAACCAATGTGACTACTTTTTGGAAAAGCTGGCAAAGGTTTTGAGCCAATGCAAGCTCTTCCCGATCTTGACTTACTTCTTCTTCTATTGTCTCAACACTTGCTATAAAGAAGGGCCTTTTCTGCACGTATTTGGTCAATTTTACCCGCTGAAGACCACGCAAGAGCACCTGCATATTTCCATCGGGCAGATCAAACGTCCGATGAATCAACCCTACGATACCAACGCGGCTTAGATCACTTGGGGCAGGATCGTCAACTGCAATATCTCGCTGGGTAACCACAACGATAATTCGTCCTTGTTCCATCGCCGAGCGAATCAATTCACGTGACCTATCTCTCCCCACTAGGAGTTGCGTCGGGACCCCGGGGAAAATCACCATATTGCGCATTGGCAACACCGGCAGTCGATCCGGTATTTCTAATTTTTTCTTCTTAGCCATTCTCGGTCCTCACAGTAATTTGAGAAAGGTCGTCACGACAACCAAAGCAAAATTCGAGCCGTTTACTTTTTGGCCGTTAACTAAATTAATTGGCAGAAGCTAACTGCCAGTTTGACAGTTAGCCAATTCAAAAGACATAATTATTAGCCAATTCGACCTTTAAGAAGCTTCTAAACCGGCTTGCAAATTACCTTTTTTAATATAATACATAATGTAATGAAGTATTAAATTAGGTGTTACCTATGTTTGACTTTCTAAAAGGCCGCAAAAAACAATCCGGCTCTTTTAGTGTAAGACAAGAAATTCAAAAACTGACAGATTTAAGCCCACCCTCAGCCCTTGTCTCTATAATTAAGAACAAAAATGACGAGCCCGAAGAAATGGGTAAAGCCTTCTTTTTGCGGAGGGAAAAGAAACTCTATAGTGGGGGGGCAGTCTCTACCTAACCACCCCTGACAATCTCAAAATAGCCAAAGACCAAAACCTGACTAATCGTAATGTTGTTCTGCAGTTTATGAACCGGCGTATTCCCTACCAATTACAGTGCAAAATTGTTGGCCGATATCGCCTCTTGCCAGAAGTCGTCGAAACCCTCGATTTCAATGCCAAGGCAGCATATAAACTCGTGCCGATCGGCGTCTTGAAAAAACAAGACAAACGCCAGTTTTACCTCTATGCGCTCAAAAATTACGGCGATTCCCGGGTCCCGCTGACCACCCATATCGGCTTTGATCTATTTATCCGCAATACCAATCATGAATTCCCCGAAGAGGGCGCCGCACCCGTTCTGCTTAAAGAAGTAGAGTTGGTTGATCTTGCGATGGATAGCCAACAGCAATCGTTCGCGATCCGAGACGCGATCAACGAGTTTCGGGCGATTATGCTAAAGAAGCAACCACACGACCGCTCAGTCTACGTCTCCAAAATCGACAAAGACGAATCAAAGACTCTTGTCAAACGCAAAGACGAAGAACTCTTGTTAGGAGAAATACATATTCTCGGGCTCGACATGGAATCGCTGCGCAATGTCCTCTACCTGAAGAAATCAGCTAAATCCGGGATTAAAAAGGGCAAGGAGACCCTTATGACCTAAAGCCGGGTGAGAAGGTCATTAGTAATTTCATCCACGAGCAGAAGTACTACCAAATGCAAGTTGAGATTATGGAAGCAAGGACCCAAAAAGAAGTGGTGCGGCCCTTAGATTCCCCACGAGAAGAGGAAGGGTTACACGCCGACCTCGTCGATTATAGCGTAGGGGGCACATTGATCGAGAGCAGCCCGGAACTGCTCAAGTTCCTGCTCGGGGAAAAATGCCCAGCCAATGCCGATGAAGAAATAGAATACGAGGGGGAATACTGGGAAAGTGCCTTTGAAGAGCTCAAGAAGAATATGATCCATCTGACCTTCTACCCCAAATTGGACTTCCCCGATGCGGTAAAGCGCTTCAAACCGGAGTTGCCTTTCAAGATCAATCTGATCGCTCAAGTATTACGGACTCGAATGCACCAAGTAGGCGATCGGAAAGTCCTACTCCACGGTTTGCAATTCTGTTACGAACCTCAAGGCATCCCACTGCGCAAAGACGACCTGATCGACTGGCGCTACAGTCGACGTATACGCGACAACGAATATTTCAAGCTCCCACACAGCCAACTCAGCCAACTATATGGATATTTGGAAAATCAGAGCATGACCAGGCCAGGTGGTACCGCCCGCCAGCGGCAAACGAAGGAGGAGGGCTAGTCGTCTTCTCTCTTCTTCGCTTCCACCCTTTTCTGGAAGGCGGATTTTATTTTTTTATCCGTGAACTTGTGCGACTGTTCAGATATCCGCGCTTGCACCGATGCTTGTAATTTATCGCTCTTCAATTTCTCTTCGTCCGGCTTCTCATCCTCGCGAAAATGCTGACTCAGAGCAATAAGTAATTTGCTAAAAATTACCTGGTTCTCCGAACCCGGATGCAATGTATTCGACGGTTTGAAATGTAACCCTCTATCCATACTGTTTCGCGAGCGATTCTCAACTAGATCGCGCGGGAATACCCGAAAAGTCACCCTATATTGTTCAACAGAATCAGCTACATACTCGAGTATCAAGGGTAGGAAGACATCGTTTTCCTTACCGGCTTTGTCGGGTAGGGTGCGAATGACCATATCCTTAATCTCATCCGTCATTTGAAAATGCAACAAGAAACCCACTGTTGTATTAATTTCGCGAAGATAGTCATTCGGTTTTTTAACCATGACCTCGCGAATCTTATCATGCTCAACCCCCGACAAGAGCATTCCCTCGACCATCATCGTCACATTGCCCATATTGCTAAATTCATCGAGAGTCACTTTTTCAATGAGCTTGACCCCGGCTTTTTCTAGATATTTGTCAAGCGGTTCGCGAATATTCTTAAAAAAATGTCCCTGAGTGCTACGCTGTGCCCATCCTCCACCGCCAGGAATGACATAGAGTTTTGCCTTACTTAAATAGCGCACAAGAATATCTCGGGGTAAACGGCCCGGGCCGTTGGGCATCGACGTTACGCTATCGACGCGAATCTCTATAATGTCTTCGCCCCGAACAAACACATCTTTAGTCAGTTTCTCCTTCGCTTCCGCGCGCGGTCCGGTCCAAGGTTTCCCAGGATTCGCCGGATTATCCGCTACGTAATAGCTCTTGCGGAGAAAATATGCCTTGCCAACGAAATAAATAGGCTTATCTGCCCCATCCACTTCTACGGCATAACTGAGAGTAATGGGTTCACCTGGCTTTAGCAGCCGGTCGGTCGGTTCAAAACTTCCCCCAGCCACCCCTGAAGGCCAACTCATAAAGAAGACCGCCTTAGGTTGGTCTTTAAACTTCCGAAAAGTGAAGTTCCGGATAATCCCTCGGCCACGGCCATGCTCGACCGATTCTGTCAACATCCGAGGACGTACAATATCACCAGCGACTTCCTTTTCCTTAAAGCCAGCAAAAAGCGGCTGCATAAGCCCGGGTTTGCTATAGACCTCGACCCCTGAAAAAGGCTTTTTCTTTACTTTCTTTGCCTCTCCATTAGCGGCCTTTGCTTGGGCTTTTTCCTCTTCTTTAACGACTTTCTTTTTTACCTTGCCCATAGAAAACCTTTCGTTCCATTCTCGCATTCGAGCAAAGAGTCATCATTCGTCCTATGATACATAGAATCAGCTAGTTAGTCAAGCATTCTACCTTGCATAACTCCACTACAACTTCACAGTGAGGGGTCTGCGGAAACATATCTACCGGACGAACACCTACTACGCGATAACCGGCGACAGCCAATCCAGATAAGTCAGCGGCCAAGGTATGTGGGTTGCAAGAAACATAGATAATTCTTGGCACATCCAACATGCAAAGTCCTGCGAGTGCTTTTTTATGTAATCCAACCCGGGGTGGATCAACAACGATCAAGTCAAACCGTCGCTCTTGTGCTACCAATCCACCGAAAATATCTTCAGCAGCCCCGGCTATGAATTCGCAATTTTCAATTCCGTTCCGCTTCGCATTAAGTTTTGCATCCTCAATAGCCCCAACGGCTAATTCAACTCCTAATACCGATTCCGCTTTTCGAGCGAGCAGCAAGCTAATACTGCCTGTCCCGCAATACATATCTAGCACTTTGCCGACATTGCCCGCCATTTCAATCACAACCTTATACAGACGCTCGGCTTGTAAAGGGTTGGTCTGAAAAAATGATTGCGGAGATATATCAAATTCAAGCCCTGCACACTTCTCAACTATATGTCCCGCCCCTTTGATCACATACTCTTGTTCGCCAATCGCCACTTGGGCCTTTCCCGTATGCAGAGTTACCAATAAAACATCAATCTCCGGTATCTCTTCCGTAACCTGTGCAAGCAGTAGGTCGACTTTTTCATTGGGATATGAAGCAACAACCAAATTTACCATGATCTGCTCGGTCTGTTTTCCATCGCGAACAACCAAAAAACGCAATACCCCTTCGTGTTTCTTCAAATCGTAGGCGCTAAGTCCCAATTCTCGGGCAGCACTGCGGACAGATTCGACGATACGATTGGAAACTTGCGACTGCAAGTGACACTCTTCAAGATCGAAGATCCAGTTATAACGGCCTCTTACATGCATCCCCAGTTGCAAGCCTTCATCGCGATCACAACCAAAAGAAAATTCCATTTTATTGCGATAAAAATATGGTGTAGGGCTGGCTATAATTGGCTCTAAAATAGGAATCTCAAGACCACTTAAAGCCAACGCATCCGCGATCATCTGCTGTTTGACCTTTAGTTGGTCGCCATAGGCCAATTCTTGCCAACGACACCCTCCACAATGACCAAAATGGGTACAAAGCGGCTCTTGTCTCTGATAACCCATTTCGTGATATTCCTCAATTACCGCCTCAAAACGGCCTTTGCGCTTCTTTATTAATCGCACCGCTAACCGATCGCCAGGTACAGCCCCCCGCACTAATATTTCTCGTTCACCAACCAAGGCCAACCCGTCTCCCTTGGAGTCAAGTGCAACTACCTCAACTTCGATATGATTTCCAGGTTTCACCGGTTGTTGCCTCCTGCAATAAGAAAAGGGGCAAGATGACTAGCATCTTGCCCCACAGCTACAATCTATAATTTGAGCGACTATTTCTCGGTTGACTCCTGGGCCTCTGCTGAAGCCACTTGGTCGTCTGCCGGTTCGGCAGCCGCTGTACCAGGACGATCAACAAGTTCGATAATACTCATAAAAGCCCCGTCTCCGCGACGTGGACCCAATTTTACCACGCGCGTATATCCGCCGTTTCGGCTTTTATATCGCGGTCCGAGTTCATCAAACAATTTGGAGAGAATTTGCTTGTCGGCAATAACACGTAATACTTGCCGCCGAGCGTGCACGTCTCCTTTCTTCGCGAAAGTAATCACTTTTTCTGCCGTTCGCCTGAGCGCTTTGGCACGAATCTGCGTTGTGGTAATGCGCTCATTTGCAAAGAGCGAAGTCATCATATTGGATAACATCGCCTTGCGATGCGAGGCTGTACGCCCCAATTTGACTATTTTTTTTCCGTGTCTCATTATCCGTTCCTAGAATTCTTCAGCTAAAGGATTAGCCGAGTCTTCACCAACTTCAATACCCTCATATGGAGTAAGATCTATACCCCAGTTTAGATTGAGCGAAACGAGAATATCTCCCAACTCATTTAGCGACTTGCGGCCAAAATTTCGATATTTGAGCATCTCGGCTTCAGACCGCGACGCCAACTCACGGAGATGGGTTATCCCGGCGGCGCGCAAGCAGTTCGCTGACCGCACCGAAAGCTCAAGTTCATCAACCTTCATAGCCAACAGTCGGGCAACCCTTTTCGTTTCCTCGTCGACTTCTTTTTCCTGCGTGACCTCAGGCTCATCCTCAAAATTGATGAAGAGGTTGAGGTGCTCGGTTAAGATCTTGGCAGCCTGAGCCATCGCATCCTCAGGATGCACGGCTCCATCTGTCCAGACCTCCATAATCAGCTTGTCGTAATCCGTACGCCGACCGACACGTGCATTCTCGGTATCGTATTGGACCTTCACAATCGGCGAAAAACTGGTATCAAGAGGTATCGAGCCTATCGGCTGATCAGGAATCTTGTTTTCGTCAGCAAACTGATATCCACGCCCCTGACCAACCGTCAACTCTATTTTCAGATTCGCATCCTTGTCCAATGTCGCGATGTGAAGATCGGGATTCATCACCTGGACACTAGGATCAACTTCAAGATCCTTGGCCAAAAGATCACCTGGGGTGCTACATTCGATCTGAAGAACACGATCTCCATCACCATGATAGCGTATAGCGACTTCTTTGAGGTTGAGGATGATCTCAGGAAGGTCTTCACGCACCCCCTTGACCGTAGAAAACTCGTGCTGCACACCCTCAATATTGAGCTGTTTTATAGCGGCACCCTGAATCGAGGAGAGCAAAACGCGACGTAGCGCATGCCCCATGGTAACCCCGAAACCGCGTTCAAGCGGTTGCACAACAAACTTGCCGTATGTATCGCTAAGGCTGTCTTTCTCAAGCTCAGCCAGCCTCGGCATTTGCAGACTTTCTAATTTCATAGTAGCCCCTTGCTCCCTATAAAATGGAGGAGTAAAGACTCGTCTTGTTTGAACTTAGACGCGGGAATAAAACTCGATAACTAACTGTTCTTCAGCGAGGGTGGGTATATCGTCCCTACTCGGAACCTCAGACACGGTGCCAGTGAGATTTACTTTGTCAACGGCTAACCAAGGCACGATCTCCCGTGAGCGCCTGAGAGATTCGTGGATAGCCTCAAGTTGACGGCTTCGCTCAGCAACCTGAACGACATCACCCATACGTGTCAGGTAAGAAGCGATATTAACCCGTTTTCCGTTTACAATGATATGATTATGACAAACCAACTGCCTAGCGGCCTTGCGAGAAGCAGCGAAACCGAGCCGATAAACGATATTATCGAGCCGCCCCTCCAACAAACGCAGCAAGTTTTCACCACTGACCCCAGGTACGCGAGATGCTTCTTTGTAATAACCCCTAAACTGGCCTTCGCGAATCCCGTAAAGCCGGGCGAGCTTCTGTTTTGCTCGAAGCTGGACACTATAATCGGACTGTTTACGACGCATCCCCTGACCATGCTGGCCTGGGGCATAACTCCGGCGTTCAAAGGAGCATTTCTCCAAATTACAACGCTCGCCCTTCAAAAAAAGCTTGGCGCCTTCTCTGCGGCAAAAGCGGCAGTTGGGACCAGTATGCCTACTCATCTATCGCTATCTCCTCTAGACTCGGCGGCGCTTGGGCGGCCGACAACCATTATGCGGAATCGGGGTCACGTCCCGGATCGCGGAAATCTCAAGGCCAGCACTCTGTAGGGCGCGAATTGCTGATTCACGACCCACACCAGGCCCCCTGACCCACACCTCAACGCGGCGCAAACCCATACTCATAGCCTCTTGTGCCGCCTTTTCAGCGGCGAGCTGACCCGCAAAGGGTGTGGACTTGCGACTGCCCTTGATGCTCATTTTCCCTGGAGTAGCCCAAGAGATAACATTTCCCTTGGTATCGGTCAGGGTAATGATCGTATTATTAAAAGTAGCCAAGATATGGGCCACACCAACGGCCTCTACCTGCTTCGACTTTTTGCGTCTCCTGTGTCTTTCGGGCGGCAAAGATCAATCCTCTCGGTTTGAGATTTATTTCTGGGGAACGTTTTTCTTGCCAGCAATAGCCCGCCGCGGTCCCTTACGAGTCCGGGCATTCGTCTTGGTACGCTGGCCATTAGCCGGCAACCCACGGCGATGCCGCAGACCCCGATAGCAACCGATGTCCATCAGCCGCTTGATATTCATAGTGGTTTCACCACGCAAACTACCCTCGACCTTATAACTGGCCTCGATAATCGCACGCACGCTATTGAGCTGCTCTTCAGTCAGACTATTGATACGCGTCTGGGGGTCTATTCCGGCCTGTGAGACAATACTAACCGCCGTGGTATGCCCAATCCCAAAGACATAGGTCAACGCGATGGTGACCCGCTTGTCGCGGGGCAAATCTACACCTGAAATGCGCGCCATAGTATTATGTCCTCCTCAGCCTTGTCTCTGTTTATGCCGGGGATTGCGCTTGCATACAACACGCACGACCCCATGCCTCCGAACGATCTTGCATTCAGTGCAGCGTTTGCTGACAGATGCTTTGACTTTCACTGTACTAGCTCCGATTTAGTAATTAACGTCTGCGCCCCTGGATCTTGCCACGCTTCATAAAACCTTCATAGTGGCGGGTCATCAACTGGGACTCGATCTGCTGCAAGGTATCCAAAGCAACGCCAACGACAATTAAGAGCCCCGTGCCGCCAAAAAACTGAGCAAAAGAAGGAGCAACATTGAACTGGCGCGTGACGAAAAATGGGAAAATTGCAACTAAAGCCAAGGCAATGGACCCTGGTAGAGTAATTCGCGTCATAATACCGTCGATGTATTGGGCGGTGCGGGGTCCTGGGCGAATACCAGGAATGAATCCCCCGTGTTTTTTCATATTATCAGCTAGCTGGTTCGGATCCATGACGATCGCAGTATAAAAATATGTAAAAAAGACGATCATCATCGAATAAGCGAACCAATAAAACATCGATTCGGTAGAGAAAAATGACCCAACGGTCAACATGAACTCATTGCCGGGAAACATCTGAGTAATTGTGCCCGGCAAGAACATGATTGACTGTGCAAAAATTATGGGAATAACTCCAGCGGTGTTGATCCGAAGCGGAATATGCGTGGCTTGACCACCATAGACTCGCCGCCCAACGACCCTCTTAGCATACTGGACTGGAATCTTGCGAAGACCTTGAGTCAGCAATATTACAAAGGCGACAACAGCGAACATCAGGACAACGAGGATGATTTCCTCAATTATATTCTTGCTGAAGCCACGATTGATAAGGAAATGTGAATATTCCTGACTAATCGCATAAGGTAATTCGGCAACAATCCCGATAAAGATGATCAAGGAAATTCCATTGCCGATACCCCGCTCGGTTATCTGCTCACCCAACCACATGATGAATATTGTGCCCGTCGTAATGGTCAACATTGTCGAAAGCGTGAACCCAAGACCTGGATTCGGTACTGCGGGATTCCCCGATAGAGGAGCCATAATATTGACCAAGAAAAAACTAACACCATAAGACTGGGCAGCTGCAAGAAAGACTGTGCCATAACGGGTATACTGGGTGATCTTTTTACGCCCTTCTTCGCCTTCGCGTTGCAATTTTTGGAAATAGGGTATAACCGCTCCTAACAACTGCAGAATAATCGAGGCACTAATATAGGGCATGATGCCTAACGCGAATATCGTTCCGCGGGTAAAGGCTCCACCAACAAACATATCATATAGGCCAAAAAGGGTATTAGTCGAACTTTGGAAAAATTCGGTGAGCACAGCGAGTTGAACACCGGGAACGGTAATTTGACCGCCTATACGGTAAACGACCAAGAGCGCAACAGTAAAAAGGATCCGTCGTCGCAAATCTGGAATCTTAAAACAATTCTGAAAACTCTGCAGCAATTGCACTTTAGATCACCTCAGCCTTGCCGCCTGCTTTTTGGATCTTTTCTGCAGCAACAGAAGAAAACTTACGGGCCTTGACTGTCAGACTTCGCGTCAATTCACCCTGGCCTAAAACCTTTACGAGCCCTGAGGCCTTCTTTATCAATCCGGCACCAGCCAATTCCTCTGGTCCAACCTCACCTGCAAGACCACTCGTCTCAAGGGCCTGAACATTAATGGTTTGATAAGTCGTTTTGAACTTTTGGTTTGAAAAACCGATCTTGGGCAAATGCCGGAACAACGGTAAAGTTCCACCAGTAAAGCCAATGCGATTACCACGCCTAGCCCCCGATCTTGCTCGCTGTCCCTTATGCCCCTTGCCTGCCGTCTTACCGGTACCTGAACCTGGCCCCTGGCCTAAACGCTTACGATTTTTCTTGGACCCCTGAGGGCACTTTATTTCTCCGATACGCATTTTGTGCTCCCGATTATCCTTTTACTTCTTCAACTTCGACCAAATGCTTGATCTTATTGATCATGCCACGAATCTGAGGCGTGTCGTTGTGAACGACTTGTTGAGAAAGCCGTTTGATGCCCAAAGCTTCTATCGTCGCCTTTTGGTCCTTCGCCCTACCGATAGCACTCCGTTTTTGTGTTATTGCAAGTTTCATAAAGCAATTAATTCCATGCGCGGAGCGATTCAACGGGCACACCGCGTTCCCGGGCTACCATTTCGGCGCTTCGCAACTGTAAAAGGGCTTCAATAGTCGCCTTAATCGAGTTCTGAACATTATTGGACCCTAGGGACTTAGTCAAAATATCATGGACACCGGCCAATTCTAATACGATGCGGGTGCCTCCGCTTGCAATAACCCCAGTTCCAGGCGATGCCGGTTTAAAGAGGATTTTCGCCGCGCCAAAGCTACCGACAATCTCATGCGGAATCGTTCCATCAGTTACTGCGATTTCGACAACATTCTTTTTTGCCGCCTCTGTTCCCTTGCGAATTGCCTCGGCAATCTCACCGGCCTTGCCAGCACCGACACCAACCCGCCCATTGCGGTCTCCGACCACAACTGTCGCATTGAAGCTGAACCGCCGACCGCCTTTACGCACATGAGAAACGCGCTTGATGCTATTTTGGACGACCACTTCGCTCAGCTCCGATCCGCTAGAATCAGACCTTGACCTACTATCTGCTTTCGCCACGCTGTTCTCCTTAGAAATTCAGTCCGGCTTCTCGCGCCCCATCTGCAACGGCTTTGACTATCCCGTGGTACAAAAAACCGCCTCGATCAAAAACGACCTGCCCAATGCCTTTTTCGTGGGCCTTGGCAGCAACGATCTTCCCAACTTCACGCCCTTGTTCAACACGGCTGTCAAATGCGCGATCCTTCAAATCTTTGCACTGCGTAGATAGACCGATTAAGGAGTGACCTTCCACATCATCAACCAACTGCACCTCAATGTGACGCAAAGAGCGATGCACTACCATCCTCGGCCGCTCAGACGTTCCCGAAACGACCTTGCGCAGACGATGCCGCCGCCGTTCCCGCCTTTTGCGGTTCTTTACCAAATGTCTCTTATCTTTCATATTATCCTACTGCCGCCTTACCCTGTTTCCAATGAATAACTTCATTTTCGTAGCGAATCCCTTTACCCTTGTAAGGTTCAGGGCGGCGCTTGAAGCGAATATCGGCAGCAACCTGACCGACCATCTGCTTGTCAGCCCCTTTGATAATGATTCGGGCTTGCCCTTCCCCAACGCCATTGGCAACTTCTATTTCAATACCATTAGGTGCTTCATAAACAACAGTATGCGAATAACCGATGTTGAGCGTAAGTTTCTTACCTTGAACTTCGGCCCGGTATCCAACACCGAATAAATCAAGATTTTTTAAGAACCCTTCGGTTACTCCCGAAACGGCGTTGGCGATCAAAGTGCGAGTCAAGCCATGAAGAGACCGTGCCAATTTCTCATCGCTTTTACGCGTAACGACGAGATCATTACCTTGCTTATCAACTGCCAAATGCTCAACCACAAAAGGTACCTGCAACTGCCCTTTAGGACCTTTAACGGCGACCTCGGCACCCGCGACCGAAACTTCAACACCTTGCGGTACGACTATCGGTGCATTTCCTATACGCGACACTTTAAAACTCTCCCGTAAAATCACTACCAGACATTACAAAGAACTTCCCCACCCACGCCAGCCGATCGCGCTTCCCTATCCGTCATCACTCCCTTGGAGGTGGACACGATCGCAATCCCCAATCCGCGTAGGACGCGTGGAAGATCAGAGTTACCCGAGTATTGACGCAATCCTGGCCGACTGACGCGCTTAAGCCCGTGGATTATACTTTTGTTTGTCTTGTCGTACCGCAGATAAAGCCGCAATACACCCTGCTTATTGTCTTCAATGAAAGCAAAGTTATCGATAAAACGACACTCAGCTAACACACGAGCCACCTCCCGCTTCAACTTTGAAGAAGGCACGTCAACTCTGGGATGCTTAGCTTGGCAGGCATTGCGGACTCGAGTCAGCATATCTGCGATCGGATCAGTCATACTCATAATTGATTCTCCAACTCCTCTACCAACTCGCCTTAGTCATACCCGGAATCTCGCCCTTTAGCGCGAGGGTGCGAAAGCAGATTCGGCAAAGACCGAATTTGCGATATACCGCGCGAGGACGCCCACAGGAATTACACCTGGTATAACCACGAGTTGAAAACTTGGGTTTGCGCTGCGCTTTAACTATTAAACATTTCTTAGGCATTTACAGGCTCCGGTCCTATTCACTGAAAGGCATTCCCAACGATTTTAACAATTCACAGCCTTGATCGTCACTATTGGCTGAAGTGACAATAGTAATATTCATGCCCCGAATCTGATCAACCACGTCATAATCAATTTCAGGAAAGATAATCTGTTCTTTGATGCCTATATTGTAGTTCCCTCGCCCATCAAAGCTCTTGGCCGAGACTCCGCGAAAATCGCGAACTTGAGGCAAGGCTAAATTAATAAGACGATCTAGGAATTCAAACATTCGGTTACCCCGCAGAGTGACCATGCAACCAATCGGAATGCCTGCGCGTAACTTAAAGTTAGAAATTGCCTTCTTAGCCTGGCGAATAGAAGGCTTTTGGCCCGTTATTGCCGTCAACTCAGCCACTACATTTTCAAGGACTTTTGGCTCTTGCACGGCCTCGCCGACACCAACGTTAATAACGACTTTCCCCAGTCGCGGCACTTGCATATCGTTCTTGAAATCAAAGTGATCCTTGAGCAGATCCATCGACTGTTCTCTATACTGTTTTTTTAATCTAGCTTCGTACATAGTTTATTCTGGATCTATCATTTCGCCGCTGCGAGCGGAAACGCGCATGTGTTTGCCGTTGTCCAACTGCTTGTGGCTGATACGGGTCGGTTGATCTGTCTTAGGACAAACGATCATGATGTTAGAAATATGAATAGGTGCTTCGCGTTCGATAATACCACCTTGAGGATCGCGCGAAGTCGGGCGGGTGTGATGCTTACGCATATTCACCCCCTCGACAATAACACGGCCCCGGTCTTTAAATACATTGAGCACGGTTGAACGCCGCCCTTTGTCATTACCGCTGATAACCTGAACTGAGTCCCCCTTGCGAATATCCATTGCGACCTTCCTTAAACAACCTCGGGAGCCAATGAAACGATGCGCATAAACTGCTTTTCACGCAGCTCGCGGGCAACCGGACCAAAAATACGAGTGCCGGTAGGCTCCTTATCATCGTTGACCAATACTGCGGCATTATCATCGAAACGGATATAAGATCCATCGGATCGACGATACTCTTTCTTTGTCCTCACAACGACGGCTTTGGCTACCTGTCCTTCTTCCAGCGGTCCATTGGGCGTAACGCCATGCACTGCTACAACAATTAGGTCTCCAATCCCAGCATAGCGCTTACGCGAGCCACCGAGCACCCGGATACACTTTGCAGTCCGCGCACCAGCATTATCCGCCATCTTAACTATCGTGTATTCATGAATCATTTCTATGCCTAATCCTGGATGTCTTGACGCTCAAGGATTTCAACCAATCGCCAACGCTTAGTCTTGCTCATTGGGCGACATTCCTCAATACGCACCAGATCACCAACCTGAGATTCTTCTTTTTCATCATGCGCGACAAACTTCGCCGTCCGGCGAATGACCCGACCATAAAGAGGGTGCGGAACACGTTTTTCAATCGCAATAACCCGCGTCTGCACGTTATTGGCCTTAAGTACACGACCTTCTGCCTGACGCCTTCCTGTCTTCTGCTTAGCCATTCCTCACCTATTCTCCACCGGCCAGGGCGCGAACCCCGAGGACATGCTCTTTGAGCACTGTATGCGCCTTCGCAATGTCACGCCGTACCTGCCGCAACCGAATAGGGCTGGTCAGTTGGCCGGAGGCATGCTGAAAGCGCAAGTTGAAAGATTCTTCATGAAACTCTTCTAATTTATTTTTGACATCATCCACGTTCATTTCGCGGAGTTCGCTTACCTTCATAATTATGAAACTCGCTTGACAATTTTGGTCTTAATGGGCAACTTGTGGCCAGCGCGGCGAAATGCCTCGCGCGCCATATCTTCAGGAACTCCAGCGACTTCGAACATAACCCGTCCGGGCTTGACGACGGCGACCCACCCTTCGGGAGCCCCTTTACCTTTACCCATACGAGTTTCGGCCGGTTTCTTGGTAATTGGTTTATCGGGGAAGATGCGAATCCACATTTTACCAGCACGGCTCATTGCCCGGCTAATCGCCACGCGAACAGCTTCAATCTGGCGACTCGTGATCCAGCAAGGCTCAAGCGCTTTGAGACCATATTCACCGAAGGAGACCAAGTCTCCTCCTTTGGTCTGCCCCCGCATACGGCCCCGCGATTGCTTCCTCCACTTAGACTTCTTGGGCATTAACATGATGTAGGGATCCTCATTATCTATACCGCCTGAGCGGTCCCTCCATTTTCGGCTACGACTTCGCCGTGGCAAATCCACACTTTTACACCTACGGTGCCAGACGCGGTAAACGCCGTAGCCATCGCGTAGTCGATATCAGCGCGCAGTGTGTGCAGGGGCACTCGACCAGCCGGCTCAGACCGTTCACGTCTCCCCATCTCGGAACCATTAATCCGACCAGCGACGCCAATGCGAATACCCTCGGCTCCCATTCGCATCGTCGAGGCAACAGACTTCTTTATCGCCCGGCGGAAAGAAACCCGCTGCTCAAGTTGACGTGCAAGGCCATCAGCAACCAACTGGGCGTCAAGTTCCGGCTTCTTAATCTCTTGTATATTGAGCGAAACATCTTTACTGGTGAGCGCCTTGAGTTCGTCGCGGAGTTTGTCAACTTCGGCGCCCCGGCGACCGATTGCAATACCAGGCCGAGCTGTGTGCACTTCGACGGTAACTCGCTTAGGCTGGCGTTCAATATTAATCTGCGAAACACCAGCTCTCTGCAAGCGTTGGCGCACATAGCGCCGAAGCATGAGATCTTCCTTCAGCAATTCGGCAAAATCCTTTTCGGCGAACCAATTCGAACGCCAAGTCTTTATAACACCGAGCCTAAAGCCATATGGATGTGTTTTTTGTCCCAAGATTCCCCCCTTACTTGGTCTCGTCGCTAACGACGACCGTGAGATGGCAGTGGCGCTTGCGAATTCGATCTGCTGCTCCGCGTGCCCGAGGCCTGACACGCTTCAGATCGCGCCCTTCGTCGGCGAAGACACTGGACACGTAAAGATCTTCTGCATCAACCGGGCTTTCTTCGTCTTGATTGATTCCATTGGCGATAGCCGATCTCAAGGTCTTTTCGACCTGCTTTGCCACTGGACGGGGAGAAAATCGGAGAATCGTCAGTGCCTCCTCAACAGACTTCCCACGAATTAAGTCAATAAGCTGACGCACTTTGGTCGCTGGCACACCAATTTGTTTGAGTATAGCCCTTGCTTCCATCGCTATTGCATCCTCGTTCCGCGCTCAGTCAACCGCCCACCATGCCCACGAAATGTGCGGGTCGGAGCGAACTCACCGAGCTTATGCCCAACCATATTCTCGGTAATATAAACTGGGATGAACTTATTACCATTGTAAACGGCCAGCGTATGACCGACGAAATCAGGCGTGATCGTCGAGCGACGGGACCAAGTCTTGACGACTTGCTTATCTCCCGTGCGATTGAGATGTTCGACTTTTTTCGCCAGATGCCCATCGATGAAAGGGCCTTTTTTAACCGATCTTGCCATGATTCCTCACTACTTCGAGTTGCGGCGGCGTATAATCCACTGATTGCTTTTATTTTTGCGCTTGCGCGTCTTATAACCTTTCGTCGGCTTACCCCAAGGAGTAACCGGGTGGCGGCCCCCTGAAGACTTGCCCTCGCCACCGCCATGCGGATGATCAACAGGATTCATGACCACACCTCGCACCTTGGGCCTGCGCCCTAACCAACGAGACCGGCCCGCTTTGCCGATGACGACATTCGCGTGTTCAACATTGCCGACCTTCCCAATAGTCGCCATACACTGAATAAGTACTTCGCGGGTCTCTCCAGAAGGCAATCGCAATTGAGCACGCCCTTCATCACGCCCGAGCAGTTGGATTTCAGTACCCGCACTTCGAGCAAGCTGTCCACCTCGGCCCGGATTGAGTTCAACATTATGGATCGTCGAGCCAAGAGGTATATTCGCTAGGGGCAGCGCATTACCGACCTCAATTAGAGCCTCTGGGCCCGCTGTAATAGAAGCGCCTACATTCAAACCCAAAGGAGCGAGAATATAGCGTTTATCTCCATCTGCATAGACAATCAATGCGATAAACGCCGAGCGATTAGGATCGTATTCGATTGAATCGACCCTTCCTGGGACGCCTATATTATTCCGCCTGAAGTCAATAACACGGTAGCGACGCTTGTGACCACCGCCGCGACGGCGCATCGTCATGCGGCCTTGGTTATTACGACCACCAGACTTATATACGGGCCCGGAAACCAACGACTTCTCTGGTTTGCCGCGCGTCAACTCCTCAAAGGAATTGACAGTCTTGAAGCGTAATGTCGGTGTAACAGGGCGAAATTTTTTAACAGCCATCTTAAATAAATCCAGTTGCTATATATTTTCTACAATTTCGATGGAATCGCCGGCCTTTAGAGTAACATAGGCCTTCTTCCAACCGGCACGTCGCCCCTGGAAGAGCCCCTGTCGTTTGGGCTTACTGGGTACATTGACCGTACGAACGGACTCAACTTTAACGGAAAAAATAGATTCTATCGCTTGGCGAATTTGTATCTTATTCGCTCCAGAGCAAACGCGAAAAGCATACTTATTGCTTTCGCGTAGAATCGTGGATTTCTCCGTAATAACAGGCTCTTGAATAATGGTTCTTGGATTGCTCACTTAACAATTCCTCTCAGCCTTCTTGCCGATGAGTTTCTACGAACTTACCGAAAGCCTGGTGAGTGAAAAGCACTATATCAGCTTTCAGCAAATCATAAGTCCCAAAAGACCCTAAATGAGCAATGCTCACTTTGGGCAAGTTACGGCTCGACTTGACTAGCTTAGGGGCATTTTCAGCTGTAATAAATAGAAGCTTCTGATCCTTTAGGTCACAGGCATCTAAAATCTTTCCAAAAGACTTAGTGCTTGGCTCGGCAAAATCAAAATCCTCGATTACCTTGATCTGATCTCCAGATCCTTTAACAGTCAAAGCAGACCGTAAAGCCAATCGCTTAAGAGACTTGGGTAACTTTTCGTAATAAGATCGAGGTTGGGGACCAAAAGCGACCCCACCACCGCGGACCAAAGGCGACCGCATAGAGCCACGACGGGCCCAACCAGTGCCTTTCTGGCGATGGTGCTTCTTACTCGTTCGGGCAATTTCGGACCGCGTCTTAACCGAAGCGGTCCCCTGCCGTTGATTTGCCTCATAAGCGACTACTGCTCGATAAAGAGCATAATCTGAGACCTCGATAGCAAAAAGATCCTCGGGCAGTTCTACAGACCCGCTCGCCTGACCTTTACTGTTTAAAATATCTACCTGCGTACTCATTCTCCTATCAGACCTTTATATCGATGCCAATACCAGCAGGCAAATCAAGTTTCATCAATGCATCCACGGTTTGCGGCGTTGAATCGAAAATATCGAGAAGCCGCTTATGAATCCGCGTTTCAAACTGCTCGCGTGACTTCTTGTCTACATGTGGAGACCGCAACACTGTATATATCGTGCGGGAAGTCGGCAACGGCACGGGGCCAACAATCCGGGCCCCGCTCCGCTTGACCGTCTGGACGATCTCGTCCACGGACCTATCCAAAGCCATGTGATCATATGCTTTCAGTCGAATACGTATTCTATCAGCTGCCACTTGCTAGGGTCTCCCTATCTTCTCTTATTCGGTTTCGGTGACTTCGGTAACGACACCGGAGCCGATGGTTCGACCACCTTCCCGAATCGCAAATCGAAGCTGCGGTTCAATGGCGATCGGCTGACCCAATTCTACGTCTATCGTGACGTTATCACCGGGCATAACCATCTCGGTGCCCTCAGGCAAGGCAATCGAGCCCGTAACGTCTGTGGTGCGGAAAAAGAACTGTGGCCGATAGCCTGAGAAGAAGGGTTTTTCACGTCCACCTTCTTTGGGAGTCAATACGACGACCTCGGCCTTGAACTTGGTGTGCGGCAAAACCGAGGCGGGTTTGCAAACGACCATTCCACGCATCAGTTCGGCTTTTTCAACACCACGCAATAGAAGCCCAACATTATCACCAGCCTCGCCTTCATCGAGTAACTTGCGAAACATTTCAACGCCGGTGACAGTCGTTTTACGCGTCTCCTTAATACCGACGATTTCAACATCTTCGCCGACCTTCACCCGACCGCGTTCAACACGACCCGTACCAACCGTTCCACGCCCCTGGATCGTGAAGACGTCTTCAATTGGCAACAAGAAGGGCTGGTCAACATCGCGGACCGGATCGGGAATATACTCGTCAACGGCGTTCATCAACTCATCTATCGCCTGCGTGCCCGTAGCGGTGTCGGAACCTTCAAAAGCTTGCAAAGCCGAACCGCGGATAACCGGAGTATCATCACCCTCAAAGCCGTATTCGGAAAGCAGCTCGCGGGTTTCCAACTCAACCAAGTCGAGCAACTCCTCATCGTCGACCTGGTCGACTTTGTTCATGAAAACCACAATGCGGGGCACGCTCACCTGACGGGCGAGAAGAATATGCTCGCGCGTTTGGATCATAGGGCCGTCAGCCGCGCTTACGACTAAGACCGCGCCATCCATCTGAGCAGCACCAGTGATCATATTTTTGATATAATCGGCGTGACCAGGGCAATCGACGTGCGCGTAGTGCCGCTTCTCCGTCTCATACTCCTGATGCGAAACATTGATTGTCACCCCACGGGCTTTCTCTTCGGGCGCATTGTCGATCTCATCAATATTCTTCGCCTCGGCCAAGCCCTTCTTCGCCTGATGCATAGTGATAGCCGCAGTCAGCGTCGTCTTGCCATGATCAACGTGGCCGATGGTGCCGATATTTACATGCGGTTTGTTACGCTGAAACTGTTCCTTAGCCATTTTCCCTATCCTCTCCTTGTCTCTGGAAAGATCTCGTTGAAGTCTTAACCTTGGACTTTAGCGACGATTTCCTCAGTAATACTATTCGGAACCGCCTGATATTTAGAAAACTGCATTGTGAATAATGCCCGCCCCTGAGTTAACGAGCGCAGCCGAGTCGCATAACCAAAAGTCTCACTAAGTGGTACAAAAGCTTTGATGACTTGGGCATCAGACCGAGGATTGATGCCTTGTATTTCACCGCGGTGCGAGTTGAGATCGCCCATTACATCGCCCAAATACTGTTCTGGGACAACCACCTCAAGTTCCATAATCGGCTCCATGAGGAATGGGGACGCCTTTCGGGTTCCTTCTTTGAAACCCATGGAACCGGCGATCTTAAAAGCGATTTCCGAAGAATCAACGTCGTGATACGTACCGTCGACCAACGTCACTTTTATGTCCTCAATTGGAAATCCTGCAACCGGCCCTGAGGTCATGGATTCAGCAATGCCATCACGGACGGGATTGATAAATTCCTTTGGAATATTACCGCCGACGATTTTCGATTCGAAGATCAACCCCGTACCAGGTTCACCTGGCTCAATCTCGAGCTCAACATGGCCAAATTGGCCGCGGCCACCGGATTGGCGGATAAAACGCCCTGTAGCCTCAACAGCCTTCTTTATGCCCTCTTTATAAGCGACCTGGGGCTTGCCAACATTAGCCTCAACCTTAAACTCGCGAAAGAGACGGTCTATCAGGATCTCCAAATGCAATTCGCCCATTCCCGACATGACAGTTTGGCCCGTCTCATCGTCCTGGCGCACCCTGAAAGTTGGATCCTCTTCGCTGAGTTTGGACAGAGCTACATGCAATTGCTCTTGATCTGCCCGAGTTTTGGGCTCAATCGCAACGTGAACCACAGGCTCGGCAAACTCAATCTTCTC
>Ga0315339_1000479_pt1 | contig 49930 bp, 38 predicted proteins | sample ASW17metaG_FD_204514 | JGI IMG/M metagenome (GOLD analysis project Ga0315339, IMG submission 204514) | Ammonia-oxidizing marine archaeal communities from Pacific Ocean, United States - ASW #17 | ecosystem: Environmental > Aquatic > Marine > Oceanic | place: USA: California | collected 2016-12-05 | reverse complement strand
AGGGCGATGAGGACATCGCGATCCGCAGGGAATCGCTCGTGGGCTGCGTCCAGCACGCGCAGCGCGCCTTCGAGGTCGCCGGCGGTGTGCATGCCGACGCCCAACACGTAGGCATATCGCGCCACCGCCGGCGCTAGCTGGGCGGCACGACGCAAGGGCTCCAGGGCTTCCGATAGGCGTTGCCGGCGGACCAAGGTCAACCCGAGGCTGTGGTGCAGGGTTGCTTCATCGGGAAGTTGCTTGATCGCGTCACGCAGGACGCGCTCGGCCTCTTCGTCGCGTTCCTGAGACCGGTACAGGTCGGCCAGATTGAGATGGGCGGGGGCGAACGTCGGATCGATCTCGAGCGCCTGCCGATAGTGACGCGTTGATGCCAAGGTGTCGCCGCGCACCAGAGACAGCCAGCCTAGGTTGCTCTGTCCCTCCGGACTGTCGGCGTGGAACAACTGCGTGCGCTCGTACTCGGCGAGCGTCTGCCGCAGCGCTGAGCGGTACTGTGGCGGGATCGAATCCGCGGGGAGCAGTCCCAGAGCATGGGCGGCTGCAAGTCGAGTGGACAGGTTCGGGTCTCTCAACATCGGTGCCAGCGCGCCGACTGCGGCACGAAGGTCGATGCCCGCCAGCGACCCGGTCGCGGCTCGGCGTACGAGGGGCTCGGGGTCGCGGAGCGCGCCCTGGACGGCGAGAAAAGATGTCTGTGTCAGATACCGGGCCAGCAGATCGAGTGCGGTCGCCCGCACGATCGCCGGGTTGTCGAGGTTGGCTACCACTTCGAGCAGTCGCGGCCCCGACTCTCGATGGCCAGAGCGCCCCCCGGAGACCGCCCCCGCCCACTCCGGTCCGCGGCTGCGATCGTCGCCGTACAACCTGCGAATGGCGGTTGATGCCCACTCCGCGCCCTCTCCGGCATGGCACGAATCGCAGGCATTGGGAACCCCGAGCGCCACGCTCTGGTCGGGTCGTGGAACACGAAAGCTGTGATCCCGCCGCGCGTCGATGACCATGTAGGTGGCGGCCGGCATGTGACAGGAGACACAGGTGGCGGCCTCGGTGCCAGTCTCATGGAAGTGGTGCTCAGGCGTGTCGAACGTCGCCGCCAGGTGACACTGGTTGCACAATGCGTTGCCCTGCGCGTAGACCCTCAAGCTGTGTGGCTCGTGACAATCGCTGCAGGTAACGCCGGCGTCGTACATGCGGCTCTGTACGAACGACCCGTAGACGAACACCTCGCCGAGGATCTGCCCATCGGCGTGATAGAGGCCGTCTTCCAGTAATGCGATTCGGTGGGTGTCGGCGAGGGGCGATCCGAATTCGTATTCGTCGGTCAGCGCTCCGCGCCGGGCGTGGCATCGACCACAGGCCTCGACCTCCGGCTGGGCCGCACGCGGCGGTGCACGCGTGGCCAACCCGGTCGCTGCGTCGATGTTCCACGAGGGGTTGCCGTTGCTCAGGTCCAGCACCAGCTGCATCGCGGCGGCGTCCAGCCCGGCAGAATCGGCATCGCCGTCAGCCCAGGCCGCGTGCCCAGATCCGGGCCCGTGGCAGGCCTCGCAGGAGACATCGATCTCCGAGAAGGTGGTCTCATAGCGCTGCTCGTCGGGTCGATATCGCTTCTCGAGGTTGGTGGAGTGGCACTCGGCGCACATCCGGTTCCAGTTTTGGTTGACTCCCGTCCAGTGCAGTGGATCGCCCGGCTCGAGCACCTCGTCGGGGTAGAGGTCAAACCAGCGCTGGCCACCTTGGTTGTCGGGCCGAGAGTCCCAGGCGATTCCGAGCGCCTGGTAGCGTCCGCCAGGAAGTTCGATCAGGTACTGCTGCAGCGGCTCGACCCCGAAGGTGAACGCTACCGGGTAGTCGGCGGTCGCCCCGTCCGGCCCGACAGTCCGCACCGAGTAGGCACCTGCGCCGCGCGAGAAACGTGTCTCCGCACCGTCGTGTGTGAACGTGGTGCCTTCGAAGTCACCGAGCACGGTGGCCTCGGTGGCGTGCTGCATCGCACGATCGTGGTGCGATGCGGTCCACAGCTCGGTTTCACGCACGTGACACTCGGCGCAACGCTCTCGGCCGATGAAGGTCGCAATGGCGTCGATAGGCGACGACGCGGTGTCCTCGGCTGGCTCCGGAGCTGCGCTTGGACCGCAGGCGACGCACGCGAGAAGAGCAATTCTGACGCCAACGCGGCGGCCGAAGAAGGGGACATCGTGGGATGGCATTGACCTGCCCCAAGTGTTGAGGCCACTTCCTAACTCATAGAATCGGTACAGGCAAGAGGTTGTTGGAGCCAGCGAAGCATAGCGTAGCCGGCTGCAACAACGTCGCCTCCGGCGCAGCCGGGGCGATAACCCAACGAGCTATGTGGCCGCACTTGGTTGTATTCGGGTCGCCGCCCTTGCACCAGGCTCTGCGCCTCCTTGAGCGTGTAGAAGATCTCCCCGTTCAGCAGCTCGTCTCGTAGCTTGCCGTTGAAGCTCTCCACGTAGCCGCTCTCCCACGGCGAGCCCGGTTCGATGAACAGCGTCTTCACACCGATCCGCTCGAGCCACTCTCGCACCGCCCGAGAAGTGAACTCTGGTCCGTTGTCGGAGCGGATGTGATCGGGAAAACCCCGGTTCACGAACAGCTCAGCGAGATGCAGATCCCGGAGGCGTTCGAGGGGGTCGTGATGGCTTGCTTGCAGAAGGACCCAGGGCAGCGGTCCCAGGCGATGCAGGAGCTCCGCAGGCTACTCGAGGGCGCCGTGACCGAGCCGCGATGGACCGAGGAGGCGGCGAGGCAATGGTGGCAGGTACACCATGGCACCGCGTAGGAAGCTAGAGGTTGAACGATACTCGCCACTGGTAGATCGACGTCGGGTCGGTGCCGAGATCGGTGATGTTGGTGCGCGTGAAGTTGAACATCAGGCGGACGTTCGGGTTCCAGTGCCAGTTGAGCCCGGCGGTGAAAGCCGCGAGCACGCCCAGTCCCGATTCTGTGCCCTCGCTGAGATCGGCGCGGGCGTAGCGCGCCGCGATCTGCCAGGCCCCGGAGCCACCGTCCAGAAAATTATGCCTCGGCTTGACCCGGTTGAACAGGGTTCCCGTGTAGGGTCGCGACTCCCCGGTGAGGAAGTAGCTTCCCTGAACGTACCAGCCGTTGAGCGATGGGTCGTTGCGCTCCGTTGACTTGATCCACGCCTGCACGTATTCGGCCTGGAACGCCAAGGAGCCGATGTTGGCGGCAACCTCGCCCTGCAGGTAATCGGCCGAGGTTGCCGGTACCACGAGCTGTATGAGCTTCGGACCCGTATGCACGTCGGGTCGCAGCTCCAGCGTCAGCGCCCCGTCGACGAGCTTGTGCGTATAGCCGACTCCCAGGTGCAGGAGGTTGCGTCCGTCGTTGTCGAGGATCGGCGCGTGGGTGACGCGGCCGGTGAGATTGTAGTTGTCGCCCACCGCTCCGGCGAAGCCGTCGGTCTCGCGAAATACCCCCGCCGCCCAGCTGGTGCGCCCGTCCATGTTCCTCTCCACCCGTACGCCGAAGTTGCGCTCGGGGGAGAAGACAACCGCCAGCGAGCGCTCCATGAAGGTGATGAAGCGGCTGCTGGTTTGTTGCTCGATGCTCCAGGGCTCCTTCTGGTGGCCGAAGCGCAAATTCACAGGTAGATTCCGTACTCCTAGGTACAGGTCCTTGATGTCGGCCCGGCCACCGGCGAAGTCGAGCTCGAACTTGTAGTCGACGCTGCCGTACATGTAACCCTGAAGGTGAAGCCTCGCGCGGCGCACTTCGGTGGCGTTCTCGAGCTTGCCAAACAGTCCGTCGAAGGCGTCCTCGTCGGCGAAGAACGCGGTGTCGAGTTGGACGCGTCCGCCGATGCTCAGCTGGAACCGCCCATCGACCGTTTCCATGCGCAGGCCGTCGCGCCAGACCCCGCGGATCTCGGTCGGGTCCTGGTCGGGCTCGTCCTGCTGCTTCTCCTGCTGCTCGTCGGCAACGCGCCGGGACGGCCCGGGATGATCGCTCTCTTGTGCGCCAGCGTCAGCGCCCGCCGCGTCGCTCTGAGCCAGCACCGCGCCCGGCACAGCGAAGGCGAGCGCAACGAGAATGAGGAGCCTGCAAGGCTTGGCTGGTGCCGGAATCATCGAGCTCATGACCGTCTTATCGTACCGAAGTCGGCGCCCACAGATCGGCACCAATAGTCGACACCGACCGATGGTCTGGTGGCCCTGCTGCTCGAGCATGGGGTGTCGGTGCTGTATTCGAACGACACCGATTTCAAGAAGTTCTCGGCGATCCGCTTGCGAGATCCGTTCGCCCCCTGAGGCATCCCGCCTGTCAAGTCGCCCTCCAGCCGGCCCCAGCTCGCCGAACCAGGCCCGCCACACTTCTACGACGGCCTGCTAGGCTATGCCGGCGTTCCCATCGACACTGAGCGGGCATGACCTTTCTCTACCTCACCCTCGGCCTGATCGCCCTTTCGTGGGGCGCGGAATGGCTCGTCCGGGGGGCGTCGCGTATCGCCGCGTCGCTGCGAATCTCCCCGTTGGTCATTGGTCTTACGGTGGTGGCGTTCGGCACGTCGATGCCGGAGATGGTGGCCGGCGCAGTGGCTGCTTGGACCGGCAACACCGACATCGTTCTGGGCAACGTGCTCGGCAGCAACATCGCCAACATCGGACTGATTCTGGGGATCGCAGCGCTGCTGCGTCCGATTCCGGTGCATCTGCGAACGCTGCAGCGCGAGATGCCCCTGATGCTCGCTGCCACCGTGCTTGTCTACCTGCTGGCCAGGAACGGTGAGATTGGCCGTGTGGCCGGCGTGGTGCTGCTCGTCGCCTTGCTGGGCTTTACCTGGATGACGCTGCGATGGGCGCGCGGCGAGACTGAGCCCGAGACTGGCTCCGCGACAGAGTCTACGACTGGGCGGCCCGTGACCGCAGCGGGTGAATCCGAGGGTGCCGCGACCGCGCCAGAGCGGCGCCCTCCGGCCCACCTGGGGATCGAATGTGGCCGAGTCCTCGTGGGGCTCGTCGGACTCGGAGTCGGCGCCCAGTTGCTGGTCGGATCGGCGCTGCAGCTGGCGCGTCAGTTCGGCGTCAGCGAGTTCGTGATCTCGGTGAGCCTGGTGGCGTTGGGGACGTCGTTGCCGGAGCTGGCGACCTCGGTGGTGGCGGCGCTGCGCGGTGAGACCGACGTGCTGGTGGGCAACATCGTTGGCAGCAATATCTTCAACCTGCTCGGAGCGTTGGGCGTCGGGGCGGTGATTCGCCCGCTCCCGGTTTCCGGCGAGATCGTCGCGTTCGACATTCCGGCGGTATTGCTACTCAGCATTGCCATGACGCTCGGTCTGGGATTGCATCGGGCGATGGTTCGCTGGGAGGGGGCGCTGCTGCTCGCCGGTTACGCCGCATACATCGGCAGGCTTGTCCTGTAGCTGACGGTTGCGCCGCGCCAGTTGTTGCGCAGCGCAAATTAGCGGGACGGTTCCTGACTCCGTGGAGCGCGTCGCCCGCCTGGACTATTGTGGGAACCTCGTACGCGCCGTCGAATGACCCGCAAGGACCTTCTGGAGAACCCATGCGACACATCACATCGCGGATCGTCACGCTCCTCGTCCTCCTGCTCGCTGCCGCGGCGGCGCCGAGCTTTGCGGTGGGCCAAGAACAAGGCCTGGGCGAGCTGGAGTTCGTCAACTCGGGCGCACGGCAGGCCCAGCACCCGTTCATCCGTGGCCTGCTGTTGCTACACAGCTTCGAGTACGAGGATGCGCGCGAGGCTTTCCAGGCGGCCCGCGAGATCGATCCCGACTTCGTCATGGCATATTGGGGCGAGGCGCAGACCCACAACCATCCGATCTGGCAGCAGCAAGACCGCGATGCGGCGCAGGCAGCGCTGGCGAAGCTCGGCGCGACTGCCGAGGCGCGCTACGCCAAGGCCGGCACCGAGCGCGAGCTGGACTATCTGCGTACGGTCGAAGTGCTGTACGGCGCCGGCGACAAGCGTGATCGCGACTACGCCTACAGCGATGCCATGCGGCAACTCATGCTCAAGTACCCTGACGATGCCGATGCGCGCGCCTTCTACGCACTGTCGATTCTCGGCACCTGCCACGACGGGCGCGACATCAAGCGCTACATGAAGGCTGCCGCGACCGTCGAGGAGGTCTACGCGCGCAACCCAGAGCATCCGGGCGCGCTCCACTACCTGATCCACTCCTACGACGATCCGACCCATGCGCCGTTGGGGCTGCGCGCCGCACGGCTGTACTCCGAGGTTGCCCAACGCGCCGGTCACGCCCTGCACATGCCGACGCACATTTTCGTTGCGCTGGGCATGTGGGACGAAGTTGCGGGACTGAACGAGGAGTCCTGGCAGGCGTCGCTGCGGCGCCAGCAACGCAAGGGCCTCGGCAAAGCAACCCGTGGATATCACGCCCGCCTTTGGGAGCATTATGCATTCCTGCAGCAGGGTCGTTTCAGCGCGGCGCGCGCGCTGATCGACGAGTTCGTTGCCGAGTTGGGAACTGACGGCGATAGCCCGGGAATGCGCGGTGTTCTCGGCGCGATGCGCGCCGCGCAGATCGTCGCCGCGGAGAGCGCCGGTCTGGCCGGGATTGTCAGCGACCTCGACGTGCGGGGCGCCACGCGGGCGAGCCATCAGTATGGCCAGCTGGTTGCCGCCCTGAAGCGCCAGGATCGCGGCGCGGCGGAGGCGGCGCTGCGGGATGTGGCAGCAATGCTGGGCGGTGCCGACTCGGGTGACTGGCGCGGGCGCAGCGCCCCGAGCCGCATTGTCGAGCTCGAGATGCGTGCGCTGCTGGCGCTCGATGGCGGCGATACCGAAGGGGCGATCAAACAACTCCAGGAGGCGGCGGCGCTCGAAGACGATCAGCCCTTCGCCTTCGGGCCGCCGGTACCGGTGAAGCCCGCCCATGAGCTGCTGGCGGACGTCATGCATGCCACCGGCGATTCGGGCGCGGCGATCACTCACTACGACCGTGCCCTGGAGCGTACGCCGGGTCGTGCCGTCACCTTGTTGGGCCTGGCGCGCGCCGCCGAGGCGGCCGGCCAGCGCGCCCGAGCCACTGCTGCCTATGCGCAGCTACGCGACAACTGGGTCAATGCCGATGCCGGTCTCGCTGCTCTGGCGGAGATTCGTCAGGCGACGGCGACCGGAGGGGAGCGCTGAGCTCTCGTGACAGACTGACCTGTCGACGCGTCCCCCACGAAGGACCACAAACATGGCATGGAAACCAGTTGCTGCAACTGTCGCATTACTTGTAACCGGCGCGGTGTTGTTGGTCGATACGGGCGCCGTGCCCGCGGCGTTTCCGGCGACGATCGCGGCGGCCCATCCGATGCCCACTGCGGCCGAAGTACAGATGATTCCGGTCGAGGGCGAGGCAGAGCGCCATTGGAGCCGCTGGCGCGGGCCATCTGGACAGGGACTGGTCAGCGGCAGCGGCTACGTCGACACCTGGTCTGACACCGACAACGTGCTATGGAAGGTCGCTGTTCCCGGTCGCGGCAACTCTTCGCCGATTGTCTGGGGCAATCAGATCTTTCTCACCACTGCAACCGATGGTGGCGCACGCGTGGCCCTGCTGGCATTCGATCGCAACGACGGTCGCCAGCTGTGGGAGGCGGCGCCCGCTCGCACGTCGGCAGAGCGAGTACACCAGAAGAACGGCCACGCATCGGGGACAGCGGCGACCGACGGTGAGCGTGTTTATGCTTACCTCGGCAACCACGGCCTGATCGCGACCGACATGCAGGGGGAGATCGTCTGGCATCGCGACTTCGGCCAGATCCATGCGTCACACGGCACCGCCGGCTCTGTCCTCCTGTACGGCGATCGGGTGATCTTCTACCAGGACATGCAGCGAGGCGCGCAGGTGGGTTCGTTCATCGCCGCGTTGGATGCGCGCACTGGCGAGACCGTCTGGTGGACGGACCGCAAAGAGGACACCGGCTGGGGAACGCCTATCGCTATCCGCGTCGACGGCCACGACGAGATCGTCGTCAGCAGTCAGTACATGGTCTACGGCTATTCGGCGAGCACCGGTGAGGAGCTCTGGAACGCCGGTGGCAACATGTTCGAGGTCATCCCGACTCCGGTGGTCGGGCACGGGCTGGTGTTTTCGTCGTCTGGGCGCGCCGGGCCAACACTGGCGATCCGGCCGGGCGGGCGCGGCGATGTTACCGACACCCACGTGGCCTGGAGCAGCCCCAAGGGATCGCCGTTCGTGCCGTCGACGCTGGTGTATGGCGAGAACCTCTACATGATCAACGACATGGCCTCGGTGCTGACCGTCTACCGCGCTGCCAGCGGTGAGGTTCTGTACCAGGGGCGTCTTGGACTGGCGCAGCGTGAGAGCTTCTCGGCCTCGCCAGTAGTGTTCGACGGCAAGGTGTTCCTTACCAACGATGGCGGCGAGACGTTCGTCATCGCCGCCGGGGACGAGTTCAAGCTACTGCAGGTAAACGACATCGGAGAGCGCACCCTGGCGTCGCCGGCGCTCGTCGATGGACGCTGGTACGTGCGCACCGAGGGGCACCTGCTGGCGCTCGGCGGGGACTAGCAGGCCCGCCACACGTCCACCACGGCCTGCTGTCCTTCAAGCAACGTAGTCGGGCAGCATCACCGCTTGATCGGGGAATGCCCGGGCGAGCTTCCGATCGAGCGTAATCAGCGGTATGCCCAAGCCGGCGGCGAGCGCAACGAACTCACAGTCATAGGCGCCGCCCACTCGTCGTCGAGCTCGAACGCGGCTTCGGCTTCACTCGAGAGTTGCCACGGCGCCACCAGTGCCACGACGACGTTCGTATCGACGACGATCACTCCCTTCCCTCATCAGGCTCCGTCAGGATCCCCCTCCAGCGTCACGGGACGTCGGAAGAGCTTACGCACCTCACGGATGCGTTCGAGAGTCGCTTGGACGTCTCTCTCCTGCGGCGTGGTGGCGCTTTGGAGAATCTCGATCACCTATCGATTGAGACTCCGATTCTCGCGCTTGGCCGCGGTTCGCAGGCGGTACATCAAGGGCTCCGGAATGTTCTTCAAGGTCAGGCTGGCCATGGCTTCGACTCGCATGCTCTGGGGAGACGGACACGCCCGCGATGATTCCCCTCGCGGCCGACAGCCAGCATGCCAACGGAAACACCGTTACGGAACCGTTTCGGTTCTTCAGGTCGACGATCGAGCCGCATCCAGGAACTGCGACCGGTACAGGCTCGCGTACAGTCCACCACTCGCCAGCAGCTCTTCGTGGCGCCCGATCTCGGTGATCCGGCCGTCGTCCATCACGACGATCACGTCGGCGCGCGCCACAGTTGATAGCCGATGGGCGATGACGATCGAGGTGCGGCCCTGCAGCAGCGTACCGAGCGCCTGTTGAATGAGCGCCTCGGTCTGCGAGTCGAGGGACGAGGTGGCCTCGTCTAGAATCAGGATCTCCGGGTCGCGCAGAATTTCCCGCGCGATCGCCAGGCGCTGACGCTGGCCCCCCGATAGCTTCACGCCACGCTCGCCGATGAGCGTTTCGAAGCCTTCCGGCATGCGCTCGATGAACTCGAGCGCGTTGGCGGCGTCGGCGGCGCGGCGGATCTCCTCCAGCGTGGCGCCCTTGCTGCCGTACGCGATGTTCTCGTTGACGCTCCGATCGAACAGGAAGATCTCCTGCGGCACCAGCCCGACGTGGCCTCGATACCAGCGCAGGTCGAGCTCGCGGAGGTCAACCCCGTCGATGCGCACCTGGCCGTGGGTCGGATCGTAGAAGCGCGGCACCAGGCTGGCGAGCGTCGTCTTACCGGCTCCGGATCGTCCGACCAGCGCTACCATGGTGCGCGCCTCGACCCGCAGATCGAGGCGTCGCAGCACCAGCTGGCCCGCCACGTACTCGAACTCGACCTGGTCGAAGCTTATCGTCCCCTCGATTCGGTCGAGGCGGCGCCCAGCGGGCGGCGATACGATCTCGGGCGTGGTGTCGAGCACCTCGTAGATGCGCTCCAGCGAGGCCAGCGACTGCTGCAGCCGCGGGTTCAGGCGGGTCAGCCGGCCTACCGATCCGAACATTTGCATCAGGTACATGAAGAACGCGAACAGGCCACCGACGGTGAAGTCGCTGGTGACGATCAGGTAGACGCCCCCGAGCACGATGATCGTCGGTGCCACGCCGCCGATCAGACTGAAGACGTTGCTCGTCCACAGCGAGAACATGTCGCGCCGGACCTGGGCGCGGACGCTGGCGTGCAGCACATCCAGGAAGCGCAGCGACTCGCGCCGCTCCGATGCTGTCGCCTGCACCAGTTGATGGCCGGAGAGCGACTGGTGCAGCGACTGGCTGACGGTCGTCCATCGCTCGCGCGCCGTTTTCGAGAGCAGTCGCAGGCGCGGCGAGATCAGGAACTGGAAACCGAAGATCATCACCGCCAGCAGCAATCCGCCGCTCGCCATGCGCCACTCGATGTAGAAGATCATGCCGACGTAGCCGAGGCCGCGAACGACGTCGACGGCGGCGCGCGCGAAGGTGTCGGCCATGACGCCCTCGAGGTTGTCGACGTCGTCCATCTGGCGCGACATCAGCCATCCGGTCTCCTTGTCGTTGTAGTAGCGCAGCGACAAGCTCTGCATATGAAGGTAGAGGCTGACGCGCAGGTCGCGGAGGACCTTGTTGTGGAACAGCGCCGCGGCGTAACCGATGCCGATGCCGAGCAACACGCTCAAGGCGGTCATGGCGATCAGCACGAGTCCCCAATACAGCACCTCGTCGGGACTCGAACGCTCGACCGCATCGTCGACGACTCGGCGCACGATGAGGGGCGAAACGAGCGCTAGTGGAGTGCTCAGTAGCAGCAGGCCGAAGATCGTCCAGCTGTACCGCCGGTGTGGCCGCGCCCATGGCCAGAAGCGTCTGACCAGCGGCCAAGCCCGGGGTGCGGAACCGTTCACCGTGGGCGTTGCCGAAGTCGAGTAGCTCATGCGGCGACCTTAGCAGCCCGGCCCATTGCGACGCGGCCGCCGCCCGAGCACGCTGTTACCCAGCGCATCTGTGACCGCACCTGCTAGCGGAACCGCAGGCTAACCCCCACCATCGCAGTCCAGTCCGTAGCAGCTACCGTGACCCCGCGAATCGCCGACACGTCGAGCTGTAGATCCGGGTTCACCACCCAGCTCAGGCCGCCGTCGATGAATACGGTCGCGTCGCCGTGTGTGTCATCGCCGGTTGCGACAGCCGCCTCAACGAATCCACCCCAGTTGTCGGCCAGCGCAAAGCTGAGCACACCGGCGAAGAAGCCCTGCGCGAATCGATCCTCCAGATCGACGTCGAAGGCCGACACTACGCCGGCGTTAAGCGAGACGCTCGCCTCGCCGCCTACCGGCAGTTCAGCCGACAGTAGTGCCGCAGGCTGAAGCTCGCCCGGGCGAAGCGCCGGGCTGCCGATAGGGAGGGCGGTCGATAACAGCAGCGCCACGGTCGGACCAGCGCTCTCGGTCATCTGCCACTTTGCCTCGATGGTCGGCGCGGTGATGCCCTCGGTGGTGGTTCGCGGCATGTCGGCGGCGCTCTCGTGAGCCACCACCAGCCCGCTCGTCTTCAGCCGCATCTCGACCCGATCCGACACTCCGTAGCGCAGCACCCGCGGCGTGCTGAGGCCACTCGTCCGCTGATCAGCCTGACGAGACCAGTCGATTGCAACACCGCTTTCGATCTGCAGGACTCCGGTTCCAACGACGTAGGGGCCGCACCAGAAACCGGGCCGTCGGTCTGCTGCGCAATCGCGAGCCCAGGCCCGACGGCAACCGCGATCACGGCAAGCAAGATGTGGCCCGAGAGAGCTGCGGGGGGTGGAAGATCCGCGAGCATGGCGGGCACCAGCCGGTCAGAGATCCATCAACGCTTCGACATCGGGGTCGAGCCTCGGTGCCGGCGAAGCGAGGGAGATGCCGAAGAACAGCAGCAGTGATACCAGCAGTGCGAGCGTGCCGCCATGAATGTTGTGCGGTAGCGAGACATTGAACACCTCGACGGCGAAGTTGATCACCAGGCTGGTGGCGATGGCGGTGTTGGCGGCGAACGCCGTGGCGCGCTTCCAGTTGAACCCGATGGCGACGACGGGCACCAGCGCAGCACCGAACGTGCCCCAGCCGAAGGCGCCCAGGAGCGCGACCAGCCGGGCGTTCTGATAGTGCGAGTAGAGGGCGAAAGCGGCCGCCACGACTCCGATGATCACCGTGCCTGCGCGGGCCCAGAACAGCTCGTTGTCGAGCGATCGGCCGCGCAGCGCATTGGGGATATCGTGCACGATCGCCGCGGCGCCGATGTTGAGGAAGCCGTCGGCCGTCGACATGATCGCCGCGAACAGCCCGGCGATGACGACGCCTGCCAGCAGCGGATGAGCGTAGCTCTGCAGGAACTCGGGCGCTGCGGCATCAGCAGTGGCGAGCTCCGGGTGCGCTCCCTGTAGTACCAAGGCGCGCATCACCAGGCCGATCCCGACCCACAACAACGATGCCACCATGTAGCCGAACACCGTCAGCGCCGGCACCCACCGGTAGTCGCGCAGCCGATTGATCATCATGCTCTTGGTCAACAGATGCGGTTGACCGGCAACGCCCACCGCGAACATGAACATCCACGACATGCAGCCGATGATCCCCACTGTGCCCCATGGACCGGCAGCCTCGGGGTCGTCGGCGGCGATCGTCTGCATCACTTCGGTTGGTCCCCCGGGCAGCGCCACCCAGGCGGCGATGAACACCAGCAGGGCGGCAACGATCATCACCGCGCCCTGGAAGACATCGGTGTAGACGGAAGCCAGAATTCCGCCGGTGACGCAGTAGAACAGGAGCACCGACAGCGATATCACCACGCAGCTCACCAGGCCGATCTGTGCGAAGGTCGCGGTGCCCTGGAGGATGCTCTGCAACACCGTGGCCATGGCGAGGATCTGCGTCGCCAGGTACCCCATGACGCCGAGCAGGATCGCCAGTGCGGTGAGCAGTCGGGTGGTCTCGTTGCCATAGCGCGCCGCGACCGCATCGGGCAGCGACACCGTATCGAAGAAACCGGCAAACATGCGAAGGCGCTTGGCGATCAGAAAGTCGTTGACGCCCCACCCGGCGGCGGCGGTGAGCACGATCCATATCGAGGCGATCCCCATCGAGTACACCAAGCCGGGACCGCCGACGAATCCGAAGCCGCTCATCGTGCTCGAGAAAATCGCCAGGCCGGTCACCATGATGCCGATGTCGCGGCCAGCCATGAAGAAGTCGCGAGGCGATTTCGTGCGTCGCATGGCCCACAGGCCGACGCCGATGCAGGCACCCATGTACAGGACCACGAAGCCGAGCACGATCTCGGTGCGCAGCGCCTCCATCAGCCGCGGCCCTCGGCTTGCCCGTCGGATCTGCCGCGCTCGGCCACCAGGCGCTCGAAGGCCTCCTCGTCCTCGGGCGTGTAAACCCAGCGGTTAAAGCCGACGACGAACGCCACGGTGAGAATCGTCGACAGCGGCCAGAAGCCCAGCACCACCAAGGCGGTCGACGCATGCATGCCGAGCACGAGCACGCTATCCGACCCGGCGGCGTAGTCGCGGTAGGTGACCACGATCGCCGTCCACAGAATGATCAGAAAGCCAGTGCAGCCCACCAGCGTCGTCGTGAAGCCACGCATGGAGCCGTTCTTGCGCACCCCGAGCGCCATCAAGGCCGCGAAGATGAGCAACTGGATCGTTCCGAACGCCCAGCCGAGCGCCAGCGTCGAGGCGTGCCGCGCCGCGCCGTCGCCGCCGGAGAACATCGCCGAAACGCGCCCGTGCGGAACGTGCGCGGCGATCTCCGCCCCCGGAGCGATCAAGATGCCGCCGACCACCAATGCCAGCAACAGCAAGAGCGCGAAGATTAGCTTGGACAGACCCATGTTGGACTACCGATCTCGGAGCGGGGTTGGCGTTAAGCTAGCAGGCCATACCATCACAGCCTGCCAGGGTGCCCGCGCCGTGCGGGCGGCATCGGAGCATTGCCATTCACTTTGCCAACGTCAAGTGGAGACCGAAGTTGCGCACCGTACCTGATCTCGTCGACCAACGGGTTGTCGTTACCGCCGGGGCAGCGGGCATCGGTCGGGTAATGACCGAGCGATTCATCGAAGCCGGAGCCCGGGTTCACATCTGCGATGCCGACGCGGGCGCCCTGACCGCCGCCAGCTCCGCGCTTCCCGGCCTCGGCACCACCCTGGCCGATGTCTCCGATCCGCAGCAAGTGGCGCAGCTCTTCCAAGACGCTGCGGAGGGTCTGGGAGGCCTCGATATCCTGGTGAACAACGCCGGGATATCCGGGCCTGTGGCTCCGGTGGAGGAAGTCTCGATCGAGGACTGGCGCGCCACCCTCTCCATAAACCTCGATGGAGCGTTTTACTGCGCCCGGCACGCGGCGCCGCTCCTGAAGGCCGCTGGCGGCGGAGCCATCGTCAACATGTCCTCGACGGCCGGCCTCATGGGATTCGTTCGCCGCTCGCCGTATGTGGCGTCGAAGTGGGCCCTCATCGGTCTTACCAAGACGTTGGCTATGGAGCTCGGGCCTTTTGGCATCCGGGTCAACGCCGTCTGTCCCGGGAGCGTCGAGGGCGAGCGCATCGACCGCGTCATCGAATCGGAGTCCGCCGCTCGGGGCATCTCGGCCGAGGCGCTTCGCGCCGAGTGGCAGGAGCTCATGTCGATGCGCGCCTTCGCTACTGCCGACGACGTCGCTTCCATGGTGCTGTTCCTGTGCTCCGACGCGGCGCGCATCGTGTCAGGGCAGGCGGTGGCGGTCGATGGCAACACAGAGAGCAAGTAGCTGTTGCGCTACAACTCCACCAGCACCTTGCCGAAGACTCCTGCTTCGACCGCCTCGTGTGCCTCGGCGATCGTTTCGAGGCTGAACCGTGGCCCCAGGTGGTGCCGCAGCTGGCCGGCCTCGAGCCATCGTGAGATATCGGCGACCCCCTGTTGCTTGGCCTCGTCGGGCATGCCGAACACCAGCACGTGCTGCACGGTGACGTTCTTGTACGCCAGTGCATAGAACGGCACCGTCGGCTCCGGGTTGGCTTGCGACGCGTAGGTGGCGATCACGCCGTTGTTCTTGAGTGCGGCCATGCTGGCCTCGAGGTTGCCACCGAACTCGACCTCGACGACGCGGTCGAGCCCGCCGGCGCCGGCGAGCTCGCCGAGGCGTTCGGCGACGTCTTCGGTGCGGTAGTTCACCACATGGTCGGCACCGCCCTGGCGCGCCAGCTCGGCCTTGTCGTCGCCGCTCACCGTGGCGATGACCGTCGCATCGTCGAGCTTGGCGAACTGCACCGCATAGTTGCCTACGGCGCCGGCGCCGCCGGTCACCAGCACCGTCTGGCCGGCTACCGAGCCGTCAGCAAAGACGCAACGGTGCGCGGTGAGGGCCGGAATGCCCAGACAGGCGCCGGCGTCGAAGTCGGCGATCTCCGGTAGGGAGACCGCGAGATCGGAAGCCACCACCGCCAGCTCGGCGGCGGTACCGAAGGCACGCCCGAACTGGGCCTCATACACCCAGACTCGCTCACCCAGGCGCGAGTCTGCCACGCCCTCGCCGACCGACTCGATGGTGCCGGCACCGTCGAAGTGCGGCACTACCTGCGACCCTTCGGTGGCACCGCGGCCGCCCAGGCGGCGCTTCACATCGACCGGGTTTACGCCGGAGACCGCGATCCGAACCCGCACCTCGCCGGCTCCAGGCTGTGGCGCTTCCATCTCGCCGACGCTGAGCACGTCGGCCGCCGGTCCAAAGTGCTCGAACCAGCTGGCTCGCATTGTCTCGGTCATGCTGTTCACTCCTGTCCGTCGGCGGGTTCCATGGCGCGCTCCATCTTGGCTCGCGCCACCATGTCGCGGACATCGGCCCGCAGCTTCTCGGCGTCGTATACGACGCCGTCTTTGATCGTGTGCTTGATGCCGCCGACCCGTGCCACCGTGCCGTCGTCCATCAGCTTCACGGCGCCGGTGCCGTAGAGGACCTTCAGATTCTCGAGGGGATTCTCGTCGATGAGGATCATGTCGGCCAGGTAGCCGCGCCGCACCAGGCCGATATCGAGCATGTCGGCCTCAGCGCGGGGCTTGTTGATCTCCATCGCCGAGTGCAGGGTGGCCGCCCGGATGACCTCGAGTGGATGAAAGCCGGCTTCCTGAAGCAACTCCAGCTCGAGGATGTAGCCGAAGCCATAGAGCTGATAGATGAAGCCGCTGTCGGAGCCCGTGGTCACTTTGCCGCCGCGATCCTTGTACTCGTCGAGGAACTGCATCCAGACGCGGTAGAAGTTCTTCCAGGCGACCTCGTCCCAGCTCGTCCAGTAAAACCAGTACGACCCGTGCGCCTGGCGCGACGGCTGGTAGAAATCCCACTGGGTGGGCAGCGTGTACTCGTCGTGCCAGTCGGCGTTGCGGGCCCGCATGACGTCGCGGCCGGCCGAGTAAATGGTCATCGTCGGGTTGAGGTAGAAGTCCAGGTCGAGCATCTCCTGCATGACCGCATTCCACTTCTCGCCGCCAGGCTTTACCAGCTCCCACTGCCGAGCCACCTGACCGAAGCGATGCTGCTCGTCCGAGTAGTTGTGGCCGACGGGGTAGGGCTGCAGGCTGGTGCCCTCGTACATCGCTTCGAACAGCCCGTAGAAGTGGGTGATGGAATCGAGGCCGAGGCGGGCGGAATCGAGCGCGTTCATCTCCGCCACTCCCGTTTGCGCCAGGTGTGCGGTGGAGCCCATGCCGTGCTTGTGAGCCTCGTCGATCAGCGCCTCCATGACGTCCGGGTCAGAGGAGCCGAGCTTGAGGCCGTCGGCGCCTTTCTGCGCAGCGTACTGCACCCACTCGCGGGCGCTATCGGGGTCGTCCACGGAGGGTCCCTGGTAGTCGGCGCCGGATCCCGGTCGAACAAAGGAGACCATCCGAGGAGCGACGATCTCGTTGTTATCGGAGCGTTGGCGCTCGTGCAGCGAAAACTCGAAGTTGCCGTGCCCGACGCCGCGAGAGGTGGTTATGCCGTGCGACAGCCAGAGCTTGTAGGTGTACTCCGCGGCGGGAGCCTTGCCGGTGCCGCCCGTATGGGCGTGCAGGTCGATGAATCCCGGCAGCAGATACATGCCGGAAGCGTCGATCTCGTGGTCGGCGTTGCCCGGCCTGCCCTCCTCGTCGATGGGCAGGCCCGGGTAGCCGACGCCGCGTACCTCGGTGATGCGGTTCCCCTGCACCACGACGTCCACCGGTCCCCGCGGCGGGCCGCCGGCGCCGTCGATCAACGTAGCGCCGCGGATGATCAATCGATTGAAGGGGCCAGCACCCTCGTCAGAGCGTCGATCCGGCGCCGGAATCAGGCCGCCGAAGTTGTCCTGCTGAACCCCACCGGCGACAGGAGCGGCGATCGTAGCGCTGAGCAGCAGCATCAGCGTGACAACCAGCGGACGGCGTAGCGTGGTGTGCATGTGAGCTCCGGGATTCTGGGGGCGGGCGCGAGCACGAGCGGCACGCGGCGACATCGTCGTCCCTGCGGCGGGACGGCTCAACTCTACTTAGCCGCCGACTGGGAGACAACGCCGCCGAGTTGGCCGTCAAGCTGCCGACGCCTTTGACCCATCGCCCAGACCCCGCGTACCATCGCGCCGTCCGGTAACTCGGTGAGATTCGTGCCGTTGTCCATCGGCGATGGTACGGCAGCGCGAGGGGGTCGGAACGATGGAGGGAATCAACACGGGCAAGCTGATCGTCAGCGGCATTGTCGCCGGCGTCGTCATTACCGTCGGTCAGCTGGTGCTCAACTTGGTGTTGCTCGGCGGGGCGCAGGACGCCGCTCTGGAGGCCCTGGGGGTGGCGCCGGTAGGCGGATCACAGATCGGCATGTTCATCGCCATGACGTTCGTTGTCTCCTGCACGATGATGTGGCTCTATGCCAGCCTGCGGGATCGGCTCGGCCCCGGACCCAAGACGGCGATGTGCGCCGGGATCGTCGTGTGGGTGCTCTACTATCTGCAGGGGCTCAGCAACTTCTGGATCCTCGGTATGCTGGGGACGCCGCTGGTGGGTATTGGTCTCGTATGGGGCCTGTTCGAGTTGCCTATTGCGGCGATCGCTGGAGCTTATTTCTACAGCGACTGACGATCGCGTCGCCGGAACATCCGCCAACAGGTGTCAAAGCGCTCCGCACAACCCGCCAGAATGACTGGCGTAAGCTGCTCGTCTACCTCGCTGGACCTTGATGGCGATGGAGATTTCCGCGGTGGTTGTACGGCTGTTGCTGGTCGCTTCAGTGACCCTTGCGGCGCTTCCCGCAACTCCCGTCTGGGCGAGCAACGCGTGACGCTGGTGCCAGCCGTCGGCCCACACGGCCAGCGCGGCATGGTCGTTGTCGTGGCCTTCTAGCGTTCCGTTTCAGGACACTGGAAGGAGCGCGTCACTGTGTTCGAGCGTTACCGTGCTCGCGGCGCTGTATTGGAGCGTCACCGTGCTGGAGCATTGCGCCAAAACAGCGTGTAGCCCTCGCGACGCAGGCGCAGCTCGAACCCGGGCGGCGTCGGCGGTTGCTCGTCCGAAGCGCGCAGCACGATCCCGGTGATGTCCCAGCGATCGATGATCCAGGTCAGCTGATCGGGCGTCAGCGGCGGGAAGATGGCCGCACGTCCGGTGAGCCAGGGGATCTCGAAGGCGAACTCACTCACCAGCGGGCCATCGCCCGGCAAGTGGTCACGGATATCGCTCGCCAGGGTGGCGTAGTCGAGCACGTGGACGGCCAGCCCCCGGCCGAGGAAGGCCGCCGGGGCACGGTGGGCGATCCGCAGGTTGAGGGCCAGTGGGTAGACGATCAGAACGGTGACCACGACCGCCGTGACGGCGCGGCGCGCGGTGCGACTCAGCCGCTCCCAGCCGGGAGCGAAGCGCTGCGCCTGTGTGGCAATCAGGATGAGCATCAGCGGGTACAGCTGGTACAGGTAGCGGATGCGCACGAGGAAGAGCCAGAGTAGCGGCAAGGTCACGACGATCGCGGCGCTGCTGAACCACAGATAGCGTCGCTGCCAGGGTTGGTCCGTCGGCCAGCCCAGAGTCAGCGCCAGGGCAGCGGTGACCAGCAACATCGCCATCAGCATCCCCGCCAGCGGCGGGTCTCCCATGACGTTCAGGACTGCCGGGGTGCGCGACATGATGCGCAACACTTTGATCGCTAGCTCGCTGGGCCGCCCGGCGAAGTAGTCCCACGGATCGAGCGGATCGAGATCGTGCCGCGGGGCGTCGACCTGCGGGTAGGCTTCCGTCTCCATCATGAAGTTGAGCGCGTAGGTCGAGGTCGAGGACGCCACCATGCCGCTCGGGGTGGAGGCTAGCGTGCCGATGGCGAGGGAGGTGAGCGCCATTCCGGCGAGCAGGACGCCGGCGGTGCGTAGCAGCCGAGCGGCCGGTGCGGCGGGCGCCGACTCACCATTCGGCCGCAACGTCACCCAGGCGACGTAGGCGAGGGCAATCGGCGCATAAAGCAGGCCGTAGGTCTTGGTGGCACCGAGGGCCGCCAACGCCACGCCGGCGCCCAAGCAGCGGCGCGGCGAGACGCGCAACAGCGCCACGCAGGCGAGCAGGAACAGGGCGTCAAACTGCATCTCCGGCACCGCCATGGTGGCGTGTACCAGCGTTGTCGATGTAGCCAGATAGATGCCCACGAGCAGCAGGGCGACGCGGTGTGAGCCGAGCAGTCGGTGAGCCAAGTAGCCGAACGTCACGACAGCGATCGCCAGCCAAAGGATCGAGACCCCCACCGCGGCGGCGTAGTCAGTAAATCCGAGCGTCAGAGCCGCGGCCACGACGAGCTGATAGCCGGGCGGCCGGAGCAATTCGGGCATCGGTATCGACTCGATGTCATCGGCGAAAACCGGGTAGATCGTCGAGGTGATGTAGCCGTTGCCGGCAGCGATGTCGCGCGCCTGCTGCACGAACATCATCTCCTCGTTTACCAGGAAGCCACGCGTCCACTGACGCGGGTAGACGAACACCATCGCCGCCAGGATGGCGATCAGCGGCAGCAAGACGAAGAGGGCGCGGCGGTCCCATCGGTTGGCCCGCGTGCTGGGTCCAGACGCGTCGATTTGGTGGTCTTCGGTCATCGCGTGCCTCAGAGGCGGCCGAGCAGCTGGCGAAACCGCAGCTCCCACACCTTCCAGATCGCCTCCCAAACGATGGCGCCTGACATCTTGGAGTGCCCCCGCGAGCGCTCCGTGAATACCACGGGTACTTCGACGATTCGGAACCCGTGGTGCCAGGCGCGGTAGTTCATCTCGATCTGAAAGGAGTAGCCGTTGGAACTCACACGATCTAGCTCGATCGTCTGCAACACGCGTCGATGGAAACACTTGAAGCCGGCGGTCGGGTCCATCACCGGGAGTCCGGTGACCAGACGCGTGTAGATACCGGCACCGTAGGACAGCAGTAGCCGTCGTAGCGACCAGTTGAGAACTCGAACACCCCCGATGTATCGGGAGCCGATCGTCAGATCCGCTTCGCCGGCCTGGACGGGCGCCACCAGGCGCGGGATGTCGAGCGGGTCGTGCGATAGATCGGCGTCCATCTCGCAGAGACATTCGTAGCTCGCGATCGAACGACGGAACCCATCGAGGTACGCGGTGGCCAAGCCGCGACGGCCGTCGCGCTCCAGAAGCTCAACGCGGTTGCCGTGCCGATGCTGCACCTCGCGAACGCGGTCGGCGGTGCCGTCGGGCGACCGGTCGTCTACCACCAAGATGGAGGGTCTGAGCGGCAACTCGAGCAACGCTTCCAGCAAACCGCCGATGTTGTCGGCCTCGTTGTACGTCGGCACGATCACCAGCACGCGAGCTTCGGGTGGGTTGCTCTCTGGGCTCGGCGCGGAGCCGCGCTCGGTCTGTAGCGTCGACACTTTGGCCTTCTGGCGACGGGTAGGGGACGTCCGTAGGCGACGAAGCGTTTGATGCGTGGCAACTGGCTAGGATAGCTTAGCGGTTCTCCCGTCGTGCCGGGCCTGCCGATCGGCGCTGAAGAGGGGAATTGCACCATGCATCGACTCGATCGCCTGGCGCTCAGGGCGCCTCTGGCGACGATTGCTCTGTTGACTCTTTTGCTGTCGCCGCTCTACCTGCGAGGGCTGGGCGAGCCGTTGTTGTGGCAGGACGAGGGCACAACCGCGATCCTCGCTCGCCACATAGCCTCCAGCGGTCTACCGACCGTTGGTTACGGCGCCGACTCGGCATCGCAGGACTTCGACGGGATGCGTGGCTGGTGGGATCTCAACGTCGATAGCCCGTGGCTACAGGACTATCTGGCGGTGTCGGCCTGGTGGGCATGGGCGGAGCCGCCTGACTCGCTGCAGGGAGCACAACAACTGACGCGCCTGCTGCGGTTACCTTTCGCAATTATCGCGTTGCTACTTCCACTCGCCACCTATGCGCTCATGCGTGTCGGGCCCGCGGTTGCAGACTCGAAACGGTCCATCCGGGTAGCGCTGGTGGCGGCGGCGTTGACCGCAACCTCGCCGATGCTCGTGCTGCACGCCCGACAGGTCAGGTACTACGCTCCGGCCGCCCTTCTCACGGTCCTGCTGTTGGTTGCCTACCTGCGTCTGCGCGGTGCGCCGCCGCCGCAACGGTGTCGTGCTTGCTTCGCCTTCGCGGCCGCAAGTGGCCTCCTGGTAACTGCCAACGATGTGGTTTGGATCGCCGTGACGGCGTCGCTGGTGGCGCATTGGGCGCTCTTCGGGCACCGCGACCTGTCACCACGCCGCGCCATCGCGGCGCTCGCCTTTCCCGTTAGCATTGCCGCTGGGTGGTTTCTCCTGGTGGCGACCGCCGACAAGTACGGCCGGGTCGAGCCGACCGGGGTGCTCGACAATGCGCTGGCGTACGCCGTCGAGATGAATGCCCACGTGCTGCCAATAGCGCTGCTGGCGATCGGAGCTTTTCTGCACCGCGCCCGACTCGCCGAGCTGGTCCGCGCCTCGGCATCGACGCGGCGCCAAAGCCTCGACTTTCCGGTGCTGCTCGGTTTGACGATCGCAGCCGTAGTGGGAATTCACCTGTTCATCGATCTCGTATTTCTCCGCTACCTCGTTGCCATCGTGCCGCTGTGTGCGGCCGTCGTTGCGATGCTTCTCGTACCGCCCGCCGGCCAGCGATCGATCGGGGGAGCTGGATGGATCGTGCTGCTCGCCCTGACACTGACCGACGTGGCCGGGTGGCTCTCGGACGCTCCGTTGCGCTACGGGCTCTCGCAACGATCGGCGCGGCGGCACCAGCATTGGGCCATCCCGCACACCCTCTGGGGTCTCTCAGCGCGTCTCCGCAATGTCGGTGCGGGACCCGTCAGCGGTGTTCTCGAAGCGCTCTATGAAGAGGGTGATGCGTCCCATTCGATGGTGGCGACATACGGGGACCAGCCGCTCAGCGTTCTCAGTGGCGTGAAGGTGTACGGTGGATTCTCCGGCCAGTACCCGCCGTCGGGAGTAGCTCCCGAGTGGATCTGGCTGCGAGCCTCGACGTCGGCGGAGATGGAGGGCAAGCGCGGCGCCGCTGCCGCCTGGATTGCCGCGAACGTCGATCTGACTGGCTATGATTGCCGGCTGATCGACGTCCCCGATCGTCAGTGGGAGTGGCGCCCGGACCCCGATGTGTTCTGGACACTCGGAGCCGAAGGCCCGTTCTACTGGACGCGCGGCGACTCGGTCCCTGGCGTGCGGCTGTGCCGCCTGCCGAGGTAGCCCGTCCGCCTGGTTTTCTACCGACGCGCGAACTCGTCAGCAGGTCTGATATGTTCGCAGTGCCATGAGACGGACGATAGCGGCCTGGGCAGTCCACTTGCTGACCGCCAGCGGTGCGATCTGGGGTCTGCTGGCGCTCGATTCGGTAGCCCGCGACGATGCGCGATGGGCGCTGATCTGGATGGTGGCGGCGATGACCGTCGATTCGTTCGACGGCATGCTGGCGCGCGCTGTGGGCGTCAAGAAAGTGCTCCCCGGTTTCGATGGGGCGCTGCTCGACAACACGCTCGACTACCTGAACTATGCGCTTGTACCGGCGTATTTCGTCTGGCGGATGGAGCTCGTTCCACAGCCCGTCGGGCTGCCGCTGGCGGCGGCGATCTTGCTCGTCTCGGCCTATCAGTTCTGCCAATCCGGGGCCAAGACCAGCGATCATTTCTTCAAGGGATTCCCTTCGTTCTGGAACGTGGCCGTCTTCTACATGTATGTGGGCGGCATCGATGCGCGCGCCAACCTGATCATCCTCGTGCTGCTGTGCATCGGCGTCTTCGTGCCTCTGAAGTGGGCCTACCCATCGCGCATGCTCGAGATGCGCACGCTGACGCTGTCGGTCACCATGCTCTGGGGCGCCAGCGTCGTAGCGATCCTGATCCAGTACCCCGATACGGCGTGCTGGTTGTTCTGGCTGTCGTTGTCGTACGTGGCGTTCTACGCAGCCGTCAGCGTGTACCTGACCCAGATTGCGGCGCGGCGAGCGCTCGCGGCGCGGCGCGAGCGGCCGTGAGCCGCGACACCACGATGATGGTCAGCAACCCGCACAGCATCGACAGGGTCTTGAAGGGGAACAGCACCACGCCGCTGGCGTCGATCATCGGGTAGGGCAGCAGGGCCGGAAGACCGAAGACCGGCTCGCCACCGCCGAAGCGCATGATGAACGACACCGCGAAACCGGCGATCGATCCGATGCGGTTGGCGCGGCGATCGTAAAGCGCCACCAGAAGCTGCGGAAACAGGATGCAGTAGACAAAGTCGCTCGACAGATACCAGAGCGCGTAGACGCTCTGTACGCGCAGCGCCAGAATCGTCGCCGATATGCCGACCAGCACGATGGTGCGCCGGATCACGCGGGTGAGCTGATCGGCCGACACGGCGGGCTTCCAGAGCGGCCGGTAGACGTTCCAGGCACCCATGGACGACGCTGACAGGATCGACGAGTCGACCGACGACATCACCGCGGCGGCGAGCGCCCCGAGCCCCAGCGCCGCGACCCATGGATCGGTCAGATAGCGCAGGACCCATGGAAGGATCAGCGCCGGCTCCGGTGTCGGCACTCCGAGCGCTTCCCAGTCGACTCCAGTGCCGACGATGCCGATCAGCACGGCGGGTATCGCCGCGATCACACATACGGCTGCCCCGATCAGCGACGCGGTTCGTGCCGCGGCAGCGTCGCGCATCGCCAGCACGCGTTGGAAATAGCCGTGCCACGGCAGGCCGCCGAAGATCAGCATGAGCATCGAGTCCCACCACCTCCAGTACGAGTTGCCCCAAGCCGGGTCTCGCCACGCTCCCCACGCGGGCATGAGGGACGCTGCCGGCCCCATGCGATCGACGTAGGTCGTCCAGGCCTGGTCGATACCGCCAAGCGCCTCGGCGGCGATCGGCGCCACGTACCAGAGGCCGACGACGAGCAACAGAAGCTGCACGACATCGGTCAACGCTACGGCCCACAGCCCCCCGATGAGCGTGTAGCCGACGGCGACGGCCGCCGACAGCAGAATGGACACGGTGAAGTCGAGATTCAGCACCGTTCCGAATGTCGTGCCCAGCGCCGTGAGGATCGCCGCGCTCCAGAAGATCTCGCCGGTCAACGCCGGCAGGTACAGGAGCGCCGCCATGCGTCGCCCGAAGCGCTGGTGCAGCGGGTCGAGCATGGTGGTGAAGCCGTGGCGTCGCATGATGGGAGCGAAGAACAGGCCGCCGATCACCATGCTGAGCGAATATCCCCACGGCGCCTGGACCCATACCAGCCCGGTCGAGTACGCAGCTTCGGCCGAGCCGTTGATGTACCCACCGCCGACCCAGGTCGCCGACATGGTCAGCACGCCGATCCAGATTGGCAGCGCCCGTCCGGCCAGCAGCATGTCCTCGGCGGTGCCGTGCGACTTGCGTCGAGCCGCGTACAGGCCCACTGCGAAGATCAGCGCGTAGAACACGGCCATGACCAGCACCGCGCTCCACTGGACGTCCAAAGGCTCAAGCATCGGTTCGAAGTAAACACCGGATCGCATGCTACGATCCAGCCGGGCGCTCGCAGTGTGAGCGCCACGGGCGGCCTCGGTACGGATCGGGCTGCCCGGCAGCAGGTTTCTCACGGTTTCCGCAGGAAACGCGTGACGGTTCGGTCGAGGCTATGAGCGGCCTATTGAGCCGGGCGGTAATGGGAGCCGCCGTTACGGACTCGCTCAAAAAAGGGGGTGATCTAGTGTTATCTGATAAACACGGCTTGGTGGAGGTGGCAGCCCGATAGCGGGAGATCCTTCTTTTTGAGCTGAAGGCTCCAGCGTTTGTGTTGGCGCTGTAGGGGGATGGACCCCAAAGCGGGGAATCCCACTGCCACCGACCAAGAGCTATGCAAGAGGCCTCGACGCCGACAGGCGTCGGGGCCTTTGCCTTGATAGCCTCGGGGGGGTCACCACGGCCTGCTAGAGTTGTATCCACCGGGTTCCAGGAACCAGCCATTCCATGCAACACGCCGAAATCATCGTCAATCCGATCGCCGGCCAGGGTGCTCCGATGCGGGTCGCGGAGGACGCCCGGCGCCATCTCGAGGCGCGCGGCTGGGAGGTTGGTCTCCGATCCACCAGCGCTACCGGGCACGCCACCGAACTGGCGAAGGAGGGTCTCGACGGTGCCGACCTGATCGTCGTCGTCGGTGGCGACGGCACGGTGCGGGAGGTGGTTGCCGGGCTTGATGGTGCACGGGTGCCCGTCGGCTTCGTGCCGATGGGCAACGCCAACGTGCTGGCGCGCGAGTTGAAGATTCCGCAGAGGCCCGAGCACTCCATCCCGTTGCTCACCACCGGCGAGCCGTTGGCGATCGACGTTGGCCGCGCGGATGGCTGGATCTTTCTGAGCATGGTCAGCGTCGGCTTTGACGGTTGGACGATCGGCGGCCTGGACTGGCTACGCGGCACCCGCCTCGGCGCATGGATCTATCGCCACGGTGCCTCGAGTAGTCTGTTCGTGCTCGCCGGACTTCCGCCACTGCTGCTGAGGCTGATTCCGAACCGCGTCGCCATCGAAGCCGACGGCAAGACCCTGCCTCGTCGCTACCCCTCCGCCGTGTTCAGCAACGCGGAGTTGTATGGGCTCGGCTGGGCGATGACCCCGGGCGCCGACATCCGCGACGGGCGTCTCGCACATCAAGCCAACCGCCGCTCGGCGCCCTGGTTCGTGATCTGGACCATCGCCGCGGCGATATTGCATCGTCGCGTGCCGGCGATGGTCGCCGAGTATGGTGCGGCCGCCGCCTATAGGGTCACCGCCGAGCGACCGTTCCGCTGGCAGATCGATGGCGACTCGATGCCGCCCCGGCGTGAGCTCGAGATCGAGCTGTTGCCCCGCCACGCGCTAATCATCGCTCCACCACAGACCGATGACTTCGTACCGCGTCGCGCCGCTGCCGACGTCGACTCGCCGTAACCAGGCCGACAACGCTTCCACCACGGCCTGCTAGGCTTGCGCACATGGCAGCTGCGAGCGTTTTCCTGGTGGCCGGGGCGCGGCCGAACTTCGTCAAAGTTGCTCCGGTGTATCGAGCGCTCGAGGCCAGTGCCGCGTTCGATGTGACCCTGGTCCACACCGGGCAGCACTACGACGAGCGGCTCTCCGAGAGCTTTTTCCGTGATCTGGATCTTCCGCCACCGGACGTGCACCTGGAAGTCGGTTCGGGCAGCCACGCTCAGCAAACGGCGCGCGTCCTGGAGCGTTTCGAGGAGCAGCTACAGGAGCGCCAGCCCGATCTGGTCATCGTGGTCGGTGATGTGAACTCGACGATCGCCTGCTCTATCGCCGCCGCCAAGATGGTCTATCCGGATGGTCGTCGACCGCGGGTGGCCCACGTGGAGGCCGGGCTGAGGAGCTTCGATCGCACCATGCCGGAGGAGATCAACCGACTGCTCACCGATTCGATCTCCGACTACCTGTTCATCACCGAGCCCAGTGCCGAGGAGAACTTGCGGCGTGAGGGGGTCCCCGACGCCAAGGTCTTCTTCGTCGGCAACGTGATGATCGACACGCTGCTCAACCAGGTGGAGAGGGCGGCGGCGCTCGCTGCGTGGACCGATCTGGGGCTCGAGGAGCGCCAGTACGGTGTCGTCACCCTGCATCGCCCTTCCAACGTCGATGACGCTAAGTCGCTGGCGGCGATTCTCGACGTCCTGCTGGAGGCCGCCGAGCGTCTGCCGCTGGTGTTTCCGGTCCACCCACGGACCGCGCACCGGTTGCGCGAGTTCGGGCTCGAGCAGCAGGCATCCGGTCAGGGCAGTCGCCTGCGGCTGCTGGAGCCCTTGGGGTACTTGGAGTTTCTCAGCCTGCTGAGCCGCGCCCGTGTCGTGCTGACCGATTCCGGTGGCATCCAGGAAGAGACCACCATCCTGGGGATCCCGTGCATCACCCTGCGCGACAACACCGAGCGTCCGGTGACCATCACCGAGGGAACGAACCGCCTCGTAGGGACCGACCGCACCAAGATACTGGCCGGTTTCGAGGCGGCGCTTGCGGCGGACGCCGGTACCGCCGCGAGACCCCGGTTGTGGGACGGCCAGGCGGCCGGCCGGATCGTCGAGGCGCTGGAGGCAGCGTTCGATCAGACGCCGGTGGGCGGCTAGCAGGCTTCCGCTAAGGTCTGGTCCCCGCAATATGCAACGGATTCCTGACTCAGCCACCGCTCTGGCTTCGCAGTCCGGCAAGCATCGCCCTGATCTGCTCCCCGTCGGGCACCACGACGCTGTTGTCGAGCCGGCTCGGCACATCGCTGGCGGCGACGAGCTCCTCGATCTGTTCGGTGCTCCAGGTGACCGAAGCGGGCGCCGGAAGCATGCCGTGGCACGCCAGCGTACGTTGCAGTGACGCTGCCAGGCGGTCAGCCAAGCTATCGGCAGTGTCGTCGTTGATCTGGTCCTTGATCTCGCCCTTGATGTCGCCCTCGAAGGCCGCTAGCACGGTCGTCAGCCGATCCACGACGTGCTCGGGCAGCGCCGACAGGCTGGCGCGAAGCAGCGACGGCAACAGGCAGGCCACCGCGAGCCCGTGAGGAACGCCGTGCCGCAGTGTGATCCCGTAGGAAATGGCGTGCGCTGCTGCGCTGCGCGTCAGGCCTATCGCCATGCCTGCCAGCGAGCTTCCCTCCAGCATGAGGCGACGCGCCGCGATGTCGGTGGGTTCGTTGCCGACCCCCGGCAGGGCTCGCCGGATTCTGTCGAGCGCCGCGAACGATAGCGCCTCGCTCAACGGGCTGCGCCGCCGTGACCACAGCGACTCGACGGCGTGCCCCAGGGCATCGGCCGCGGTCTGTGCGGTCAACGCAGGCGGCATGCCCACGGTGACGCGCGGATCGAGAATCGCCAGATCCGGGAGATTCAGTGGGGTGTCGAGCGAGAGCTTGCGACCGGCGTCGGTGTCCCAGATGGTTGCGAAGGGCGTCACCTCGCTGCCGGTTCCTGCCGTCGTCGGAACGGCGACGAAGCGTGGCGCGGCGCGCGCCCGTGTCGCTTGCTCGCGGTGAAGCAGCGACAGCGCATCAGCATCGCTCCCTGCGGCACAGTTGGCCACCTTCACCGCGTCGATGACGCTGCCGCCGCCAAGCGCCACCACCGTGCCGGGGCGCTTGGCGCGGATAAAGTCGGCCGCCTCGTCGACGTGCCGTGGCTCCGGGTTGGGCGGTAGGCCCTCAAACGAGTGGACGGTGCCCAGGCCTCCCAGCGCCTCGATCACCGCCGCAAGGATTCCCTGGCGCTGCATGGCGCTGCCGCCGGTGAAGAGACCAATCGTCGCCGCGGAGTCAGAGTCGGTGCCAGAGCCAGAGCCAGAGTCGGAACCGGAGTCGGACTGGGCGCTCGGCGTGCCGAGCCGGGTGGCAAGCTCGCCCAGCGCACCATCTCCGCAGACCACCCGGGTGGTGCCCCAGGTCCACTCCACCGAGGCGCTCAAGCGCCGTTTCCCGCCAGGTAGCGGCGCAGGCGCTCAGCCACCTCCGACGGATGCATCGCCGGCCGTCCCAGCGGATCTACCGACCCCTCGATGATGCGCATGTGCAGCAACGACGGACCCTGTCGCCGCAGGGCGTCGCGAAGCTCGGCCTCCAGCGCCTCCTCGGTGACCAGGCTGCGGGCGTAGCGGTAGCCAACCGATCGCGCCACGCCGGTAAAGTCGACGGTGTCCGACAACGTCTGCTGCCCGCCGGTGGACTCGTGAGCGTTGTTGTCGAGGAGCACGTGAACCAGCCCCTCGGGGCGATAGTGGCCGACTGACGCCATTGCCTCGAGCCGCATCAGCGCCGCGCCGTCGCCATCAATGACCACCGTCCGGTGATCTGCGGCCCGGTGGTCGGCTGCACTGTTATCTACTCCACTGTCATCTGCCGCACGGTGATTCGCTGAACGGTGCCGGGCCAACCCCAGGCCGAGGCTGCTGGCGCACCCCATGGAGCCCACCATGTAGAGCTGGTTGGAGCTGTCGCGCAGCGTGTAGAGTTCGCGCCCCGCCTTTCCGGTGGTGGCGAGAATCGGGTGCGCCTGTCCCACCACTTCGGCGATGCGGGCGATGCAGTCATGGCGCTTCAGCGTCGGCTCTCCGGGCTCGGGCTCGACGTCGGCGTCCTGCTGCGGCAACGGAGCCGCCCGGTTGGGGCTTTGCAGGTCGTACGGCTCGATCGACCCCTTCGGCATGAGCAGCGCGAAGCATCGTTGCGTCTCGGCCAGGTGCCGTCGAGCGCGGGCCATCTGGGCGCTGAGCTCGTCGGCGTCCTGGCAGAGCACCTCTGTTTCGAGCTCCATCGCCGCGAGCATCGACTGTGTCGCCTTGCCCATGATCTCGTGCTGCGGCTCGTCGCCGATTCCCGGCTGCCCGCGCCAGGTGACCACCACCAGCAACGGGATGCGGAACGGCTGCGCCAGCGAGGTCAGCGGGTTGACGGCGTTGCCGAGGCCGGAGTTCTGGAACATCACCACCGGCTGCATGCCGGCGAGCTGTGCGCCGCACGCGTAGGCGACCGCCTCGCCCTCGTTGTTGAGTGGCACGTAGCTGTCCGGCCGGTTGTCGATCAGGTAGTTGACCACCGGCTTGAAGAACGAGCAGGGGACGCTCGCATACAGGTCGAAGCCCTGCGCCTCCATCCCGTCAACGAAGCTGGCCGCGGTGATCACCGGCGGCGGCTCGGTCCGGCCAGCGTGGGCGCGATCTCCGGCATCAGAACTCCAGCGCTTCCGAGTACTTCTCGATGTCGTCGATGTCGAGCCAGTTGCCGGCGATGTAGCTGACGTGCACCTCGACACCCGCCGACACCAGGTGGTTGAGCAGACGCGACATCCGCATGGTCTCGAACCCGTCCTGCAAGCCCAGCAGCTCGAGGGCGTCGCGTATGGCGTCGGAGCCGGCTGCCGTGAGCTTCATCAGGCCGATCCACTCACCGTCGGCCTCGTCGGGATGGAGCTCCGGGTCCATCGTCTCCATCAGGGCGGGCTCCTCGGTATAGGCCGGCGTGTAGGGCCGCGATACCTTGATGAGCTCGGTGTAGCGAGCTGGCGGCTCGGCCCCGGTATTGGAGTCCACGACGATGACGATATCGCCGGCCTCTCCCTGCAGCGCCTGCAACACGTAGCGCTTGAAGATGATGTCGCCGAACGAGATGTAGGCGTCGCCGCGGATGTGCTCGGCGGCGCAGGCAAGCGAGAAGACCTCCTTGGTGCTGGCGTACTGTTCGTTGAGAACCTTCTTCACCGACGGCACGTCGACGGCATCGGCGCGGTAGCCGACGACGGCGTGGACGTCGCGCACCCCGATGCTCCTGAAGGCGTCGAAGAGCTTCTGGAGAATCGGCTCGTTTCCCAGCGTCAGCATCGCCTTCGGACGCTCCGCCGTCAGGGTCTTGAGCTCCTCGCCCCTGGAGGCGGCCAGGATGATCGCGGTGGCCGCCGGCTGCAGCGGACGATAACGACGCTCGGCCTCCTTGAGCTCCTCGGCGCCCTGCAGTCGAAAGATCTCCTGCACCGGGGCGACGCCGTCCTCGACGGTGAACAGATTGCGTTCGGTCTGGATGCTCCGGGCGGTTCGCTGCATCGCCTCGATCGAGCTCCGCACCAGGTGGTTGGCCCAGATCACCAGGCTCACCCCGAGGTCTTCGAACACCTCGGTCGGCGTCGAGTAGTACTTCGTCGGCACGATGACGATCGGCGTGTCGTGGTCCCACTCCTTCATGAAGGAGACGATCTCGTCGGCGCGAGTGATCTTGCTGTGGATCAGCAGGGCGTCGACGCCGGCCTCGCGGTACACGTGCGCCCGGCGGATCGCTTCCTCCAATCCCCAGCCGGTGATGAAGGCCTCGGTGCGCGCCACGACGCAGAAATCGGCGTCCTGCTGGGTGTCCTTGGCGGCCTTGATCTTGCCGGCGAACTCCTGCGGATCGGCGAGCTCCTGCAGCTCGCCGCCGATGAACGAGTTGGTCTTCGGAAAGAGCTTGTCCTCGATACAGATGCCGGCCACCTGGCGCTGCTCGAGCTTGCGCACCACACGCCGCAGCGTGTTGAAGTCGCCGTAGCCGGTATCGCCATCCAGCAGGATCGGAATTTCGACCGCATCGCTCATGAACTCGACGACGTCCAGTACCTGCGTCCAGCTGGCTTCGTTGTTGTCACGCACCCCTAGTGCCGCCGAGATCGCCAGGCCGCTGCCCCAGATGCCCGTGAAGCCGGCCTCCTCGACGATGCGCGCCGAGAGCCCGTTGTGGGCTTCCATGAGGAACTCGGTGCGATCGGATTGCAACAGGTTCTTCAGCTGGGTGGTCTTCTTCATAGGGTTCCCGGCGCCTGCAGCGCCTCCGCCAGGGCACGTCGATGTACGTCGTTGCTGGGATCGTACGACGGCACCAGGGCTTTGAGCTCGCGCACTACAGCGATGCTGTCACTCGACGTAGCGGCGAGTAGCGATTCGGTCTGTGCTCGCAGCCGTTCACGCTCCGGCGCCGACCGACGCAGCACGTAGATGAGCGGATGGTCGGTCCGACCGACGTTCTCGCCATCGACGAGCAGCTCCTCGTGCATCTTCTCGCCGGGGCGCATGCCGATAAACTGGATCTCGATATCCTCATACGGTCGGAACCCTTGCAGCCGGATGAGCTTCTCGGCGAGGTCGAGCACCTTCACCGGGCTACCCATGTCGAGGTGGAACACTTCGCCGCCCTTGCCCATGACCCCCGCCTGGAGAACCAGGCCGACGGCCTCTGGAATGGTCATGAAGTAACGGGAGACGTCGCGATGCGTCACGGTGACCGGACCGCCCTCGCGGATCTGGCGCCGAAACAACGGCACCACGCTACCCTCGCTGCCGAGGACGTTGCCGAACCGCACCGCCATGAATTGCGTCGTGCCGGAGTCGAGCGCCAGCAGCGCGAGCTCGGCGGCGCGCTTCGTCGCGCCCATCACACTGGTGGGACGCACCGCCTTGTCGGACGAGACCAGGAGAAACCGCGAGACGCCGTGCTCCAGACAGAGCTTGCCGAGCGCCAGCGTAGCGGCGACGTTGTTGCGCACTGCCTCGATCGGGTGAGACTCCATCAGCGGCACGTGCTTGTATGCTGCGGCGTGCACCACGAATGCCGGCTTGGCGGTGCGAAATAGCGCGCCCATCGCCGCCTCGTCCTGACAGTCGGCGATGCGGAACTCGACCTTGGCGTCCGGAAACCGCACGGCGATGTCGCGCTCCAGATAGAAGAGCGCATTCTCGGCGCGGTCGAGCGCCACAATCAGCTCGGGCGACAGCGGCGCGAGCTGCCGCACGACCTCGGAGCCGATCGAGCCTCCCGCTCCCGTTACGATGACCACCTGGCCCTCGACCGCCTGTCGCAGCGCCGCGACGTCGATCAGCACCTCTTCGCGATCCAGCAGGTCCTGGAATTCCACGTCGCGCAGCTCGGTCAAGCGGACGATGTCGGCGGCACGATTCGGCAGACGGCGCAGGCGAGCGCCGGTCGAGTCACAGGCGTCGAGGATGCGGCGGAACGACTCGGCCGAAGCCGAGCGGATCGCCACGATGATCTCCTCGGCACCGGATCGCTTCACCACGTGGCCGATGTCGTGGGTAGTGCCGAGGACCGGGACGTCGTGGATCTTGGTACCGAGCTTGCGCGGGTCGTCGTCGACGAACCCCACGACGTTGTAGCCGAGGTGCTGATGTGTGCGCATCTCACGCAGCATCATCTCGCCCGCGTCGCCGGCGCCAACGATGATCACGGCGCGCCCTCCACGTCCCTGCGGCGCGAAGATCTCACGATATCCGCGCATCAGGAAACGCACGCCGCCCAGGAACACAATGCAGAGGATCGGCTCGATGACCAGCACCAGGCGCGGTACATCTGTAAAGCCCTGCGCGGCGATGACTGCCAGGTACAGAGCCGAGCCGGCCACCACCGCCTTCACCAGGTTCACCAGGTCGGTGAGCGACACGTAGCGCCACAGGCCCTGGAAGAGCCCGAAGTAACCCAGCGCCAGCAGCCGGGCGGCAAGGACCCAGGGCAGCAACCCGTTGCTGCGAGCCAGAAAGTCGATGCCGTTGGCGACCCGCAGATCGTAGAGCGCGCGGTCGAGTCGCAGGTACCAGGCGCCGTACCACGCCAGCGTCGCGAGGGCAGCGTGCACGATGATCACGAGGATCATGCGGTACTTGAGCAGGGTGCCGAGATTCATAGATCGGACCGGGGTTCCGTCTCCGTGGATTCGCCGGGCTGCGTCGTTTCACCGGCGCCCTCGCTTCGCGAGATGACCGTCGCGAAGGCTAGCATGCAGCCGAGCGCCAGCAGCAGGCATAGGGCCTGACCGAACTCCGAGAGGCCATCGTACGTCAAGGCGAGGAGGCTGGTCGTGCCGGCCAGCGCCGCATAGATCAGCGCAGCTGACGGATGGCCTCCCAGACGCCGCGCCAGGCGCTGATAGAGGTGTTCTTTGTGGGCCTCCCAGACCCGTTCCCGCCGCCCCAGGCGGCGCAGCAGGGTGAAGCTCGCATCGAACACGAACGGCCCCAGTAGCAGCACGCTCGCCGGGAACGACAGGGCGCCGCTGTCGGACGCCCGAACAGCGCAAAACGCCAGCAGCAGGCCCAGCGGAAGGCTGCCGGTGTCGCCCATGAAGATCCGTGCACGCGGGAAGTTCCACGGCAGGAACCCGGTCGCGGCGGCCGCCGTAACCACCCCGAGAGCCATCAGCACGCCGTCGTCCACCCCGACCGCGGCGGTGGCGAAGGCGGCGCCCGAGACCAGAACGGTGAGCCCGGCGATGCCGTCGATACCGTCCATGAAGTTGAACGCGTTGGTGAAGCCGACGAGCCAGAAAAGCGTCAGTGGTACCGCCAGCGTGCCGAAGTTGAGCCGACCCGCCAGAGGTAGCGTGACCCCGTCGAGCTGCCCGAGGAGCAGCAGCGCGCCTGCCGCCACGGTGAGCAGCGCCATCTTCAGGAGCGGCGACAGCGGACGCACGTCGTCGCGCCAGCCAACCCAGCCCGCCAGCGCCGTCGACGCTGCCACCCAGCCCAACGCCGCAGCGGTGCCGCCGAGCAGCGCCACCGGCAGGCCAACGATCACCGCCAGGCAGATGCCGATACCACCAGCCGAAGGGGTCGGCACGGCGTGGCTCGAGCGCGCGTTGGGCACGATGATGAGCTGGTGCTTGTTGGCCAGCGCCAGCGCCAGCCGCGTACCGATAAAGGACACCACGAGGGCGACGACGGCCGCCGCAAAGACGTTCACCGCGGCCCTCCGCCGAGCCCGAGCAGCTCAGCTTCCGAGGCGATCCCATCCTCGAAGGTGCGCGGCGCAAAGCCGAGATCGGCGGCCGCCGACGCGTGTCCGAACGCCTTGTCCTCGGCAAGCCGCGACACCTGTTCCTGGCGCACCGGCAGCCGCAGCCCGAGGGTCTCGCAAACCCGCAGGCCCCAGCACACCGGAGCCAGGGGAAGGTGCAGTTTGCGGCCCTTTTGACCTACGGCGCGGGCGGCGACTGCAACGGTGTCGTCGAACGAGAGCGCCTCGGCCCCCGAGAGCTCGTACTCCTGCGCGATCGCCGTGTTGCGCTCGGTGGCGGCAACAATGGCGGTTGCCAAATCGTCCACGTGCACCGGCTGCAGGAGATGCTCACCGCTGCCTGGAACGGGCAAGACCGGCCACCGCACGAGGGCCGCCAGCAGTCGCTCCATGTTCCGGTCGCCCGGCGCACCGTAGATCATCGTCGGGCGAACGATCGTCCAGCGCAGCCGACTGCCGCGGACACACTCCTCGGCAGCCACGCGGAGTGCCTTCGAGGATGCAGGCAGCCGCGTGAAGATCGCCGTGGTCGATACGAAGAGGGCACGTTCGACGCCGGCCGCCTGCGCCGCGGCGACCACCGCTGGGACGTGCGCGAAGCCCATCGAGGCGACGTAGACGAGCGTCCGGCAGCCCGCAAGCCACGGCACCAGGGATGCCTCGTCGTGCAGATCTCCGCGCGCCATCCGGCTGTTCTCGGGCAGCACGGAGACGTCGCTGGAGGCCCGAACGAGGCAGCGTATCCGTGCGGCTCCGTGTAGCTTCGCCAGGCGCGCCGCAACGCGTCGACCGGTGAATCCGGTGGCTCCGGCGAGCGCCATATCACCCTCCACGGGCCGCTCCGTGGGCTTCGTCCTGGATGGTCTCCTCGAGGATGTCGAGATAAGCGTGCCCGAGCTGCCGGCGGGTGTACTGGCGCTCGACGAAGGCGCGACCCGAGGTGGCGAAGCGGGCGCTCAGCGCCGGATCGGCGTGAAGCTCGCGAATCTGGCGCGCCATGGCGACGGCATCCTCCGGGTCGACGACGTGAGCGCCGCCGCTCGCTTCCAGGATCTCACGCGCCTCGCCACGCACAGACGCGACGATGGGGATGCCGCTCGCCATCAACTCGAACATCTTCGACGGAATGAACGCCTTGAAAAGCTCCACGTCACGCAATGGTACGAGCCCGATGTCGGCGAGATCGTACCAGCGCGACACTTCGTCCTTCGGGACACCGGCGTGGAACGACACGTTGCTCAGCCCGCGCTCGGCGGCGCTGCGAACCAGTTTCTCTCTTTCCGCCCCCTCGCCGACGAACACCAATCGGATGTCGTCCAGATCGCTCAACTGCTCGGCGACATCGAGCAGGCACGACAGCGCCTGGCTGATGCCGTGCGCCCCGAGGTACAGGACGACGAACCGCCCCTGCAGAGCGTGTTGGTGCGCCATCTGCTCGTCGCGCTCACCGGGCTTGAAGCGCTCCACGTCCACTGCGTTGGTGATCACCCCGAGCTTCTCTCGCGGAATCCCCCGTGCCGCGATGTCGTCGGCGAACGAGTGGGTCACCGTAACCACCCGGGCGGCGCGTCGATACAGGAACAGCTCGAGGCGCTCGAGCAACCCGATGAGCGCTCGACTGCGCAGCACCCCGAGATCGACGAAGATGGCCGGCCACAGATCCCGCACCTCGAAGACGTACGGAACGCGATGGCGCCGACACCACCACCAGGCCGACACGACGCTGAAGAACGTCGGGCTCGAGACGATCACCACGTCCGGCCGCTGCTCCACTGCGGCACGCGTCAGCCCGCGTATGCTCGTGAGCATGAACGACAGGTGGCCGAGCGTCGTGTTGACGAAGCCGCGACCCGCCGTCACCAGGCTCCAGCAGCGATGCACATCGATCCCGTCGATCTCGTCACGCCGCCACCATACGCCGCCGTCCTCGGGTCGCAGCCTGCCGGTGGGGTGATTCGGAAAGCAGGTGACGACTCCAACCGAGTGGCCGTCGTCGTGAAAAACACGGCTGAGCTCCAGCAGGCGCGCTTGCGGCGCCCCGATCTCGGGCGCGAAGTAGTGGCAAAGCCAGATGATTCTCACGTCTCAGCCTGCCGGGCGGGTCAAGTTCGGCACGGCGCCCGCCGCGCCTTGCGCGGAGATCCCACCTCCCGCCGGCATCACCCCATCGATGAACATGCGGCACCAGAGCTCGATGCACATCAGCGAGAACAGCGTGTACGCTGCATCGACGCGGCCGCCTCGGTCGGCCTCCACGAGGCAGCGGACTTCGTCGAACGCGAAGAGACCCCGCTGCGTCAACGACCGTTCCGACAGCACGTCGCGGCGCAACTCGACCAGATCGGAATGTAGCCAGCGGCGCAGCGGCGCAGCGAAGCCGCTCTTGGGCCGATAGATGACCTGGTGGGGAAGGTAGGGCTCCATCGCTTTCTTGAACACGTGCTTCAGCGTGCCGCCGGCGATTTTCTGTTGGCTGGGGATTGCCGCGGCGAGATCGACAACCTGCGGGTCCAGCAGCGGTACCCGCACCTCGACGCCGGCCGACATGCCGGTCTTGTCGGTGTAGTTCAGGTTGTGATCGGCGAGAAAGTGCTTGGTGTCGATATAGAGCATGCGATCCAGTGGATCTGTGTCGTTCCGGACACGGGTGAGCGACTCGAGCAGCGGATTGCGAGCATTCTGGCGCTGTATCTCAGCCTGCACCGGAGGTGTCAACAGCGCCCGCCGCCGCCATTCGGGCGTCCACTCCAGATACGCCACCAGCCGCGCGTCGTCGTCCAGGTCGGCATGGGCGAAGGCTTTCGCCAGTCGCCGCACCATCGGCCGACGCATTGCGGAACCGGGGATGGCGCCGCGCTGCAGAGCCCGCGAGGTGCCGGCGAGCGCCCGGCGCGCTGCCGATGGCAGCCACGACCAGGCGCGCTCCGAGCGCAGCGCTTGATGGCGACGGTATCCGCCGAGGAGATCGTCTCCTCCGGCGCCCGACATGAGTACCTTCAGACCGTCGTTGGCGGCGCGCTCACAGATCAACAGCGCGTTGATCGGCGCCGGGTCGGCCTGCGGCTCGTCCAGACACCAGAGCATGCGCTCGAGCTCGTTGATCATCTCCGGCCCGGCCCGCACGATCTCGAGGTCCACCCCCAGGTGGTCGGCCGCCTGCCGCGCATAGGGCAGGTCGGCGGGGTTGCCCTCGATGCTCTCGGCTCCCTGGAAGTCCATCGTATAGGCCACCGCCGGGCTGTTGGCGTCGGCACGTCGCATCATCGCCACCACGGCGCTCGAATCGAGGCCACCTGACAGAAACGCGCCCACCGGAACGTCCGACACCAGCTGCCGCCGCACGGCGGCCTCGATCTCCGACGCCAGCTGGGCGGCGACGTCGGTGCCCGGCGCCAGGGAAACGCCATCGCGACGGCATTCCTCGGCCTGCGGCAGGTCGTAGAAGGTCCAGGTGCGAGCCACAGCACCGCCACGAAGCACGAGCGCCTCGCCCGGGCGCATCTTCTTGACGGCGCGCAGCGGTGTGCGCGGCGCCGTCGCCCACAGGTAGGTTAGGTACTGGTCGATAGCGACGAGGTCGAGGTCTCGGGGAACCTCCGGGCTCGCCAGGATCGCCTTGAGCTCGGAGCCGAACAGCACACCGCCGCCAGCCTGCGCGAAGTAGAGCGGCTTGACGCCCAGGCCGTCTCGCGCCAGCAGCACGTCGCCGCTCTCGATGCCCTCGGGCCGGCCGCTGTGCCGGCCGTCGTAAAGAGCCAGCGCGAAGATCCCGTTCAGCTGTTCGAGGAAGCCCGGGCCGTGTGCGGCGTAGAGATGTAGCAGGACCTCGGAGTCGGATTGACTGACGAAGCGGTGGCCGCGCTCCTCGAGCCCGCTTCGCAGGGCGGGGAAGTTGTAGGTCTCCCCGTTGTAGACGAGCCAGACGCCCTGCTCCGGGACGCTCGAACGATCTGCCCCGCAGGCCTCGCAATGCAGGCGCATCGGCTGATGGCCGCGCGCCGACAGATCGATGATCGAAAGGCGTCGGTGGCCCAACCCGACCGGCGGCGCGTTCTCGGCCCGCAACATGACGACGCCCTCGTCGTCGGGCCCGCGATGGGCGACGCGATCGCTCATCGCGGCTAGCAACTCGGAGGAGAACGGTCCCGAGAAACCGACGATGCCGCACATGCGCCGATCAGTCCTCGCAAGCCGGCGGGTCAGCGATCCTCATGCAGGATCGTCCGGGGCTCCGCCAGGCGGGAGCTCGGGCATCATATCGTCGCGACCGGCGGCCTGTGCCGACCGCTCAATGAATCCTGCAGGGTCCAGCGCCACGGCGGCGGCGCTGCGGATTGATTCGACAGCGCCGAACGTTGCCAGTGAAGTACCCACGAGCTCCTCTAGCCGCGGCAGGCTCGCCTCGCCGCCGCGCAGCTCGTTGGCCAGCGCCGCCCATTCGCCACGATGTCCCTTGTCCTGGCGGAACCGAGACTTGGTGACGCGCGCGCGACCCCCCTCGACCAGCTGCAGTCGGCGAAAATCGTCCAGCACTGCGGCTCGACCGCCGCCGTAGACCTCGATCCGCTCCTTCGGCAGCGCGGCGTCGCCGTTGGCGATGTAGGTGATCGAACCGATCGATCCGCCCGACAGCTCGAGGGTGATCTGCACGTTGTCGTCGACGTACTTGCCGCTGTTCGGCAGGCAGCGAGCGTAGACGGAGGTCGGGGCTGCGCCGGCAAGGAAGCTGACGAAGTCGACGAAGTGGCAGACCTCGCCGAGGATGCGGCCGCCACCCTGCTGCGCATCGTGTACCCAGTGATCTGCGGCAATGAACCCGGCGTTGACCCGAAAGTTGATCATCAGAGGCTCCTCGATCTCCTGCACGAAAGCCCGCAATTGCTGCGCCAGCGGCGCAAAGCGGCGGTTGTAGCCCACCATCAATCGAGCCTGCGGGCCGGCCTGCTGAACCGCCGATACCAGGTCGCCAAGCTCCTCGTGACTCAGGGCTGGCGGCTTTTCGACGAACACGTGCTTGCCGGCGCGCAGCGCCGCGGCGGCAAGGCTGGCGTGAAGGTCGTGTCGGGTGACGATGGCGATGGTGTTGACGTCGTCGTCGCCGAAGAGCTCCTCGGGATCGCTGGTGCAGTAGCGAAAGCCGAACTTGTCACCGGCGACGCGCGCATCCTTTCCGGTGCTGCTGCAAACGCCGATCCAGTCGATGCCCTCGACGCGGCGCGCCGCCGGCAGCAGCGTCTTCTGGGCGAAGGCTCCGGCCCCCACCAGACCGACGTTGACCCGTGAGACCGGTAGGCGGGGCAGCTTGATCGCCATCGCTGCAGCAGCTCCCGGAGTGGCCCCGCGAGCGGATGTCCCCTGTTCGACGGGCGACGCGCCAGCGCCGCCGGCAGCTTCCAGATCGATGCGGCGCGCCAGCTCCTCGGTTTGCGGGTAGGTGATCAGCACGCCGAGATAGGGCTCGTCGCTTTGCTGGATCAGCGCGTAGGCGGCGGTCGCGTCGGTGATCGGGAATCGATGGCTGATGAGCGGGCCGACGCTCACTTTGCCGACGGCGAGCAGCTGGCAGAACGACCCCATGTTGCGGTTCTCGGTCCACCGCACATAGCCGGCCGGGTAGTCGTTGCCCTTTTCCTCGTAGCTCGGGTCGTATCGCCCCGGGCCATAGGACCGCGACACCACGAAGTTGAGCTCCTTGGCGAAGTAGAGGTCGCGCGGCAGCTCCATGCCGACGGCGCCCACCGCCACCACGCGGCCCCGGTCTCGGGCAATCTCGCCCGCCAGTCGTACCGGCCCGCTGCTGTCCGTTCCGGCGGCGATCATCACCAGGTCGCATCCGCCGACGGTGGTGTGCTGCCCCAGCACCGCATGCAGCCCTGCCTCGCTGTCGGCGGCTGCATCGCAGCCGAGCTGCTCCGCCAGGCGACAGCGCTTGCCGTCGAGATCCATGCCGATCACCGTGCAGCCGGCCGCCTTGGCGAGCTGCACGACGAGCTGACCCACCAACCCCAGCCCGATGACCGCCACGGTCTCGCCGAGCTGCGGCGTTCCCAGGCGCAGGCCGTGCATGGCGATGCAACCCACGGTGGTGAATGCGGCGTGCTCCAGATCGACCCCATCGGGCACCGCGGCCACCAGGCTCGTCGGAACCGAGACGATCTCGGAATGCACCGCATAGCCGGCTCCGGCGCACGCCACCAGATCGCCAACCCGGTGGGGGCCGCCATCATCACCCACTTCGATCACCCTGCCGGCGCTGCTGTAGCCCAGGGCGATGCGCGTATCGAGCCCCGAACGCACCAGATCAAGCGTCGACAGCAGACCCCGCTGACGCGCCGCCTGAAGCACCTGCCGGACCAGATCAGGCCGTTCCCGCGCCTTCTGCGCCAGGTTCTTGCCAGCGAAGTCGACGATCGTGCGCTCCGTCCCCGCCGACACCAGGCTGGCCCGGTTACGCACCAGCACATGACCGCGCTTGGCCGTGGGAGCGGGAAGCTCCGCGACCTCTGTGGCACCTGAGCCGATCGGTTGGAAGACTTGTTTCATGCGGGCCACGGAGTCCTGACAAGAGGGCCGCGGGAGCTTTTCAGTGGTACGAGAGCTGCTCCGCTTTGGGCGCGCCAATTGTAGCGCAGTGCTGCTCTCTGGCCTCGTTGGCCGGACAGGATAGGCGATGTCGCCGGGGTGGCGAGGTCGTAAGGTACTGAGCCCTAGGGTACTGAGCCGCGACCGGGCTCAGTTTGATCAGGCGCCCGGCTTTCCCGCATGCACTATGAGGTTCCACCCGATGAGGCGGGCCAGGCGTTCCAGCGCTGACTCGGTCAACATCGAGCCGATGAGCGGCAGGTTCCCTCGCGTCAAGAGGTGCTTGCTGATGCGGATCGGAGCAAAGTCGGCCTCACGGAATCTTCCCGCCACCTCGCGCTTCGAGAACAGCCGCACCGGCACGGGGTTGTCCCAGTCCGTGCCCTCACACCAATGGCTGAGGCACGCCCGATAGCCGTATCGTGGCAGCTGCAGCCGCAACAGGCTCTGCAGCAGCACGTAGGCGTGGAACAGCGAGTGCCGCGCGTAGACCATGATGCGAGCCTCGCCGCCCGGCTTGAGGATTCGGCGTACTTCGCGCAGAGCGCTCTCGAACCGTGGAGTGTGGTGCAGGACACCGTAGGAATAGACGATGTCGAAGCTGTCGTCGTCGAATGGCAGGCGCTCCGCGTCGCCGCGCAGCAGAACGGTCTCGAGACCCTGCTGTGCGAACCGCTTCTTGGTGAGCGCGATATGGGTAGCGGTGAGGTCGATGCCGGTGCACCGGGCCCCTCCCTGCGCGAACTGGATCAGGTCGGTTCCTTGCCCGAAGCCGATCTCCAGCAGCCGGCGTCCCGGCACATCGGTGAACCCCATAACCCGTGGCAGCCATGGCACGTAGTCCACATACCGATGCTCCTCGATACGCGCGAAGTAGTCGACCGTCCCGGTTGCCGGCTCTTCGTTGGGGCCGCATGGTCGGCGGTTCCAGTGTCGCTGGATGTTGACCTTGGCGCGGCTCACCCGGGCACCGTGGCGGTCGGATCGCCGAGGAGGTCTTTGTACATGTCCACCAGCCTTGTTGCCTCGGTAGTCCAGTTGTACTGGCGTAGGGCGGCCTCACGGCCACGGGCACCCATCGCACGCCAGTCCTGCCGATGTGCAGCCAGGTGATCGAACGCCGCGGCGATCTCCTGCGGGCTGGAAGGATCCACAAGGTGCCCACAATCGCTGGCGCCAACGATCTCCGCGACCTCGACGGCGAAGTCCGGGGCGATCACCGGCAGGCCCGCCATCATGTAGTCGAAGAGCTTATGGGGTAGCGCGTAGGTGTGGTTGAGGATACCCGGCTGAAAGGCGATCAGACCGACATCGGCGCCGGCGAGGCGCTCCATCATCGCCTCGTAGGGCAGCCACTCGGAGACCGTCACGCGGTCCGTGAGCCCGAGCTCCTCGACTCGGCTCTGAAAGTCGGCGAGCGAACCGTCCTCGAAGCTTCCTATGACCTCCAAACGGACATTGGCGGTGGCTCCGCGTAGCGCCTCCAGCAATGCGGGCCAGCCGCGCCGGATGCTGATCTCGCCCACATGAATGGCGACGATCGCATCCCTCTCGACGCCCGTATCGCGGTTCGACGATGCCGAGTCGGCACCAGAGGCCGAGCTCCCTGCACTATCGGGCTCGTCGCCCGCTGTTCCAGCTCGCAGCAGCGCGTAGTTCCGCGCCAGAACGTACTTCGGGCTCTGCTCCGGGAAATCACGCCTTGGAAAATCACGCTGTGCCGACTTCTTGGCGAAGACCAGACGGTCGGTCAACGGCAACAGGAGCCTGCAGGACAGCCGTACCAGTCCAGCGACGAGCCCCCGTAACGGGCCGGGGAACCGCTCGGCGACCTCGCCAGAGTAGATCTCGTGTACATCGAAGACGACCTTGGCTCGACGCAGGATTCCGACAGCCACGCCGACCAGCCAGGAGTCGAGCTCATTGCAGTGGACGGCATCAATTTGCTCCCGCAGAGCGAGCCCGAACAGCTTCGGCAGCGAAAGGCAGCGGCGCAACCCGCTCCCGGGTGAACAGAACGTAACCACACGCACATCGCGGTGCTCGGCTGCGCCAGCGACCTTGTCGGGGGCGATGTGGACGACATCGAAACCCGCCTCGGCTAGCGCCACTGCTTCCTTGTGGAACACGCGCTTGTCGTAGGGGGGGTGCAGCGACGACAAGAAGCAGATCTTCACCACAGCCCCTTTGAGGCGTGAGTCACGCACCCACCGGAATTCCGAACTCTCCGAGCATTGTCACGAACGCCTCGCTGGCGCCGAATGCGGGGCTTGGCCCGACGGAGAAAACGCGCGTCAGCATGAGCTCGAAGAGCCCGCCGACACCGGTCGAATATCCGTTGCGCACGAGGCGCTCTTCCCAGTCGGCGAGGTATTGGTCGATTCCGAATCTCGGGTACTCGCAGATCAGTAGCTTGTCGGTACGTTCGATGATCACCGGGCAGCGGGTCTCCTCGTCCGGCACCGCGAGGAACTCTCTCCGGTCCACCGGCAACTCCTCGAGCCGGATACCGTCCGCCGCGTCGTTGGCGATAAGCTCCAGCATGCGTCGGACGCCTAGCTGATCTCCGCTGTTCGGGTCGACGTAGGTACCGTTGAAGGTCGGATCGAAGAAATAGAATCGCCACGAGCTCGGCGACTCCGATTCGGTGGTCTGCTGGCGGACCGGCACGACCACCGTCACGTGGGTCAGCGCATCGTTGAGATCGCCATAGTTGATCGTGAAGGAGTCGTAGCCGAACAACCGGAAGACCTTGTTGAGGAAGATCGAGTAGCCGCCACAGTAGACGCCCCCAGCGTCCGGCAGAAAGATCTCGTAGTAGATGCCGGCCGCGTTGGCGCGCGCTACCCGCGGATTGGCGCGCTCGTGGATCGATGCGCTCAGCGCGTAGTCGCCGGCGTTCGCCACCCAGTCGAGGATTCTCCGGGCTCCCTGGAGCGTGCGATCGCCGACCTGCTCCTCGAGTCCGGGCAGGGACTCGGAGATGAGCTCTCGGAGGTCAGAGTCGACTCGGCAGTCGGTGCAGAGGGCCACGCTGATGGACTCCAGCAGATATATCGAAGGGGGCCCGAAATACAGCAGGACCTCGTATTCGGTGGTCCCTGTGAACGCCAGGCTGTCCGTGCCCTCCATGGGCGGGTGGTAGAGGGCGTCGGCATCGTCGTGACGCGTGCGGAGCGTTGTCGTTCCTGTGAGCGTCCGGCCCGTCATGGTTAGCCGATAGCGCATGGATGGGTCGAGCTGGAAGCGGAAGTAGATTCCTTCGGCCTGGTCGCCGCCGCCACCGATCACCACACCCGAAGGGTCGGGATCCACGTTCGGACGGTGGTACTTCTCGAAGGTCGGGTGGACGCCGTTGCCGACCACCGATGCGAGAACTGCTTCGTCGGCAGTGGTGATCAGGGCGTGCCCGCGCGCCAGGCCTTCGATTTCGGCAGGGGTCGGCATGCCTATGGCAAACCACAGAACCGCTCCGGTGATCGTAGCCAGCAGCAGCAGAGTGCCGGCGGTGGAGCGAAGCAGCCCGCTCAACCAGTTAGCTCTCATCCTCGCGGGGGCGCTGCTTTTTAACGCCCAGCAGGATCATTAGCTTGTGCCAGTACATTCTGGCGCCCACGCCGAGGCCGATGACCAAAGCCATCAGGCCCTGCAGAAGCATGGTGCCTGTAGCGGCGTCGAGATAGGCGTGGGCGGCGTCTGTCGACCCAATCATCAGAGCTGCTGATAGCAGAGCAATCACGGCTGGTCGGATTTCCATTCGCTAGTTCCTCCGGCGATTGCCCTAGAAGCAATCGGTGCGGCCTGCCACCCAGGATTCATGCCAGATGATCGCATTCATCACCGTCCAGAGATAGAAGCTGTAGCCTCCACCGCGGCTCACCTGCTGCTTCAGCAAGCCGGTGAAGTAGTCGTTGTCGAGGTATCCCGCCTTCTTGATCTCTGACCGTTCAAAGCTTGCCAGGCATCGCTGGCCGAAATCGCCCTCCTGGAACCACTCCGCCATCGGCGCGCCGAATCCCTGTTTGCGCCGGTACAAGATGTCGTTATCGAGCCACTTCTCGCCGACCCGCTTGAGCAGCCACTTGCCGACGCCGTTGCGTAGCTTGTAGGACGGTGGAAGCCGCATGGCGAACTCCACCAGGTCGTGGTCGAGGAAGGGCACGCGCGCCTCGACGCTGTGCGCCATGGTCATCTTGTCGACGCGCATCAGCAAGTGCTCGGGCAGCCGCAGCTTGAGCTCCATGTACGGGATTTTCTGGATGACATCGGGCTCCGGCAGGGAGCCGTTGAGCGGCGCGAGGTGGTGCCCGACAACAGCGTGACTGTCGAGCGACCGATGACCCTCGGGAAGCATTCCCTCGATCGGGCAGTCGATCTCGCCCGCGAAGGGCGCAGGATCCGGCGTCAGCCGGTCGCGCATCGGACCTCGCCAGCAGACGGCCCCACCCCAGAACAGCTCCTGGCCGGTGCGCGCGCGCTTCTCGATCTCGGCGTCCTCGTCGGTGCGGCCGCGCAACCTGGAGGTGGCTCGTGAGAGGAGCTTGCCGAGCATCCCGACCCGACGGCCGCTATCGCGAGCGGGACGATAGAGCTTTTCATAGCGGTCGCGGTAGTACTCGCACCACCAATAGCCGAGGAAGTTCTCATCTGCACCTTCTCCCACCTGGACCACCGTCGTGCCGCTTTCCTTGACGAGCTGGGCGACGAAATAGAGCGGGATACAGACGTTGTCGGCGATCGGTTCGTCCTGCAGCTCGATGAGCAGCGGCAGGAAGTCCTGCATCTGCTTGCCGTCGATCATCATCTCGTGGTGATCGGTATTGAACTGACGACTGATCTTCTGCGCGTGGTGAAACTCGTTATAGCTATCCTTGCCCTCGTAGCCGATGGTGAACGTGCGGACGGGACGCTCCATCAGCTCGCTCATCAGCGCGACGTTGAGCGACGAATCGACGCCGCCGGAGAGCAACACGCCGAAGGGAACGTCCGAGACCATACGCCGTGCGATCGACTGGCGAAGCAGGCGCACGAGCTCCTCGGTGGCCTCCTCTTCGCTCAGATCGTCCTCGGTGAGCCGCTCGAGTCGATCGGGGCGACAGTCCCAGTACTGCTCGGCCCGGGCTCGTCCCGTGTGGTCGATGGTTACCCGATGCCCGGCGGAGATCTTGAAGATGCCCTTGAACATCGTCAGAGGCGCTGGCGCCACAATGAACGTCAAGTAGTGCCAGAAAGCGGTGGGGTCCATCTCGGCAGAAACGTCCGGATGCTCGATAAGCGCCCGGATCTCCGACCCAAAGAGCCACTCGCCGGCTCGCGAGCGGGTCACGTACAACGGCTTGACGCCGATACGATCGCGGACCAGATGCAAGATCGGCCGATCCTGATCACGCATGTCGTACAGCGCCAGCGCGAACATCCCGGAAAACCGCTCGACGCAGTCGACGCCCCACCGCTGATAGGCTCGCAGTGCCACCTCGGTGTCCGAGTGGTCGGTTTTCCAGTCGCGCTCGCCGAGCGCCTCCAGCTCCTGACGGATCTCCATGTGGTTGTAGATCTCGCCATTGAAGATCAGCGCTACCGAGCCCTCATCGTTGACCATCGGCTGGTCCGCGGCGGAGGACAGGTCGATGATAGAGAGACGACGGTGGCCGAACAGGCAACGACCATCAGGCGAGCCCCAAAGGCCCGCCGAGTCGGGACCGCGATGGGTCATGCGGTCGCGCATCCGTTCGATAATGTCGGGGGTGGTGGTTCCCCGGCCGAGCGGCCGGTAGGCACCGACGATGCCGCACATGAAAGTCTCCTCGGTAGCTTTCGTCAGGCAATCGTATTACAGGCAGCGGTAGCTATATGAGCGAATCCAGTGGTGGCACAGGACAGCCGGTTCGGATTCTTGCGCTGGTCCCGCATGAGCCGACACTAGACCCTCGCGTGGGCTGGGTAATGGAGCTATGCGCCGACGTCGCTCGTACCGAAGTGGTGGCCTGCGTCCAGGGTAGCCGGCTGCCGGATCGCGAGTACGACGGGCGCTTGTCTATCGAGCGCATCGATCCGCTCCAGTTCCTGACCCCTCGCGAGGTGGAGATCCTGATCCGTGGCCGTGTGATCGCTCGCGCCGGACACAGCGTATGGACGGCGTTGCTGCACTTCCAGGACGCGGTGCTCAAGGGAGCCTGGCGACTGATCTCTGGAACGATCAATCTCGTGGGTCTGGGCAGGTTGCTTGGCCCGGCGCTGTATCGCGCAAAGGAGCGTCTGCGTCGCGCCGTCTGGGGGGAGCGGCTGACCGAGGTCGCACTGCCTTCGCCGGGTAATATCGAGGACGTGGAACAGGCGGCGGCCGGCGAAGGCGACGACACCACGGAGCAGGGCGGCCCGTCGGGCATCCGCGAGGGCGAGGCAGGCGATGATCCGCCGCAACCGGTGCCCGGGCAGCGCCGGTCGCGATTTCGCGAGGTCTTGCGGGAGCTCTATTTGGTTTCGAGACCCCTCTACCGACGAGCCCGCGCCAGCTGTCCGATCCCGGCGCTCGTAGTCTGTAACGATCTTCATGGGCTGCTCGGAGCCAGCCGACTAAAGCGGCAGTTCGGTTGCCAGATCATCTACGACACACATGAGCTATGGCCTGAGGCGTTTCGCGCCCATCAGAGGTTCTGGGAGAAGCTCTGTATCTCGTTGCTCGAGCGCCGTGCCATTCGCCACGTCGATGTCGTCGTCGCCGTGACGCCGCAGATCGCCGAAGAATACCGTCGTCGGTACCGGCCACCAACCGTGCTTTCCGTTCCGAATGCGGAGCCCTGGATGGATAATCCGGCCCCCTCGTTCGGCGCGCCGCAGTCGCGGCCTCTGCGGGTGCTGCTTCAGGGGCAGGTTGCACCAGGGCGTGGAATTCGGCGGCTCCTGCGCCAATGGCGTGATCTCGACGTCGAGGGTGTTGTCTTCATCCTGCGGTGCGTGCCCAACGACTTCGCCAGCAACTTGAAGCGGGAATTCCGGGATATGGTGGAGCATGGCAAACTTACATTTCCCGCACCGGTGACTCGGTTGATCGAGGCGGCGAGCGAGGCCGATGTCGGCGTGATCCCATACCCGGGTCCGAGCCTGAACCACCTGTACGCATGCCCCAACAAGCTCGCTCAATACATGCAGGCTGGGCTCGCGATCCTCAACAACTCCGATCAACTGTTCGTGTCGGGCATGGTGAACTCGTACGCATGCGGGCTTACGTTCGAGCTCGATGATCCCGATAGTCTCAGGCGTGCCGTGGCCCAGTTGGTGAGCGATCCCGCTGGATTAGCTGAGATGAAGCGCCGCTCTTTCGAGGCGACGCGTTTCGAATTCAACTGGTCCGTGCAGTCTCGACCTCTTCGCGCCGCCATCCAACAGGCGATGGCTAGCCGCCTCGCGACTCAAATCCCGGAACGCACGTGCGAATAGCCGTTGTTGTCGGGGCGCGCCCACAGTTCGTAAAGGCTGCTCCCGTTCTGAAGACCCTGATCGCACGGGGGCATGATGCGGTGCAGGTGCACACCGGCCAGCACTACGACTACGAGATGTCCGAGGTCTTCTTCCGAGATTTGGGGATCCCGGAGCCGGACCATAACCTTGCGGTAGGCTCAGCCTCGCACGGTCGTCAGACTGGCGAAATGCTGATCGCTCTCGAGCCTATTCTCGAGGCTGCAGCCCCGGCTTGGACGCTGGTGTTTGGTGATACGAACTCGACGCTCGCGGGGGCGTTGGCCGCGTGCAAGCTGCAGCTGCGCGTCGCCCATATCGAAGCCGGCCTGCGGTCCTTCAACCGTGCGATGCCGGAGGAGCACAATCGTCGCCTTACAGACCATTGCTCCGATCTGCTCTTCTGCCCGAGTCAGACGGCCGTCGATAATCTGCGCGCCGAGGCCATTACCGCTGGCGTGCACTTGGTCGGCGACACCATGCTCGACGCGATCCTGCTCTGCCGCGATATCGCGCGCGCGCGCTCCACGATCCTGCATGATCTGGCAGTGTCCGCCGGCGACTACCTCCTGGCGACAATCCATCGTCCGTACAATACCGATGATCCAGCGCGACTCGCCGTGCTGCTCGACGCTCTGGCAGAGACTGGAGCCACGGTCGTCGTGCCGGTTCACCCGCGAACTCGTCAGGCAATCCAAGCATGGCCTGGGCTGGCCTCCGGAAATCTTCGCCTTATCGATCCGGTCGGATACCTCGACATGCTGGCGTTGTTGCAGAACGCTCGTGCCGTGATGACGGACTCCGGCGGATTGCAGAAAGAGGCAGTCTTTCTGGGCACCCGATGCGTCACGCTGCGGCCCGAGACCGAGTGGGTCGAGACGATCGAGACAGGGTGGAACAGGCTCGGCGGTGATTCAGTGAAGTCGATCCTGACCGCTCTCGACGAAGTCCTGGGCAACGAGCCTACTGAGAAGCCTTCTTACGGCGATGGCACCGCAGCCGCCAGAATCGTCGACATCTTGACCGGCGAGCTTCCGCAGCATGTCGTCTAGTGTCACCGTGCTAGCATCCAATCTCGGC
>Ga0315339_1000478_pt1 | contig 49949 bp, 49 predicted proteins | sample ASW17metaG_FD_204514 | JGI IMG/M metagenome (GOLD analysis project Ga0315339, IMG submission 204514) | Ammonia-oxidizing marine archaeal communities from Pacific Ocean, United States - ASW #17 | ecosystem: Environmental > Aquatic > Marine > Oceanic | place: USA: California | collected 2016-12-05 | reverse complement strand
GTTCGGCGCGTTCGAATTCGAGATTCGACGCTTCGTATTGGCCCTGATAGTGCAAAATCAGCCCCTTTTCGAGGTAGAAGAGCAACTTATTCGTCTTGCTATCCGGCTTTTCAAGCTTGCCGAGCGCCCCTTCATAGTCGCCCTTTTCCAAGCGCTTGAGCGAATGGGACATATAGCCCGAGTAAGCGATTCCGCAGCCGTGTAAAAACAGCAACAGGACAAGGCCGACGGCCGAGCTTATATATTTGTGCTGGCGCGATCCCATCATACTCGATCCCGTACATCCATTGCACTCCGCACCGTGGTCCGCGGCGGAAAAGCGTTTAGCATAGTGTCGCCCTGGATCGGCCAGATCGACCCTTCGCCATATAGAACTCCTGAGTCCGGGAAAAGTGTCACTGCTTGAAAAAATTTAGCCCGCGCGCAGGGCAAACGCGAAAATGAAGCCTCGCCGCAGCAAGCTGCGGGGTATCGAGTCGACTATACGCGAATTTGCGCTGCAAGCAGCGGGGTATCAGACCCGAAAGGCTAAAAGGACCATATGTGTTCATTGCCCTCACTCGACCCGCTCGACCTTAATAGACGCCCCATCTACAACTTCAGTCAAAACGCGCGCATCGCCGTCAATCCGACCGAGCACATTGACCTCGCTTACCAACCGACACTCGTCGCCCTGCGAGATCGGGGTCGGCCCATAGGGCAGGGCCAACGAGCGGCCTTCAACCCAAAAGCAGACCGTGCCCTTGTCGACGACTTGGCGGGCGTCGGGTTCCAACTCGGCCGTCACCGGCATCTCGAAGTAAACCTCCTCGCCCCAAGTGTTTGCCGAAGCGCTGCACGGCAGGGCTTCCCAAACCTTTTTCGCCGTCGGCGTCGAGTCTATAATCGCCTCGACAGCCCCGGTCTGCCAACTTATGCGAATGCGCATCATCTGCCTCCTTTGAAATTTGCCCAAATCTTTGACAGGCCTTAATATAAGTACCCATTAGACAGCCTCCAAAATTCCCGGCTACAGGTAAAACTACTATGGAAAAACCCAATGTCGTCGTGATCGGTTATGGCTTTGCCGGCCGCTGTTTTCACGCCTATCTGGTCGGCCTCGCCGATGGGCTCAATCTCTATGGTATCGCCACTAGCCGCGCCGAAGCTCGCACAGAAATCGAACGCGACCTAGGCGTAAAGACCTTCGACAACTTTGACGCGGCACTCGCCGATCCGGCCGTCGATCTCGTCGTTCTGGCCACTCCCAACGACCTGCACGCCCCGCATGCGATCCAGGCGATGCAGGCCGGCAAACACGTCGTAACCGACAAACCGATGTGCCTTAGCCTGGCCGAAGCCGACCAGATGATCGCCGCCAGCCAACAACACGACCGCCTGCTCAGTGTCTTCCAGAACCGTCGTTGGGACGGCGACTTTTTGACGATGAAAAAACTGATCGCCGACGGCCACCTTGGTCATCCCTTTATGTTTGAATTGTTTTGGGGCCAATACGGCAAACCCCGCGGCTGGCGCAGCGAGGCGGCGCACGGAGGTGGTAAATTTTACGATCTAGGCGCCCACATGGTCGACCAGGCCCTGCAACTGGTCGACTCGCCGCTCGAACAGGTCTACGCCAGCTTCCATTCCGGCGCCGTGCTCGACCTCGATGTCGAAGCCCACGCCCTCGCCGTCTACCGCTTCGCCAATGGCGTCGAAGCCCGCATTGAAACCTCGTCGTTGGCCCACCGCGCCAAACCGCATTGGAATGTGCTGGGCACCGAAGGAGCACTGGTGAAAGAAGGCCTCGACCCGCAGGAAAAGGCGATGATCGCCGGAGATATAGATTCCGCCACCGAAGCACCCGAAGACTACGCGCGCCTCTACCGGCCCGAAGAAGAAACCGTCGTCGAACCGATACCGGGCCGTTGGCGTTCCTACTACGAAAATATCGCCGATGCTCTAACCGGTCGTGCCGAACTGGCCGTCACTGCGCAGAGCGTACGCCAGACCCTGGTCGCGATCGAAGCAGCCCGCCTATCCGCGGCCGAGCGCCGCGTGGTAACCCCAAGCGAAATCGCGTGAAACTAAAGCCGGGCAACTACGGCAACGAAACCAGTTTCGAGGTCCGCAACTTCGACGCTGAAATGTCCCTCGACGAATACGCCCGCCTACCCAAACACCCGCTTTATCTGGTGCTCGACAATTTGCGTAGCGCCTTCAATGTCGGTTCGATCTTCCGTGCCGCCGACGCCGCCCGCCTCCAGGGCATCTATACCTGTGGCTACACTGCACACCCGCCCCATCCCAAGCTCGACAAAACCGCCCTGGGCACACTGGACTATATCGAAACCCGCCACTTCGCCACGACGCTTGAGGCCGTCGAAAACCTACGCCAACGCGAGGTACCGGTATGGGCGCTGGAAACAACCTCCCAGAGCCGCTGCTATACCGCAATAGACTACCCACGCCCGCTCGCCCTGGTCGTCGGCAACGAAGCGTTGGGCATTGACCGCGCCGTGCTCGACCGCTGCGACGAATTAATCGAAATCCCCATGTACGGCTATAAGAACAGCCTCAATGTCGCCGCCGCCAGCGCGGTCCTCGCCTTCGAGGTCCTGCGCCAATGGCAGACAACCGGCGCAACCGGCGAACCCACGGCCCGTGCCTGAAGCCACTCCGGCCCATCGCGGCCTTTTAGCCCGTTTTTTCCACGACTGTCTCGGCTTCGAGTTCGTCTCCCGCATCTATCTCTACAGCGTGCTAATCGGCATCGTCTCGGGCCTAGGCGCCGTATTATTCATCTACGGCCTCGAATTGGCCAAGTTTCTGCTGACCGAGAAAATCGCAGGTTTCCACCTCTACCACTTACACGGTGAAGTGCGTTTCGACTTCTCTTTTTTCGATACGCCCACCTATACCGAACATCTGTGGCTATTGCTGCTATTACCAGCCATCGGGGGCCTCGGCGCGATCTTCCGCGCACCACTAGGCGCGGCCATCGCCAGCGTCGAGGTGCTCTACCGCGAGGATTTTGAAAGCGACGCGCTGATCCCCTGCGTCATCAGCTCCTTCGTTGCCTACTCGATCTATATGGGCGTCTTCGGTTTCTCGCATCTCTTTATCCTGCCCGACCTGCTCTTTACCGATGTGCGCGAATTGTTCTTCTATTTGATCCTCAGCGTGCTCTGCGCGACGATCGGTATTTTCTACGTTAAAACCTTGCGCGTAACCCGCGACCTCTTCAATCGCCTGCCCTTGCCGCGCTACTGGATCGCCTGCTGCGGCGGACTGCTATTGGGGCTATTGGCCTTGGTCGATACGCGGGTATTGGGCGCGGGTTTCGGTCTTTTGCAACATGGGCTCGGCGGCGAACTCGGGCTGCGCACCTTTTTGGTGTTGGCCCTGCTCAAGATCCTCGCTTCCAGCTGCACCATCTCCAGCGGCAGTTCGGGCGGCGTCTTCGGTCCCTCGCTCTTTATCGGCGGTATGCTCGGCGGCGCGGTGGGCCTTCTCGGCCAACAGTACTTTCCCGATATCGTGCAACAGCCGGCCGCCTATATCGTCGTCGGCATGGCCTCGTTCTTCGGCGCGGTCGCCAATACACCGCTGGCGGCGCTGATCCTGGTCATCGAGATCAGCGGCAGCTACCACCTACTGCCCCCCTGATGCTCGTCAGCACCCTAGCATTGATCTTCGCCCGCAACTTCTCGATCTACGAAAACCAAGTTCAGAACAAATTCCACTCCCCCTCGCACATGAACGACCTCACCGTCAACGTCCTGCAAAATCTGCAAGTCCCAAAGATCCTGCCCCTGATGCAGAACACGTCCGAGGCCATCGTCAGCAACAAGCTCTCCTACTTCTCCCTGAGCGCGTTGAGCAAGAAATTGGGCCACCTGCACTTCGTCGGGCTTGACGCAGAAGACCATCTGCGCGGCATGATCGGCCTCGAAGACCAGGAGCTTCCCGATGACGATGTACTGCACAGCTTGATCCTGATCGAGGACATGGTCGTCAACGACGTCAGCCCGATCGCCGCAGAGGACAATCTGCACGAGGCATTGCAAAAGCTATTGGATTCGGATTACGACAAATTGCCAGTGATGCGCACGACGGAGGGAGAGCACGACGAATTCTTGGGCTATATCATGTATCTGGATCTGATGCGGGTCTACAGCGAGGAGATTACCAAGTTCGAGCAGCAAGAATAAGGCCTGCGGCAAGGAACCAACACTGGCCGTGCTATGATTTTCCAAAGGGACTGCCCTGACCACCCCCCTCCTCCCTTCCTCTACTCTTCGCCCTCTCGATAAGCCGCCCGCAAATACCCCTTCGCCTTTTTACGACTCCCCGCATAATCGGGTAAATCCCGCACCCGCTCGTAGCACGCGACCGCTTCCTCTCGCCGCCCCTGCAGATCGCGGATCTGCCCCAACAGCAAATTGGCCAGCACAGCGTAGGCTCGGTCACGCTCGCGCTCGGAATCGCCGACAAGACGATCCACCACGGCAAAACGCTCAGCCGCTTCGGGAAAGCGCCGTTTGAAATAAGCGTATTTGCCCAGATAATATTCCGCCTCGATGCGGCCGTGGCGGTGATAACCCGCCTGGTCGGCCAACTTGCGGCGCACATATTCTTCGTAGAGCGCCGAACCCCGCCGCCAGCGGCCTAGCTCGACCAATAAGCGCGCAGTATATTGATGGAAAAGCGCGTTGTCGGGATAACGAGCATAAAGTTTCTCAAACCAGGGCAACGCTTGGTGGTTGTCTTCTTCGAACATGCGGTAGATCTGGGCGAGGAAATAGGCGGCCTCGGTGCGCGCGTAGACGCCTTCGCGGGCAACTTCTTCTAACTGTTGCAAACCCAATGCGCGATCGCCATCGGGCAAGAAGACCATGATAGGCCGAATCATCCTATGCTCTTTGGGCATAACCTCGGCGAAATAGTGGTAGATCGCCTGACCAAAGAGGATATCTTTGTTCGTCGGCTCCAGTTCGCGGCTTTTTTCCAAGAGCGGTAGACAACGCAAACCGTCGCGCGCCGCTTTCAAATACTGCCCTCGGTCACCGCGCAAACGCCCGCGAAAACCGATCGCGCCGCCCTTGAAGAGAATCGCATCGAAGTCCATCGGATCTTGTTCCAACCTCCGATCGCAGACATCGACGCATTCCTGCAGCGCCCGATAAAAGGCCTCGTCGTGCGATTCGTCATCCAGATCTACGAGCACCCGCCACCAGGCGACCATCGCGCGAAAAAAATACCCCAGGGGATTGTCCGGCGCCGCCTCGATCACCGCCTGGAAGTGGCGCTCTGCCTCGGCAAAGCGCAAATTGTAAATCAGGTCTACGCCCTGTTGGATACGCGGATCGAAGCCGCGTATGGTATACTCCGACTCCTCGCCCCGGGCGGGGACACAGAGCATAACGCAGAGCGCTGCAACGCGTATGGTGTGGGATGCATCCAAGTCATTGGCCTCAGGCCATTAGAGTATGGTAAAAATCAAATTAAGGGAAATATGAAACACGATATCGCCATCATCGGCGGCGGTTCAGCAGGCTATGCCGCGGCGCGCACCGCCCACGAGACCGGGGCTAACGTCGCCGTCATCGACCACGGCCCCTGGGGAGGGCTTTGCATCCTGCGCGGCTGCATGCCCAGCAAGGCCATCCTGCGCTCGGCCGAAATCGCCGCCCACCTCGAACGCGCCGCCGAGTTTGGCCTGGCGCCAGTCGAAGTAAGCGCCGACCTCTCTGCCATTATCGACCGTAAAGCGCGGCTGATCGGTGAATTCGCCGACTACCGCCGCGAGCAATTGCACGACGGCCGCTTCACCCTCTACGAACAACGCGCCAGCTTTCTCACGCCACAGACGCTCCAAGTCGGCGACCAGGTCCTCGAAGCCGATCGTTTCATTATAGCCACCGGCTCCTCCATCCGCCACGTCTCCATTCCGGGCCTGGACCAAGCCGGCTATATCACCAGCGACGAAGCCCTGGAGCTACGCGAACAGCCCGAGAGCATGATTGTGCTCGGCGGCGGCCCCATCGCCGCCGAACTCGCGCAATTCTTCCAGCGTATTGGCACGAAGGTCAAACTAATCCAACGCAGCCACCACATCCTCTCCACCGGCGACGAAGACCTCGCCCGGCCGGTAGAAGAGCGTTTTCGCGCCGAGGGCATGGAGGTCTACACCGCGACGCAACTGCACAAATTCACCCGCGACGAAGACGGCCTCGCCACCGCGCATTTTTCCCACAATGGCGCAGAAAAAATGGCCTCCGGCTATGTGATTCTGCAAGCCCTGGGCCGCCGTCCCAATACCGAGGGGCTGGGCCTGGACAACGCCGGCGTCGAGACCAACCACGGCCGGATCGTAGTCGACGGGGCCATGCGCACCAATCAGCCGCATATCTACGCCGTCGGCGACGTCAACCGCGAGCACGAGATCGTGCACATCGCCGTCGAGCAGGGCGAGATTGCCGCTTACAACGGCACGCACCCCGACCGCCCTGAACACCGTTTTGACGAACGGCTCAATACCCTAGTCGTCTTCACCGACCCGCAGGTCGCCAGCGTCGGGCTGTGCGAAAAGGACTGCCAGGACGAGGACCTGCCCTATCTGGTCGCCAGTTATCCCTTCGACGACCACGGCAAATCGATGACCATGGGCGAAACCCTCGGCCACGTGAAAATCCTCTGCGACCCGCGCTCAGGCGAGATTCTCGGCGCGCATATCGTCGGGCCCGAAGCCGGTGAACTGATACACGAGCTGGTCGCGGTAATGTATTTCCGTGGCACGGTGCAGGATCTGGCCAAAATCCCCCACTACCACCCGACCCTGGCCGAAATCCTCACCTATCCGGCCGAAGAACTGGCCGAACAGCTCTAATGAAGAGTGCCTCGCGGCACCACTGCGCCACATGGCACACAATTTATTCTTCGACCAGATCCTAACATTGCTGCCCAATGCCGACAGAGAAACAATCTTAAAAGTTTCCTGACACCTCATAGAACGCAAAGGCCCCGAGCGCCGACAGGCTCCCAGGGCTTTCTACATAGCGCACCAACCGTTTAGTCGTAATACTCCTGCCCCAGATGCGTAATCAAATCCTCACCTTGCAAAAAGCGCAGCGTATTCTTGAGCTTCATCAATTGAATAAAGAGATCGTGCTCGGGATAGAGGTCGGGCGATGTCATCGGGCTCTTAAAATAAAACGAGAGCCACTCCTGGATCCCCGACATGCCCGAGCGCTGCGCCAGATCCGTAAAGAGCACTAAGTCGAGCACCAGCGGCGCGGCCAAAATCGAATCGCGGCAGAGGAAATCGATCTTGATCTGCATCGGCATGCCCAACCAACCGAAGATGTCGATATTATCCCAACCCTCTTTTTCGTCACCGCGCGGCGGATAGTAGTTGATGCGCACTTTGTGGTAGATGTCACCGTAGAGCTCCGGGTAGAGGTCCGGTTGCAGAATATATTCTAACACGTCGAGCTTGCTGACTTCCTTGGTCTTGAAGGATTCGGGATCGTCTAGCACTTCGCCGTCGCGGTTGCCGAGAATATTGGTCGAAAACCAACCGCGCACGCCGAGCATGCGGGCCTTGAGCCCTGGGGCCAACAGGGTCTTCATCAGAGTCTGGCCCGTCTTAAAGTCCTTGCCGCCGAGACATACGCCCTGCTGCTTGGCCAACTCGACCATCGCCGGTACGTCGACCGTCAAGTTCGGTGCGCCATTGAGAAAGGGCACGCCTTCCTGCAAAGCGGCGTAGGCGTAAATCATGCTCGGGGGAATCGCCTGGTGGTTTTCCTTAATTGCCTTTTCGAGGCTTTCGATCGTATTGTGCACCTCGTGCGGGGCCATGTAGATCTCGGTGCTGCCGCACCAGATCATTACCAGACGCTCGCAGCCATTGTCGGCCTTGAAGCGTTTGATATCGTCGCGCACTTCTAGCACCGCGTCCCACTTGCTCTTCATGCTCTTGACATTTGAGCCTTCCAGACGCTTGACGTAATTGCGGTCAAAGACCGCTGGCATAGGCTTGACGGTCTGCAATTTGTCCTTGATCTGGTCGAGCTGATCTTTGGGCAAAACTCCAGCGTGTATGGCCGAATCGTAGGCGTCGTCGGGAAAGACGTCCCAACCGCCGAAGACCAAGTCGTCGAGACCAGCTAAAGGCACAAAGTCCTTGATCAGCGGCGAACGGCCGTCGGTGCGCTTGCCCAAGCGAATGGTGCCCATCTGCGTCAGCGAGCCAATGGGTGCGCCAATGCCAGCTTTGATCGCCTCAACACCGGCAATAACGGTTGTAGCCACTGCACCCATGCCGGGCATCAAAACGCCGAGTTTGCCCGAGGCGGGGGCGATAGTTGTGGATTGATTCACGGGTAGATCTCCTTTTCAGGTCAAATTTTTGTCTTTGATCTAAAATCGGGGGAGATTTCCTATTCGACAAATTAATTATTATTATACAATCTATAGTAAATTTCTATAGGTGTGATTTTATTCTTGTTATGCCTTTTTCGCATTGCCTTGGGAACGCTGGTCGATCTTTTGGTCGGGATCCTGCGCCATAGGTATGGGGACCGTGGTTTATTTACGGTTTATTTATGGCGAGCCACAATTAAGACGCAGCGAAGCGAATAACCGGCCAAGGCACCGATGCAAGGTTTGCGCACAGACATCAAACGCGTTCCCAAGCAACTGGTGCAAGATGAAATACGCTACAGGACTTTTTGTAAGGTCCCGTGGTCTTTTCCTCAATAGGCTACGGGCAAAGTGCGCACTACCACGGCGTCCCCCGCTTCAGCCCCGGCGTCAATATGACAAAGGTAGACCCCCGGTTGCACTACCTTCCCATCTGTACCGCGCCCCGACCAAGTGTAGGTCTTAATATCCGTCCCCTGCGGCTGATCGAGTTCGGCTACCAATCGGCCGGCCAAATCGAAGATCCGTACGCTGGGGTTGGCCAGGGTCGCTTTTAACAGAGCAAAGCGGATTTCCACTTGCTCATTGATACCATCGCCATTGGGCGTGAAAACCGGCGGGGCTATCAATAGATCGCCGATTAGTTGGCTGCTGCCTGCCAGATCCGGCAGAAAGACGATATTCGCACGGCGATCGGCCGCTTCAACCGACTGCCAGAGCCCCGGCTGCTGACTATGCCCGAGGTCAACGGCAAATAGTGTGGCATTGCGCAACACCCGGGTGGTAAATTCGATCTGCACCGAATCGGTAAATACGAGTTCAGACATCGTTATATAGAGTAGCGAATCGCCTTCGACGCGCAACGCGCTCGGCTGCACTGTTGTCGCACCAACTCGCACGGCCACACCGTCGGTATCCACTGAGCTGGGCAACCTGATACGTAGTTGGTCAAAACCCGCATCAAGGGCGTCTGCGCTGGGCCAAAGCGAATAAATGAAACGAGTATCTTCGTTCACTGCGACACTGCGTGGCAGCAGACGTCCTCTGGCCTCCTGGACCAAGGCATTTTCGAATTCAATCGAAAGAGAGTGTATAAGCGGCGCGACCTCTGGGTCTTCGGTGGAGGCGATCAGCTCGAGCTGGATGAAACGCCGTGGTGTCTCCGACTTGAACAGCTCATTCGAGGACTGATAGAAATTGCTCCATTCACCCCAGTCGCCGCCGGCGACGATTGTTGTGTCTACCGGCCCTCGGATCACTTTGGGCAGACCTTCCCACTGCGTTTCGGAGACCTGCTCGCCCTTCTTGTCGAAATAGGCGTAATCCTCTTGCAGCGTATTGCCCGAGCGCGAACGCAACTGCAACCGAGTGGCAGGCGGCGTGTCCCCTTGCCATGAGAGCCCCTTGATCGCCTTGGGACGACCATCCCCCACCAGATCGCCTAGGTTGATGAAGTCCGAACTAATAGTCACCTGCGCCGGGTAGCCTGGCGAGAAAAGCATCATCTCCATCGGGTGAGAGTACCAACCCTGGTCGGTCAACGCGTGAAAGAATAAGTAGCGGACTTTGCGCGGCGCAAAGATATAGCGGAAATGCCGCAGTTCCCTTTCCCGCCCTGTCTCGCCATTGGGCTGTTCGAGCAATGGCCCATAGTCGATTTCACCCGCAATCGTCCGCTGCCCTTCCGAAGAGAGCACCGCATAGCCCTGGCCGTAATTGAAACGGTCGGAGAGAAAAAAAGAGAGAGCCTCGCCCTGCGTTTTATAATACAGGAATAGCTCGTCAACCCAGAACAACGCCCCCAAATCCCCCTCCCACCACACTCCGCTCTCCTTCCACCCGCCTTTCGACTTGGTGGTGAAGATATTGCCGAAGGTATCCATATTGCCGTCGAACATATTCTGTGGCTCGCGCGCCAATAGCCCGTTGCCGAAGGAACCGCCCCGCCCCAGCGTGCCAAGGCTCACATTATCGCCGGCGGCGATCACTTCTATCTCGGCGAGTGCGGCATCCGCCTGCAATTCATCCACTATGATGCGCACGAACTGAATGGAAAAATGATGGTTGACATCCTCTTGCACGATCGCCGCACCCGGGTCGAGGATATAGGTGGTATCTCTGGTATCGGAAATCTGTATGCTAATGAAGTCTTCTACGTTGGGTTGGGTCGTGCGATGGACCAGGTTGTATTTGAATACGTCATCGGTCACTTTGATGCGCGCACCCGTAGCCACGAAGACGCTAAACTGCCGGAACGGCCGCGCCCCCTCCCGGTCGGGAAAGTGCAGACGGATCTCCTCGGCCAACACCGTTCGGCCCAAGTCTATCTCCACCACCCATTCGGTCACATGGTCATTTTCGTCCGGCTGCCAGAAGGTCTGCACGTCGCCGTCAATGACGCGGTCCGCCGCTTCGGCCGCGCTGCCGGCCAACCAGATTCCGCCGTTCACATCGCCGCGCTTCTGGGTGGAGTGGCTGAATAATTGCGCGTCTTCCACCGCGTCGATCTGCTTGCGGAATTTCTTCAACTGCAGTTGGCCTTGCTCGTTCGGCTCTACAACCCCTATGGGGAATTGCCAGCTCGACCATTCCTCCGGAGTGTCGAAAGTGAACACCTCCGCACGCCCCACACCCGTGCCTGCCATGAGTGAGGCACACAGCAAGAATGTCGTATAACCGCGGTTGTCACCAAGCATACCGGTGCTCCATTTGAGAATACACGACAGGTCCTAAGATTGGCCGCTCGATGTGGCCGTGAAAAACCTCGACGCACATAAAAACTCAAGGCCGCGGTTTTGCCCATGCACTCCACCCGTCGGGATAAGCACATGCAAGACACTATACATTGTTTTTGCAACCTCAGTCAAGCACGCGCCGCACCATCACTCGGAAAAATCGACGATAAACTTAAACGCAGCAGCGGCGGATCGACTTGCTCAGCAACAGCGAGCGCATTTTCTACTTCACGAATGAAACCCGCTATCCGCAACCCCATATAAACGGGATTTTCCCCATTCACCCGCTTCAGTTTTACCCGGGCCTGACCCCCGAGCTTCTCCATCCCGCGCCGATTTCCCTCGCGCCATTTTACCAAGGCCGCAGCCATCTGGATCAAACCCTGCAAATACCCCCGGCACAACGACCGTTTATCCTCCTGCCCCCACAACCCTTCCCACGCTTCGTGTGCCTCCCACCAATAACCGTAGTTAAACAGATCAACACCGTATAGATACGCTTGATTCTCACGCCAATTTTCCATCGTCAACGGCGGACCGGCGTATTCCTCGGTGTTATAGCTGTGCCCATCGGGGTGCTTGCGCGGATGCGGCGTCCGACCGGGCGCATGGCGATAGGGCGGAAAGGGGGTGTTGGGAGCGTGACGCGCAGGGTCGGGCGCCCCCATCAGGCGGCGATGCGCTCCGGGTCGGTCTCGCGCAATTCTTCGAGGCGGGCCAGCAGGGGGTCAAACTCTTTGTAAGACGACAGCTCGGCCCTGAGCTGCGAAGCGCCGCGCACGCCGCGGAAATAACCGGCGTAGTGGCGGCGCATGCCGATCAGCGCGTATTTCGCGCCGTCGTGCTCAACGGCGAGGTGCAAGTGTTTGATGCACAGTTCGGCGCGCTCTTTGAAGGTCGGCTCGAGCAATAACTCATCGGTCTGCAAATAATGCTGCACCTCACGGAAAACCCACGGGTGGGTAATCGCGCCGCGGCCGATCATCACCCCGTCGCACCCCGTGCTATCGAAGGCCTCTTTGACGATCTGCGGCGACACCACGTCGCCGTTTAGGATAATCGGGATCGACACTGCCGCCTTGACCTTGGGGATCCAATCGTAGTCCACCGCGCCCTTGTGGCCCTGCGAACGCGTGCGACAGTGGATCGCCAACGCCTGCACGCCAATGTCCTCGAGCATTTTCGCGACCTCGACGATGCGGATGCTCTCCTGGTCCCAGCCCAAACGCGTCTTCACCGTCACCGGCAAATGCGTAGCGCCAATAACGCGCGACACAACCTCCTTCATCTGCGGTAGGTCGCGCAACAGCCCGGCCCCCGCACCGCGCAACGCCACATTGCTGACCCAGCAACCGCAATTGATATCGATAAGATCGGGATTCTGTTTAGAGGCGATCTCGGTCGCCTTTTCCATCGACAGCGAGGCAGCCCCGTAGAGCTGTATGGCCAACGGCCGCTCTTCGGGCAAAAAACGCAGTTTGTTGAAGGTGCGTCGCGGACCTTCGGGGTCTTCGAGCAACAACCCCTCGGCGTTGACGAACTCGGTATAGAGCATATCGGCGCCTAGTTCCTTACAGATCAGGCGGAAAGGCAATTCCGAAACGTCTTCCATCGGCGCCAGCAGGATACCTGGATCGACGGTTATAGGACCGATTTTTAGCATGGCAATTCTCTCATTGTCTATAAGAAAATAGAACGATGACCCGCGCGTTTACTACCCCCGCGCGACAATGCCTGCACGACTTATTTCAACGTCGAATAGGGCAACGACTTCATTACCCGCACTTCGCGGCGCTTTATCAGCGGCCGGATCTCGTCGACAATCTTGGCCCATTCCGGGCTGTCGTAATACGCCTCGACAGATTTGTCGCGGGCTTTGGCATTCGGGAAGGAGCGGATCCAGATGAACTCGTCGTCGCGGTCGGGGTTTTCCCAGGCGGCGACGAAGGTCACCCCGTACTTCTTCATAAAACGGCGCGCCTTGCTAAAACCGGCGAGGAATTTCTTCTTGCTATCCTTGACCTTGTGAAAACGATAGATGCGCAACTCGTAAATCATTTTATTGCTCCTTGATAAGTCGCGGTCTGCGCCACGACGATATCCATCGGCACATCGTGCGGCTCGTTGGGGATTTCCTGCAAAATCAGATCGTCATAACACAAACCCACTTTGACCACTTGCACATTGGCCAGAAAGCGGTCGTAAAAACCACCACCGAAGCCGATGCGGTGCCCCCTGCGGTCAAAGGCGATACCCGGCACCACGACGAGGTCGATCTCCTCCTGCTTTTCGAGCAAGGTCGCCTTGGCTGGATCCGGCCGGACCAACCCCCACGGGCCGTCGACTAACCCGTCCAGGCTCTCGATCAGCGCGTGCGCCATAGTCTTTTTGCCCGGTTCTAGCACCGGCACCGCAACGCGCTTGCCTTGCTCCAAACTGATATCGATCAACTCGCGGGTGTCCACCTCGTTCTCCCTACTGGAGATATAGGCGTGGATCAACGTCGCCCGGCGATACGCCTCTAGGCCCAGTACGCGCTCTAATATCGCCTGTGCGCCGATTTCGACCTGATCCAACTCCAACGCTTCGCGCGTCGCCAAAACGCGGGCCCTGAGCTTCTCCTTCTTACCACTTATCGATGTCTTTGTCATAAACCGCATAATACAAGCACCGAGAACAAGTGTCAAGCGCATCTGGCACAATGAGAAAGGGCTTATAGCTGCCTTGACGAATCTGAAGCCAGCCCCTAGATTGGCGTAACTTGACTCAGATCCTACAACGCCTTACAAGATCCGACCTACTATGAGCTCCCCGGCGCTGCCGCTGGAAATTCGTCCTAAAGAATACCAACCGGTAAAACCCCTCGACCCAGCCGAGGACGCCCAGATCCAACAGCGTCTAAAGGACGAGGGCAACCTACCCAAGCATATCGCCATTATCATGGACGGCGACCGGCGTTGGGCCGTCGAGCACAATATGCCCAAGACCGACGGGCACCGCTTCGGCCGGGAATCGGTGCGCGATATCGTCAGCGCCTGTAGCCAGCTCCAGCTCGAGGCGTTGACGCTATACACCTTTTCCACCGAGAACTGGTCGAGACCCGAGATAGAGGTCAAGACGCTGATGAAATGGCTGCACGAGAGCCTGCGCGACGAAGTCCCGGAACTTCACGAAAACAACGTGCGTCTCAACGCCATAGGCCGCACCAACGAATTGCCAAAAACGGTGCAATTGGCCCTTAGTCACGCCCTCGACAAGACCAAGAACAACACCGGCCTCAGACTCAACCTCGCGCTCAATTATGGGGGCCGCAGCGAGATCGTCGACGCCGTCCGCAAATTGGCCGCCGATGTCGCGGCAGGCAAGCTCAAGCCTGAGGATATCGACGAAGAACATATCAGCGACACGCTCTATACCGCCGACCTACCCGACCCGGACTTATTGATCCGCACCAGCGGGGAAATGCGTTTGAGCAATTTTTTGCCCTGGCAGATGGTCTATACCGAGATCCGCTTCGTCGGCGACGTGCACTGGCCCGATTTCCGCCGCCATCACCTTTACGATGCTATCGCCGCCTACCAGCAGCGGCAGAGGCGTTTTGGCGGCTGACACAGCGAAGGACGCTTCCAACCTGCGGCTGCGCATACTCTCTGCCATCGTATTCGTGCCGGGGGTCTTATTGTTGGTAGAGGCGACCGAATGGACCCTCTACTTTCTTGTGCTGGGGGTAGCGGCCCGTTGTTCCTGGGAATTCTACCTAATTCTCGAGGAGGCCGGTTATCGCCCCCTGCGCCTGCCGGGGTGTATCCTGGCCATGGGCGTGTGTAGCTATTTCTGGCGATTAGGCAAGGGCGAAATGCCGGCTGGGGACTTGATCCCACTACTGATGGCAGTCACAGTAATGGTGATGGCCTGGACCTTGCACCAGAGCGGCACCGAGCGCTATACAGCCAATGCCTTTCTGACTTTGGGCGGCGTGTTATATTTTGGGATCCTGGGCGGCGCACCGTTGCTACTGGTGCAAACCGCAGGGCAAGGCGAGGAAGCCCGCCATCTCGTGTCCACGTTGTTTCTCTGTATATGGCTCGCCGATTCCGGAGCCTACTTCAGCGGCCGCCTGTGGGGTAAAACCAAGCTCGCCCCGACCATCAGCCCGGGCAAAACCAGGGTTGGATTGGTCGGCGGCGTAGTGGGCAGTATGAGTCCGCTGGCCTTGGGATTTCTCCTGCCTTCTTTTTCGCCCTGGGCACTTGCAGGACTCTTATTGGTAGCTGGCGTCGGCGGCCAAATAGGCGACCTTGTCGAATCGGCTTTCAAACGCGATATGGGAATCAAGGACGCACCACCGCTGATTCCTGGCCACGGCGGCCTGCTCGATCGTTTCGACTCGTATTTTTTCGCCTTTCCGCTAGCCTATCTCTATGTGGATATGCTAGCCATCTTTCAGCCTTAGATGGATTATATATGTTTGATACCCTGAATACTATTGCTTCCTTTCTCATCGCCCTGGGCGTGCTGGTTTTCGTGCACGAACTGGGCCACTTCCTGGTCGCCAAATGGTCGGGCATCAAAGTCGAGCGTTTCTCATTGGGTTACCCGCCCAAGATGATCGGCTTTACCTACGGCGAAACCGAATACTGTCTTTCCTGGATCCCCTTCGGCGGCTATGTCAAAGTCGCCGGCATGGCCGACGTCGGCAACGAAGAAGCCACCGGTGAGCCCTGGGAATTTCCTTCGAAGTCGGTGGCGATCCGCGTGGCGGTTATTGCCGCCGGCCCCATTATGAACTTTCTATTCGCCTTCGTAGCCCTGATTTTTCTCTTTAATTCCTATGGGGTCAACACCATCGACAGCACGCGCGTCACCCCCATGGAAAATTCTTTAGCCAGCCAGACCGGCCTGGTGCGCGGCGATCGCGTGCTCTCGGTTGGTGATCAATCCGTCACCAATGCACACGAACTGTTCGGGGCTCTCGACGAAGTTTCGGATCAAGGTTCCAGCCTGGTCATCGAACGCGACAACACGACCCTGACGTTCAACCTACCTGCCGCCGGTGAAGAAGGCTACGGCCTACAGCCCATGCGCCCGACCACCGTTGGGCAGGTCTTACCCGACATGCCTGCCGACAGCCTCGGTCTGCAAGACGGCGACATCATTCTCACCGTCGGTGGGACCACGGTGGTCAGCTGGTCCGAAATGAGCACTGAAATCCGCCGTTACCCAGGCGAGACGGTCCCACTGGTTTGGGAGCGCGACGGGCAACGAATGGAGGACCGAGTGACTCCGGCCACTCACGCCGAAGGCGACACCGCCTTCGGCCGTATCGGCATTAGCCCGCACGCCTCACGCCATACCGTCGGCTTGGGGCGGGCAGTGGTCCTCGGCGCGTTGGAGGTCTACAATTCTTCTTGGATGATCCTCGACTTCCTCGGCGAGCTCCTTCAGGGCGACCGCTCGACCGACGAGTTGGGCGGCCCGTTGCGCATTGCGCAACTCGCCGGACAGACGGCCGAGCAGGGCCTGTACTCCTTTATCAGCTTCCTGGCCATGCTCAGCGTCAACCTCGCCATCATCAACCTTTTGCCCATCCCTGTGCTCGATGGCGGCCATCTGACCTTCCTCACCCTAGAGGCGATCATGCGCCGGCCGCTGTCGGCACGCCAGCGCGAGGTCTTCCAGCAGATCGGCCTAGCCATCATGCTCTGCATAATGGTGCTGGTCATGTTCAATGATCTCAACCAGATGGTCTTCCACCACATCACGAAACTCTTCGAATAACACTTCGTAGCAACGGCCGCCCGATATGTCGCTGACAGCGCAGATCCGCCGCAAAGCCCGCGACCTCGGTTTCACCGCCATCGGCTTCACCCCAGCCACCCCGTTGGCAGGTGCCCAGTTCTACGCTCACTGGGTCGCCATGGGTTATGCCGGGCAGATGCACTACCTCGAAAAGTATCTCGACAAACGCGAAGATCCCCGCAAACTAGTACCCGGTGCCCGCACCGCCATTTGCCTGGGAATGGACTACTACCAGCCCTCGCCGGAAACCGGTCCCCTACACGGCCAGATCGCCTGTTACGCCCGCGGTGACGACTACCACGAGCTCATCAAAAAACGCCTCGCCGAGCTATGGAAATTTATGCTCGAAACAGCGGGCGCCGACACACAAGGTCGCTATTTTGTCGATACCGCCCCGGTCCTCGAACGCGAATTAGCACAACGCGCCGGCCTGGGGTGGTGGGGAAAAAACACCTGCCTGATCGATAAGCGCCGCGGCTCATATTTTTTTCTCGCCGAAATCATCACCGACCTCGAACTCGACTACGACGAACCCGCCCCCGACCACTGCGGCACCTGCACCCTTTGCCTTGACGCCTGCCCCACCGACGCCTTCCCCGAACCTTATGTACTCGACGCCACCCGCTGCATCTCCTATCTCAGCATCGAGCTCAAAGAATCTATTCCCCGCGACCTGCGCCAGGGCATGGGGAACTGGATCTTCGGCTGCGACATCTGCCAACAAGTCTGCCCCTGGAACCGCAAACCCGAACCGGCCACGGAACCCAGCTACAAAAGCCGCCCCAGCCTCGATAACCCCTCGCTCTTGGACCTGATCCAACTCGACCACGACGCCTTCAACGATCTCTTCCGGCGCAATCCCGCAAAGCGCCCCAAGCGCAAGGGCTACCTGCGCAATGTCGCTGTAGCCCTAGGCAATTCGGGGGTGCGAGAGGCGATTCCGGTTTTGATCGCAGCGCTCGACGACGAAGAGCCCTTGGTGCGCGCGCACGTAGCTTGGGCGTTGGGGCAGCTTGGAGGGAACGAAGCTAAAGAGGCGTTGAGGCAGAGGTTGACAACGGAGGAAGACGCGGAAGTGCGCGTGGAGCTCGAAGAGGCGTTGACTCTATTTCAAAAGTCATCATAACATTCGAAAGACATTGACTACGATAAAAGTATAGAGGCTGATATGAAAACCATCGACATCCCGATCCGCTACTACCGCGACCACCCCGAAGCCTACGACTACGGCTACGAGAACCTCCAGCTCTCATTCGAACAGAGCGCCATTCTGTTAGTCGACGTCGACGGCAAAACACCCAACGCTACCACGCAAAACTTCATCGGACCCGCCCTCGCCGCCGCCCGCAATGCCGAGATGCACGTCGCCTATGTGCACAACGACCTGCGCCTAGTAGCCGACCCCGGCAATATAGTCGGCGAAGTTTGGGGCCGCACCAAGTGCCTCGAAGGCCCCTATCTCGACTACTGGAATATGAAGAACTACCAACCCGAATACCTCGACTGCGTCGCTCCGCAAGAAAACGAGCGCAACTTCCCCAAATGGATATGGAGCGGCTTCCACGACACCTTCCTCGATCAGCACCTGCGCAGCCACGACATCAAGACGCTCTTCGTCGTCGGCTACAGCCGCCGCGCCTGCCTGCATTACACCTGCGCCGAAGCTGTCGGCCGCAACTATCGGGTCATACTGTTGAGGGACTGTTCGAACGCGCCGGGCGAAATAGAAATGCCCGACACCCTGGATGCCAGCCTACCTGAAGGCGGTTGGATCAACCGCATTACCCTGCGCAACTTCGAACACCTCATCGGCTACACCACCACCTCCGCCGAATTCGTCGAAGCCTGCCAAGCTATCGCATAACACTGAGACCAGTGCTCAACCGTTGGGAGTGGGGATTACGACACAGCGTATTTTTCGGGCGACTGTGAAGGGAAAGGGCCTAGTGGCGATAGTGCGGTGGGACTGGTCGTGAAGACGAGCCAAGGGGCTACGACCCGGGGGACTTAAAAATACACGGAGACGCACCCCTCGAAAAAAAAGCCATCAACCCAAGCACCTCACCACACTCTATCACTCAGCAAACAAAGCCTTGGCAAACGCCGCCCCGTCAAAAGGCTGCAAATCATCCACCCCCTCGCCGACGCCGATCAACTTCACCGGCAAATCCATCTCCCGCCCCAACGCCACCACGATCCCCCCCTTCGCCGTCCCGTCCAACTTGGTCAACGCGAATCCCGTCAACTCGGTGGCCTGGTTGAATTCCCGCGCCTGGATGAGTGCATTCTGGCCACTGGTCCCGTCGAGCACCAACAAGGTCTCGTGCGGAGCGCCCAAGTCATGTTTGGCCAACGAACGGCGGATCTTCTTGAGCTCCTCCATCAAGTTGACCTTGTTGTGCAAACGTCCCGCTGTGTCCACCAGCAACACGTCGACCCCGCGTGCCTTAGCCGCCTCAAGCGCGTCGAAAGCCACCGCCGCCGGATCGGCGCCCTGCTGCGCCCGCACGATATCGGCGCCGGCGCGCTCGGCCCAAACTTCGAGTTGCGGGATCGCCGCGGCGCGAAAAGTATCGCAGGCGGCAATCACCACCTTCTTACCTGCATCCGTGTAGCGCTTGGCCAGTTTTCCGGCGGTCGTGGTCTTACCGGCGCCGTTGACACCGACGATCAATACCACATAGGGTTTGCCCGGCAACACGCCTTCGAGCGGCAAAACACCCTCCTCACCGAGAGCGACCATCGCGGCTACCTGTTCCTCGAGCACCCGCATCACGCCCGCCGGACCGTCCTCCAACTGTTCGCTTCTAAGCCGCTTACGCAATTCGTCGACGATTTCGGTGGACGTCTCCAACCCCATGTCGGCGCCGATCAGCGCCGCCTCGATATCGTCTATCGCGTCATCGTCCAAACTGGTGCCGATCGGCACTACGGCGGCGATCGTCTCCGTCATGGCCGCCCGGGTTCGGGAGAGACCTTCTTTTACATTGTCAAAAAATTTATTAAGCATAAATGTACATCTTTCGGAATGGTTATTTTTTGAGGACACCCTTTGCGATGGCAAGGTTGACGATATAGACCATCGGCTCCTCCTCCAGTATCATTTTCCGGAGCGGCTTCTGCGGCCGCGCCCGCGAATCCAGCAGGATTTCGACTTTGGGCCGGGTCGGGTGCAGGTGGCTAGTGCCGGTCACCTGGCCGATTTCGTTGTTGTTGAGCTTGACCAGACTGCCCAACGGGAAGATCGAACCGATATTGATAAGCACCTTGACTAGCTTGGTGTCGAAGATCGTCCGGCGCATATCTATAACTTGCTTCAACACGTTGTAAACGACCAACGCCGGGCGGCCGGCGCGCGGATGGGCCATCGCCAGGTAAGTATCGGCCAGGCCGACGAGTCGGGCGATCTCGTGAACCTACACCACAATGCGTCCGACCCTAGCAAAAACTGGACCGAAGTCCTCGAGGATGCGCTGCGATTCGATGGCGCTTCAGCAATTCAATCCCGGCTTCATCGAACCTTTTTCCCCGGATAGCTTCTTGGGACACCTTCAACATCCCGAGATCGTGTAGCAAGCCACAGAGCCCCACCTCTAGACAACGCTTGTCGTCCGCCGCTAGCTCCATTGCAGACGCATCGAGAGAATCGCCGAATTGGCTCCACGCTCCGCCAGGTCGGGCACCCCCTGGTGTTGGCGCATCGTCTTAACCAGCAGGGCCTTGCCCTCGCGCAACTTGCCCATGTAGGCGCGCAAAATACTGATAATGGTGCTTTATTCCGGGGGCGTTCCCGTGCGGGCGGCGGCGAAGACCTCTTCCGTGACCTTGACCAGGCGCTGGTAGATCTCTAGGTCGGTGCGCTCGACGGCGGGGGCCGCCGCGGCGGATAACTCCTCCGGCACCGGCTCCTCCCGCACCTTCTTCTGCGCGAGCGAGACGTTCTTCTTTTTCGCTGTGGGACGAGTGCCGCGCAAGTCCTCGGACGAGCGCAGCATCTGACTCATCCCAAGGGCCATTGACGCCTTCAGCCTGGATCAGCCTTTTAACCCAGTCCGCGTCAATATGCTTGAGCTTACGGCTAAATCCGACAACCAAGGCGACATCGCAGATGTTATTGACCTTGTGGGGAATGCCCTCGGAATACTGATCGACCAACTCTATGGCCCCCTGGGTGAAAATTGATTCCGTGCGCCCGGCGGTCGTCAGGCGGTGTTCGATATGCTTGCGCACTTCTTCGACCGAGAGCGGTTTGAGGTGGCCACGTGTGACGACGCGCTGGTCACGCGGCGGAAAATCGCGGATCTGCTGGCCCAGAGCCGGCTGGCCGACCAGCAGCAAGCTGACGAGAAAGGCGTCGTCGAGTTGGTAATTGAGCCGCAGCCGCAACTCTTCGAGTTCGGCCGGGTCTTTCATTAACTGGCCCTCGTCAATAACTACTAGAGTATACTTGCCAGCCTCAAAATTCTCGGAGAGCACTTCGTGCAGCCGGTGTACGATTTGGGCCCGTTCGGTCAGCTCCTCCTCGTGGCCGAGCTCATAGAGAATTTCGCTGATAGATTCCTCGGGCGTGCAACGCGGGTTGGTCACCAGGGCGATTTCGGTCTTGGCAGGATCCAAGTCTTGGATCAGCGCGCGCGTGACGAATCGTCTTGCCGCATCCCGAATCCCCAGTAAGCCGCGCCGCGCCGCGATTATTCTCCAGCGCATAATGTACGAAGCCAATAGGCAACGGCACTTGACTGGTAGAGAAAACATGGATCGGGTGTACTTTCGAATGGTTTTTCTTGCAGTCCCCAATAGGCTTCGTACAAACTAAACTCCCGCAAACGAATAGAACGTTATCGTATAGAGATAATAAAGGTGAAGAGGTAAGGCTAAATACTACCTGCTGCGCGGCGTTTGTCAAGGGACTACAACAGGGAAGCAAAGAATACAACTCGTTGGCAAACAAAATCTTACAGCGAGAGTCTCTCTTGCCCTTATCTTGACTTTTGTCCCGGCCCTGTATAACTTTTCTTTTTTCCCAGAAAGGTGCTGCAAAAGGTCGTGCAGACCGCACTCCACATAATGGGACGCCTTAGAGCACTGCTCACTCTCACGCTCCTACCCCTATTCACTCCTTCGCTTGGCGCGCAATCCGTCGCCATCATGGAATCCGACCACTTGCGTCGCGGTATGCGCGGTTATGGGCTGACGACCTTTCAGGGAACCCAGATAGACACCTTTCAGGTCGAGATACTCGGCGTGATGAAAGCGGTGCGCAAACCGCATATGGACCGGATCCTGGCCCGTTTCACTGGTGGTCCGCTGGAGCACACAGGCGTGATCGCGGGTATGAGCGGCAGTCCGGTTTATGTAGACGGCCGCCTGATCGGCGCGGTCTCCCACGGCTGGACCCTTAGCAAAGACCCCATCGGTGGCATCACCCCCATCACCGATATGCTGGAAGTAGCTCGGCGTCCGGACACCGACCCGAAGCAAACCTACGGGCGCCCAATGGAGTTGAACGCGGAAACGACCCGCCAGCTTGGCAGACAAGGTCTCGGCAACCTCCATACCCTGGCAATCCCGCTGGCCATCTCCGGCTTCAGCCCGGCGGCGCGCCAAGTGTTACACGAAACACTCGAACCCATGGGCCTGCAATTGCTAGACAGCCCGGCCGGACCGGCGCCCTCAGAGCAACCGACGCCCTTCATTCCAGGCGCGTCATTAGGGGTACAAATGATTCGCGGTGACTACAGCGCCACGGGCATCGGGACCCTAACCTGGGTCGACGGTGAACGCTTCGCCGGCTTCGGCCATCCCATGATGTCACTCGGGGCCACCGACCTGCCCGCCACCGGCGCTTATATTCACGATATCATTCCCAACCAAATAACCTCCTTCAAGCTCGGCACCACGACGCAAACAGTCGGCGCCGTGCGACAAGATCGCTACCCGGCCATCGCTGGCACCGTCGGTTCCGCTCCGGACATGCTGCCGGTGGTCATTGACCTGCACTTGCCGAATACCGACCAGAGTATCCACTGTGAAGTATTACGCCACCGCGATCTTAGCGCCCCGTTGGTCCGCGCGGTCCTGCTCAGTTCACTGCAAGCGTTCGAAAAGATCTTCGGCGACGCGACATTGCGGCTGCGCGCTCACATCGGCCTGGCCGACGGCCGCACCCTGGAACGCCGACAGATCTACAGCAGCAACATCGCCTTGCTGACCGCCGCGCTCGACGCGGTACGCCCGCTCGACCTATTGCTACACAATTCCTTCGCCGACCTGGATGTCGACTCGTTGCACTTCGACCTCGAGATCGGGGAAAACATGACGAAGGCCCAGATCGCCACCCTGCGGCTGTCGACGCCCAGCCCAATGGCCGGGCAACAGGTCGCGCTGAGGGTAACGCTGCAACCCTATCGCGCCGACGCGGTCGAGGAATACATCACCCTGGACTTACCCGCCGATCTCGAACCCGGCCCGCTCGTCCTGCGCGTCGGCAGCGGCACCGCGAGCGAAGAATGGGAGGCAGTGCGCCGCCCCGACGGTTTCGTACCACGCGACGTAGACGGCCTGCTCGACTTGCTGGGACGCGCCGGCTCTGACGACGAATTAGTCGTCGAACTCTTTCGTCCCGGTTCCGGTTTTACCATCGACGGCCGCGAGTTGCCGGGACTACCGCCTTCGGCGCACGCCGTGCTCGCCGCTGACCGCTCAGCCGGGCGCCTAGCCCCGGTTCAAGGCGAAGTTATCCTGCGCCAAACTATACGCATCGCTTATGTGCTCGCCGGCGAGCAAAGCATTAAAATGATGTTGAGAAAGCCCTGAGACCAATGAAAACTACCGCGATCCCCACCTTGTGCGCTTTGTTCTTGCTCCTGTCCGCGAACACAGCCACCGAGGCAGGAAGCGCCAAAACTTGGCAACAGCACGCGTACCACGATTTCGCCAAAGGCGAGAGTGACGGTGTCTCCATCTCCGCCGCCGGTGCGCTGGCCTTAGCCCCGGCTTTGGAGACGCTAACAGAACTGGAAACCGAGCGTATCTGGTCACTGGCCCACGCCCCCAACGGCGGCCTCTACGCCGGTACCGGCGATTCCGGTCGGCTCTACGCGATCGACGCCGAAGGCCAAGCCCGCTTGCTCTTCGACTCGCCCGAGCTCGTCCTGCACGCCTTGCTCGTAGGCCCCGACGGCGCGATCTACGCAGGCTCGGCCCCCGACGGCCTGATCTACAAAATCAACGCCAAAGGCCAAAGCGAAACATTCGCGCAAACCGGCAGTCATTATGTCTGGGACCTCGCCTTTGTCGACGGACAACTGCGCGCGGCCACCGGCGAACCCGGCCAAGTGCTCAAAATCGCCAAGGACGGATCACACGAAGTCCTCTTCGACCCGGACGATCGCCACGTCATGAGCTTGCTCGCCCACGGCGACCTCCTCTTAGCAGGCACGGCGAGCAAGGGCCGCATCTACGAGATCGACACCGCGGGCCAAAGCCGCTTGCTCTTCGAGGCCGCGCAAGAGGAGATCCACGATCTAGCCGCTGACGCGCAAGGCCGGCTCTTCGCCAGCGCCATACCCGGACTGCCCGAAGACGACGAACAAGCCGAGGTATTCGCCGCCGTCTACCGCCTTGAAGAAGGAGGCGCGGTCTACCCCATCTGGCAAAACACCGATAGCAAACGCGTCGCCCTCGCCGCAGGCGACCACCTGGCGCTGAGCACTTCCGACCCAACGCGGCTATTGCGCATGGACGCCGGTGGCCAAACCGAACTTGCCGTGCAATTCGAAGACTTCGCTCCCAGCACGCTCTTATTCGACCGAGACGGCACCCTCTATCTAGGCGGGACACAAAAAGCAGTAATCGCCAAACTGCCCGGATCAGCACGGCTGCAAGGCCACTTTAAATCGGCGGTCGAGGACTTCGCGCTGCACACGCGCTGGGGCACACTGGAATGGCGCGGCAACCGACCCAAGGACACGCGCATCGCCGTGCAGACCCGCACCGGGAATGGCCTAGAACCGGACGATTCCTGGAGCACGTGGTCCGCTCCATTAGAACAAAGCGGCCAGACGATCACCAGCCCTCCGGCGCGCTTTATACAATACCGGGTCGAACTCGAATCCACACTCCGAGAGACCAGCCCCAGACTTGACTGGATCGCCGTGCGCGGCGTGCAGGTCAATCTCAAGCCGCGCATTACCGAACTGCAGACCTTTCCCTATCACAACCAACAAAGCGCGCCCGGGGGCCAACCCCAAGGCGCGCCACCCGTGGTACAAGGCCCGCACGGCGACAAACGCCCCACGCAGGCGAAAAGCCTGCGGCTGGTGCGTTGGCAGGCCACTGATCCCAACGAAGACGAACTTGTGTACGATCTGTACCTCAAAGGCGAGGACCAACGGGAATGGAAGCGGGTGCTAGAGAATCTCTCACAGACCTCGGTCATCTGGAACACAGAGTCGATGCCCGAAGGATGGACCCGGCTAAAGATCGTAGGCTCGGATCGCGCGGACAACCCGGCTGGCCAAAACTTGCACGATGAACGCGAAAGCGCCCCTTTCGCCATCGACAATAGCCCCCCGGCAATCCAACTCAACGCGGAGACCGGCGCGCACGAGGTCGTTGTCGACGTCGCGATCAGCGATCGAATCTCGGCCGTGCAAAAAGCCTACTATACCATCGACTACAACGACCCGCAACACCCAATCGGCCCACTCGATGGCGTCTTCGACGGCCGCGACGAAAAAGCGCGCTTCACCGTTGAGGATCTGACGCCGGGCGAACACGTGATCTCGGTACAGGTCTTCGACCTGCTCGACAATGTCGGCGTACGGCAGATAGTCGTGGAGATCAAATGACCGACCACCTACAGTATATGCGCCGCGCCCTGCGCGTCGCGGAACGGGGTCGCGGTAAAGTCAGTCCCAACCCGCTGGTCGGCGCTGTCGTAGTCCGCGACGACCGCATCGTCGGCGAGGGCGCCCACCTGCAAGTCGGCGGCCCACACGCCGAGGTCAACGCCTTCGCCAAGGCCGGCGAAAGCTCACACGGCGCGGATCTCTATGTCACCTTGGAACCCTGTTCCTTCCACGGCCGTACCCCCCCCTGCACCGAAGCTGTGCTCGCCGCCGGCATCAAACGCGTCTACTGCGCTATACAAGACCCAGATGAACGCGTCGCGGGCAAGAGTTTTGCCAAACTCAAAGAAGCGGGCCTCGAAGTGGAAGTCGGTCTCTGCAAAACCGAAGCCCGCCGACTCAATGCCGCCTATATCAAACACCGCACGCAAGGCTTGCCGCTCGTCCTGCTCAAACTGGCGCAAACCCTCGACGGACGCATCGCCGCACAAGGCGGTGACGCCCGGTGGATCACCGGCGAAGAAGCCCGCCGCCACGTGCATCGTTGGCGTTCCTGGGTCGACGCGGTAATCGTCGGTGCTGGCACGGTGTTAGCTGACGACCCCCTTTTAACGGTGCGCCACGTGAAAGGCCGCGACCCGCGACCCATCGTCATCGACGGCCGCTTGCGCACTTCGGCGGAAGCCCGGATCTACCGACGTCCCGGCGCGATCCTCGTCACCGCGGAACATAATTCGACCGACAGGCGCCAAGCGTATGCGCACAAAGGGGCCGAGGTTTGGACCTTCCCCGCCGAGGATGGGTGTATCGACCTGCACCTGCCTCTTGCCCGAGCCGCAAAAGAGGGCATGACCACCGTGCTAATCGAAGGCGGGGGCACACTGGCCGCCGCTGCCCTCAACGACCAGGTCGTCGATCGGGTCCAGTTCTACCTGGCCCCCCGTCTGATGGGCACAGGCGTCGAAGCCATCGGGGATTTGGGCGTCGAACGCGCTGCAGAGGCCATCGGCCTGTCAGAGGTCCGCACCCGGCGCCTGGGTCCCGACTTACTCTACACCGCCGAGGTGCAATACTCATGTTCACCGGACTCGTAGAAGAATTAGGGCGCGTGCGTCGCTTAGAACGCCAAGGCGCATTTCAGCAACTAGAGATCGCCGCCGAAAACGTGTTATCCGACTTGGCCGTAGGCGACAGCGTCAATATCGACGGGGCCTGCCAGACCGCCGTCGCTGTCGGTGCAGACGGCTTTGTCGTCGAAACCGTAGCCGAGACGCTCGCGCGCACCACGCTGGGCACTTTCCGCGTCGGGCAAGAGGTCAATCTGGAACGCGCGCTGCGCGTCGACCAACGGCTCGGCGGCCATATGGTCCTGGGACACGTTGACGGCATCGGTCAAATTCGCACGATCAGTGAACAAGACCGGGAACATCGGATCGAGGTGATCGCCCCATCCGAAATTGTCCGCTATATCGCCGCTAAAGGCTCGGTTTGCCTCGATGGCATTAGCCTAACCGTTGCCGCGGTAACGCGCGAGGCCTTTACGGTTGCCGTAATACCTCATACATTTGATAATACTACTCTCAGCCATCGTCGCGCCAGTGACTCCATCAACCTCGAGGCCGACGTGATCGCCCGCTATGTCGAACGTTTATTTGGCGGGGAAGCCCTATCATCAACGGGGTTCAGCTTCGAGACTCTGCGCGATATGGGATACTGAGTATGCCCGGCTTCAACACCATAGAAGACGTTATCGAGGATCTGCAAAACGGCCGCATGGTGGTCCTTGTCGACGAGCGCGACACCGACATCGACGGGCAAGAAGCCGTAGGCGAGGGCGAATTGATGATGCTCGCCGAGCTAGTCACCGCCGATTCGATCAATTTTATGATGCGCCACGCCGGTAACCCGCCGATGGTCACTGCCAACAAAGAGCACCTCGAAGCGCTTGAACTGCACCATACGGTGCCCGGCGCACAAGGCCCGCGCGCGGCGTCGATCATGGTCTCAGTCAACGCCCGAGACACCGAAAACACAGGCGTCTCGGCGCAAGACCGCGCGCTGACCATCCGTAAGCTTTCCGACCCTGCCAGCACCCCTGAGAACTTCATCCAGCCCGGGCATGTCACACCCCTGCGGGCCCAGCCAGGCGGCGTATTGCGCCGCGCCGGGCACACCGAAGCCTCGGTCGACCTGGCGCAGATCGCCGATTCGAGGCCGGTGGCCGTGATCGCCGCCATCCTCGACGAGACGGGTAAATTGGCCGATACGCCGTATTTGCTCGACTTCGCGCACGAGCACGGTTTTAAGATCGCCACCATACACGACCTAATCGCCCACCGCCGCCGCACCGAGAAACTGATCCACCTCGAAGCCAATTCCCCGATGCCCACCCGCTTCGGGGAATTCACCGTCTACGCCTATCGCAGTCTCGTCGACGACAATCCCTATATCGCCATGGTCTATGGCGACGTCTCCTCCGGCGAGCCAACCCTCGTGCGTATGCACTCGGGCTGCCTGACCGGCGACGCGCTCGGCTCGCTGCTGTGCGACTGCGGCGAGCAGCTCGAACGCTCCATGCGGCTCATTGCCGCAGCAGGCAGCGGCATTATCGTCTATATACAACACCACGAGGGCCGCGGCATCGGCATCCTGCACAAACTCAAAGCCTACGAACTGCAACAGCAGGAGGGCCTGGACACCATTGAGGCCAATCATGCGTTGGGCCATCCGATGGACTCCCGCGATTACGGCATCGGCGCCCAAGTGCTCTACGATCTGGGCCTGCGCCAAGTGCGCTTTTTGACCAACAACCCCAAGAAGCGCGTAGGCCTGGAAGCCTACGGCCTGACCGTCGTCGAACAGGTCCCCATCGAAGCCGACCCCAACCCGCACAATATCCGTTACCTGGAAACCAAGCGCGACAAGATGGGCCATACCATCCTGCTCGAACGCGCATCCGCAGAGGACAAAAACCATGCCGAAAGTGCATGAAGGACAACTCGACGCCAAAGGCCGTACATTCGGCATCGTCGTCAGCCGTTTCAACGACCTGGTGACCACTCGACTGCTCGACGGAGCCCTGGATTGCATCAAGCGCCACGGCGGCGACGACGACGACATTGAGGTCGCCTGGGTCCCCGGTGCTTTTGAACTGCCTATCGCCGCCCAAAAGCTGGCCGCAACCGGGCGCCTTGATGTCGTTATGTGTTTGGGGGCCATCGTGCGCAGCGACACCCCACATTTCGACTATGTTGCCGGTGAATCGGCCAAGGGCATCGCACGCGTCGGCCTCGACACCGGCGTGCCGGTGATCTTCGGTGTGATCACCGCCGATACCGTCGAACAAGCCGTGCAACGCGCCGGTGTCAAAGCCGGCAACCGCGGCTGGGACGCGGCCATGAACGCGGTCGAAATGGCCAGCCTTATGGCCGAGTTAGGATAATGACCGAAGAGGATGACTTTTTCGGCGACGGCACCTACGCCGACGAAGCGCCGCCCGACAACCGCCATGGCGCACGCCAAGTGGCCCTGCAAGCGCTTTACTCGGCGCAAAGCTCTGCCATTGACATTCGCATCGCCCTCGAGGAGCTCTGCCAACGCTTCGCTCTTTCCGACGAGGTCCGCGCTTTCGCCACAAATCTGCTACTGCACGCCACTGAACATGCAGAGGAGATCGATACGTCAGCAGCGGCGATGGCCAAAAACTGGAGTTGGGAACGCATCGCCCGCATCGACCGCCTTATCCTGCGGCTGGCCCTGGCCGAAATGCTCTATATCGAGGAAATTCCGGTTCGGGTCTCAATCAACGAGGCCATCGAACTGGCCAAGTCCTACAGCACCGATAAGTCGTATGCCTTCGTCAATGGCGTGCTCGACGGCGTTGTGCGTCAAAAGGGACTCGTCGTTTAAAAGGCCCCCTTGCCATGCGCCGCCCTGTTATCGGACATCCACGGGAATCTTGAGGCACTTGGCGCCGTAGTCGGTGAGGGTCGCGCGCGCGGCTTTGACGCCTTGGTTTACCTGGGGTATATCGTCGGTTATGGCGCCAATCCACAGGCCAGCTTGCACCCGGTACAGGAGCTGACCGATGAGGTAGTCCTGGGCAACCACGACGCGGCCGCCATCGGACAGACCCACCCGGTTTATTTCAACCCTGACGCCCGCCGGGCCGCCGAATGGACTGCGGAACAGCTAGGCGAGTCAGAGCGTTTATATTTGGCTTCGCTGCCCTTCGTCTTGCAGCGAGACGATGCCTTCTTCGTGCACGATCCTACCGAGGCAAAAAAGGCCCTCGACGCCATTGAACAGCGCTTCTGTTTTGTGGGACATTCGCACCGCCCCTTCGTCTGTATCGAGCGCGATGGCGGTCTGGAATTGTTGCCGAAGGGCCCACAACCGATCCAGCCCCTATCGCGCTACTTGGCCAATATCGGCAGCGTCGGCCAACCCCGCGATGGAGATGCCCAAGCCTGTTTCGCCCTTTGGGACTAGGCGGCGGAGACCTCGGAGTTGGTGCGCTGCCCGTACGATATAACGACGACGCAATACAAGATTATCATAGCCGGTCTGCCCCCGGCCTTGGCCGAACGCCTGGCCCTGGGGCATTAGTTCATAATTGTAGAGGATCCAGCATGCTCAACTGGTTAATATCATTTATAAAAAGACTCTTTGGCTCGCAGTCTGACCGCCAGTTCAAGCGCACCATGCCACAGGTCGACGAGATCAACAAACTCGCGGCCCATTACCAATCGCTCAGCGACGCCGATCTTCAGGCCAAAACCGCCGTCTTCCGCCAAGACCTGAAGATCCGCAACGCCGACAATCAGCAGCGCCTCGACGAGATCACCGAGAGCCTGCGCGGCGATCTCGATGTGGCCGAACGCGAACGCCTCAACGACCAGTACGACGAATTGGACAAGGCGATCCGCGACACCGAGGCCGCCTTCCTCGACGAAATCCTACCACAGGCCTTCGCGATGGTCGTCGACGCTTGCAGGAGACTTTTGGGCCGCCAGTGGGACCGCGCCGACGAACCAATCGAGTGGGATATGGTTCCCTATGACGTGCAGATCTTTGGGGGCATTTCATTGCACGAGGGCAAGATCTCCGAAATGACCACCGGCGAAGGCAAGACCCTGGTCGCCTCGATGCCGCTCTTCCTCAACGCCATTCCCGGACGCGGCGTGCACCTTATCACCCACAACGAGTACTTGGCCCGGCGCGACGCGATGTGGATCGGACCACTGTTCAATTTTCTCGGGTTGTCGGTCGGCATCATCCAGGACGTGCACCAGACCGGCGCCGACGCCTTCGTGCTCAACGTGCCCGACGGCCTACCGACCGAGTTCTATTGGAAAAAGACCGGCCACAAAGAGGGCTACGCCGCCGATATCGCCTACGCTACCTGCAGCCAAGTCGGCTTCGACTATTTGCGCGACAATATGAGCGTAAGGCTCGAAGAGTTAATGCAGCGCGAATTCAACTACGCCATCGTCGACGAGGCCGACTCAATCCTTATCGACGAAGCGCGAACTCCGCTGATCCTCTCCGGCGCGGTGCCCGACGCCACCAATCAGTACAAAGAGATGAGACCGCTGGTAGAGAAGTTGATGAAGGCCCAGGCCAATCTAGTCAACAAGATCGTTGCCGAAGCCGAGATGGCGGGCAAGGAAGGCGAGGAATACGACTACGACACCGGCATAGGATTGCTCAGAGCCACCCGTGGCGCACCCGCCAACCGGCGCCTTGCCAAAGTGCTGCAGGAGGAGGGTGTTAAAAAGCTAATTAATCGCGTCGAAGCCGATTACATGCGCGACAAGAACCTCCAGGAAGTCGACGAGGGACTCTACTTCGTCGTCGATGAACGCAGCAATACCATCGACCTGACCGAAAAAGGCCGCGATCTGCTCTCGCCCAACGAGCAGGCTCTCTTCGTGTTGCCCGATATCAGCGTCGATGTCGAAGTGATCCGCACCGACGAAGACCTGAGCGACGAGGAGAAGGCACTCAAGGAGGAAACGGCGCACCGCGAATATGCAGAGAAGAGCCAAGCGGTGCACAATATCAACCAATTGATGAAAGCCTATTCCCTCTTCGAAAAGGACGTGCAGTACCTCGTCTCCGAAGACGGGCGGGTAGTTATCGTCGACGAGGCCACCGGCCGACCACAGCCGGGGCGGCGCTTCGCCGACGGTTTGCACCAAGCACTGGAGACCAAGGAGGGCGTCAAGCTGCAGAACGAGACCCAGACGGTCGCCACCATCACCCTACAGAATCTCTTCCGCATGTATCACAAACTGGCCGGTATGACCGGCACCGCCGAAACCGAAGCCGGCGAATTGTGGGAGATCTACAAGCTCGACGTCGCGGTCATCCCCACCAACCGACCCATTCGCCGCTTTGACCAGCAAGACCAGATCTACCGCACCAAACGCGAAAAATACAACGCCCTCATCGAAGAGGTTGACCGGTTGCATCAACTCGGCCTGCCGGTATTGGTAGGCACTATCTCGGTCGAAATATCCGAGCTGTTGAGCCGCATGCTGACCCGTCGCGGCATCAAACACGAGCTGCTTAACGCCCGCCACCACGACCGCGAGGCCCAGATCGTCACCGACGCGGGCCAGATCGGCGCGGTGACCATCGCAACCAATATGGCCGGGCGCGGCACCGATATCAAACTCGCCCCCAAAGTCGTGCGCATCGATCGCGAGATCGTCGAATCCGGCCTCACGCTCGACGACAAGCTGCCCGCCGGCCAGGTCATGCGCAAACACCTAGAGGAGAACCCGTCCGGCCTGCAAGTCATCGGCACCGAGCGCCACGAGGCCCGGCGCATCGACCGCCAATTGCGCGGTCGTTCGGGCCGCCAAGGCGATCCGGGCTCCTCGCGTTTCTACCTCTCGCTCGAAGACGACCTGATGCGCCTCTTCGGTTCAGAGCGCATTGGCGCTGTCATGGACAAGCTCGGCGCCGAGGAGGGTGAGGTCATCGAAGCCGGCATGGTCACCAAATCGATCGAGCGCGCACAAAAAAAGGTCGAGGGACGCAATTTCGAGATGCGCAAACACGTGCTCGAATACGACGATGTCATGAACCAGCAACGCCAGGTCATCTACAACCGCCGCCGCGACGTGCTCGAACGCGAGAGCGCACAGGATCAGATCGAGGAGATGATCGAAGAATCCCTCGACGCCGTGTTGGCCCCCTATGTCGATCCAAACGACATCCCAGAGGAATGGGACTGGGAAGGCCTACAGAACGAATTCAGCAGCAACTTCTTCCTCGGCTTTACCGTCTCCGAGGCCGAGCGCGCCGAGATCGGCGCCGTCGCGTTGCGCGAGCAATTGCGCGAGACGATCCAAGGGGCCTACGAGCGCCGCCTGACCACCATCGGCGAGGAGGTCTTCCGCGAGGTCGAAAAAGCCATCGCCCTCCACACCATCGACACCTGTTGGCAGGAGCACCTGCACGAGATCGACGAGCTTAAAGACGGCATCGGCTTTGTCGGTGTCGGCGGCAAAAACCCCCTGATCGAATACAAGAAGGGGGCCTACGACATGTTCGAAAGTCTGATCGGGCGCATAGCCCAAGAGACCTTGCGCAATCTCTTCCAACTGCGCATCGATACCGGCGCCGACTCGCTGCAGTCTAGCGCGCAACCCGGCCGCATCAACGCGGTGCACCGCGACGCCACCAATATGGGTTTCCGCGGGGTCGAGCAAGCGCCGACCGGAGGAACCCCCGGCCAACCGGTCAACAGCCCGTCACAACTGCGCGGCTCCGGCGGCGGCAGCGACGAGGGCCAGACAGCGCGCCAACCGACCGTCCGCGAGCAGCCAAAAGTCGGCCGCAACGCCCCTTGCCCTTGCGGCAGCGGCAAAAAATACAAACAATGCCACGGCGTCAACAGATAGGCCAGATGCAAGCCTTCTGCACCGGAGCGCATCTTACGGGGACACGAAGCTATAGAACGACTCCCTACTGATATGGAATTCTGGCAAATCCTCTGTCTGGTAACTTATTGTTTTATCGTCACCTTTTTGGGCATATACGGCTTCCACCGCTACCAGCTTTTACGCCTCTTCTATCGGCACCACTCGACCCCAACCCCGGAGCCGAACCGCTTCGAGGCACTGCCCGCCGTCACCGTACAACTGCCCCTCTACAACGAATACCACGTCGTCGACCGCCTACTCAATACCGTTGCGCAAATGGACTATCCGCGCGACCGTTTTGAAGTTCAGGTCCTCGACGACTCGCAAGACGACACCCGCGACAGGGCTCGTCAGACTGTTGGATGCCTAGCTGCCGAAGGGCTGGACATCGAATATATCGGCCGAACCGACCGCCATGGCTTCAAAGCCGGCGCCCTCGCAGCCGGACTCGAACGCTCCCGGGGCGAATTCGTGTTGGTGCTCGACGCCGACTTCGTGCCGCCCCCCGATATCCTACAACGGGCCATCCACCATTTCACCGACGATTCGATCGGAATGGTGCAGATGCGCTGGGGCCACCTCAACCGCTTTTATTCATTACTGACCCGCATCCAGTCTATCTTCCTCGACGGCCACTTCGCCGTCGAACACACTGCCCGCAACCGCTCCGGCCGCTTCTTCAACTTCAACGGCACAGGCGGCATCTGGCGCAAACAAGCCATCTACGACGCCGGCGGCTGGCAACACGACACCCTAACCGAAGATCTCGACCTGAGTTACCGGGCCCAATTGGCCGGCTGGCAATTCCGCTATCTGCCCGAGATCGAGATCCCCGGCGAAATTCCCATCGAAATCAATGCCTTCAAGTCGCAACAGCACCGTTGGACCAAGGGCGCGGTGCAAACCGCCAAAAAAGTCCTGCCCAAAATCTGGCGCTCTTCGCTGCCGGCCAAGATCAAAATCGAGGCGACCTTCCATCTGACGGCGAATCTCTGTTATATCATGATGCTGTTGATGGGCTTGTTGAGCCTGCCGGTGCTCTCGATCCGCTCGCAATTGGGCTGGGAGCGGATCTTTATCATCGACTTGCCGCTGTTCTCCTTCGCCACCATGGCGATCTCCGGGTTTTATATCACCTCGCAGCGCGTGCTCTACCCCGACTGGAAACGGCAGATCAAATACCTGCCGATGCTGATGGCCGTCGGCATGAGCCTCTGTATCAACAATACCCGCGCGGTGATTGAAGGGCTCGTCGGCCACGAGAGCGGGTTCCTGCGCACGCCTAAATACGGTGTCACCGGCAGCCAGGCCCAACACCAGCCGCGCAAATACTCCAGCCGCTGGACCCTGCTGTCCCTCTGCGAGTTGGGCATGGCGTTCTATTTCGCGGTCGCCCTCTACTACGCATGGACCACGGGGCTCTATTTAGGGCTGCCCTTCCTAATGCTCTTCCACGCCGGCTTCCTCTACACCGGCCTGCTCTCCTGCGGCCAGAGCTGGCTGCACCAATTCAAGACACGCAGCCCAGCCCGAGCATCGCCGCCTAACACAAAAAAACTCCCGACCTTACAAGGCCGGGAGTTTAGAATATTTCGCAACAAATCTGACGATCAATCAGCCGAAGACCACACCTGCGGATAAGGATCGCTTATCTTCTGCCGCAACCACAAAATATCGATAGCATTGTAGTGCCGTTCGGTCAGTTTTTCGATATGGCGCACCCCGACATCCACATTACTCTTCTCCCACTTCGTCTCACGGCCCTTGTCGCCCGATAGTTTGATGGCCTGCGTAACCTTGCTGACGTAGCGGTTGTGGGTCACGCGCAATTCCGAATAGTCCAGATCTCTGGGCACGAGCCCCCTCGATTGCGTCACGTAGTCGTTGATGAGTTGGCGCGCCTCGGCCAGATCTCGTTCGGAGGTCTGAGCGATGAGCTTTCGCAGCTGCTAAATGGTGATGGCAATCTCCCTGTTCTTGGCATCCATTTGACTCACGGAATTTACGTAGTCGAGCAGAATCTGTCTCTCCTCCGCTTCGTCTCCGCAGCCGACCATGCCAACCGCCAGCGCAAGCAAAGCCAGTCTCCTCAACATATGGACCCTCTCTATAGGTTGAGCTTCGTCTCTTTTAGTACCGGTAGGACTTCCGGGCGGCTTCCTCTCCAGCTGCCAGCGTTAGCTGCACCAGTTCAAGACCTGCATACCCTCCCCAGGCCTGACTTCCTAAACACAAAAGCCCCCGACCACTGGGGCCGGGGACTTTCGCTTGCCCAAAAACCGCATAGATCACTCGGGCCATTCGAGTGGGAAGTCCGTCAATTTGTGGCGTTCCCACAAGACTAGCATGCCATTGTAATGGCGTCTGGTAAATCTTGCGATGTGTTTCACGCCAATGGCCACATTGCTCTTCTCGCGCCTCATCTCGCGCCCCTTGTCCCCCGCCAACTCGATAGCCTGCGAGACCTTGTCGACGTAGAGGTTGTGGGTCACGCGCAGTTCGCGGTACGAGAGATCTCGGGGGAACATCGTTTGCACATCAGACACATAGCTATTGATGAGCGCTCGTGCCTCGGCCAAATCCTGTTCAGAGATCTGATCCATGGGCTTTCTCAGATGTTTAATTGACTCGACAATCCGCTCATTTTTGTCGGCCAATTTCGTCATCGTATTGATATATTGAACCAGTATTTCCTTATCTTCGTTCTCGGTGCTGCACGCACTCAGGCCCACCACCAGAGCCAGTATAGCCAGATTCCGTAACATATGGACCTCCCTGAAGGATAATGACTTCGTCAGTTGATTTTAAATATCAGAATTCGCCTGGCCCGGACGCCTTCGCGGGGCCCGGACGCCCCATTCGTGCCCCAAAATACGCCCTAGATGAGCGAAAATCAAGCAATCTCTACGCTGTCGTGTATTGACGGGACACTTATGCTCTAATAATTTTGCTCAATAATTCAACCGCGCCTGCGGGGCCTGAGGCGGGCTCCATGGGTAATTTATCCGCATTCGTGCCGTCCCTGCCGGAGGAACCCATACCGCCATGATCACCCGCGAACAGATACAATCTCAGCTCGATAATTGCCTCATGGAGGCCAAATTCCCCCAGTGGGAAGCCCAATACAAAAAGGGCAAAGTCCGCGATATGTACCTGCTGACGGACAAGCGCGTCCTTATCACCACCGACCGCCAGTCCGCCTTTGACCACGTGCTCGGCGCCATCCCACTCAAGGGCCAAGTACTCAACCGCATCGCGCAATACTGGTTCGAGCAAACTGAGGATATCGCCCCAAACCAGATCCTCTCAGTGCCCGACGCCAATGTCACCATTGCCCGCGAGCTGGAAATATTGCCCGTGGAGATCGTCGTGCGTAGATACATGACCGGCAGCTCCGACACCGCTATCTGGACGCATTACAACAATGGCGTGCGCCAATATTGCGGTCATACGCTACCCGAAGGCATGATCAAAAACCAACCCTTTGACGCGGCCATTATCACGCCAACCACTAAGGACGAGGTGCACGACGAGCTGATTTCGCGCGACGAGATCCTCGCCCAGGATCTAGTGGCCAAGGATACCTGGGAAAATATCGAGGACATCGCTTTCCAACTCTTCGCCCGCGGCGAAGAGTTGGCCGCCAAACAGGGCCTAATCCTCGTCGATACCAAATACGAAATGGGCCTCGACCCCGACGGCAATGTCACGCTCGCCGACGAGGTGCACACGCCCGATTCATCGCGCTTCTGGGTTCTGGATAGCTACGCCGACCGCCATGCCAATGGCGAAGAGCCCGAGAGCCTCGACAAGGAGTTCCTGCGGCTCTGGCTGCGCGACAAAGGCATCTCCGACACGCATATCCCCGAGCTCGATGACGATATCCGTATCCAGGTCGCCGAGCGCTATATCGACTTGTTCCAGCGCGTCACGGGAACGGAATTCGAAGCCGAAATCAGCGATTTGCCCATATTAGAGCGAATCGAGGAGCGGATCGCGGAGTTTATTGACTAAGCGACAAATCGACGTCATAACCTGTAAACAACCCCGCCGAACGGAGATCGGTGGGGTTGTTTATTTGCTTAGGCGTAAAATCGAGCACGCGGAAATACACTTGCGCATGTACAGACAAAACCTCTCATTCATAAGGTATTAACGGCAGAGTGCCATGCTAAAAAACCTATTTCGCGCCTTCTTGGTCTTTCGTCTCGAATTCCGCCAACCCACGCTCGATTTTTCGGCGTTGCTCAGCTATTGGCGACGCACGCCTTTGATCCAGCAGGTGATTGAGGAGGAAGGAGAAAAACGCGGCTCCCCACTCGTGCGCAAACTTGACAAGGTTTACCCCTTCTAATGCTGCATCGCCAGCTCCGCAATGCCCTCGAGGACATCTTCGGCGCCCCCTTTATCAGCGAGGCGCTCGAGAACCCGCAAGTCGCACAAAAAATTCTTTACGAACGTCCCGACGAATTCAAATCGACCGTGCGCGGATTCCAACGGCTCAACTATCAGGACGAGCATACTTCCTACGCGGCCGGCCTCGAGCACGATCTCGGCATCGCGCTGATTTGCGCCCTGCTCGACGGCAATACCCGCGAACTCGTCTCCGACCTGGGACTCAACTATTTATGAGCAAGCTGCTCGCCTTCGACTTAGGAGCCGAAAGCGGCCGTGCACTCGTCGGCCACTTCGACGGCAAACGCCTGGCCTTAGAGGAACTGCATCGCTTTGCCAATGGTCCAGTGCAAATCTTCGACCGCCTCTACTGGGACCCACTGCGCCTCTTCGCCGAAATGCAGCAGGGCCTGTCGCTCTTCGCCCGCGATCACGGCAAAGACCTCGCATCCATAGGCGTTGACACCTGGGGCGTCGACTTTGCGCTCTTGGGCCCGGACGACGCGCTTTTGGACAACCCGCGCAACTACCGCGACCCGCGCACCGCCGGCATGCTCGAAGAGGCTTTTTCCCGCGTACCGCGCGAAGAGATTTTCTCACATACCGGCGTGCAGTTCATGAAGCTCAACAGCCTTTATCAGCTCTTAGCGATGCGCGATTCCCCGCTATTGCAATCGGCAAACACCCTGCTTCTGATGGCCGATCTCTTTAACTTCTACTTCACCGGCAACAAAGTCTGCGAATTTTCCAACGCCACCACCACGCAATTTTACGATCCGCGCAAAAACGCCTGGTCGACCGAGCTGCTCACCGGCCTCAGGCTGCCGACGCATTTTCTACCCGAAATCGTGCAACCCGGCACCGAGGTCGGTACGCTCCTGCCCTCCATTGCCTCGGCGAACGGCCTCAACGCCGTACCCGTCATTGCCCCAGCGACGCACGACACCGGCTCAGCGGTCGCCGCGGTGCCCACCGAAACTCGCGATTACGCCTATATCAGTTCGGGCACCTGGTCGCTGATGGGCGTCGAACTCGACGAGCCCCTAGTCTCCGACAAAGCTCTACAATACAATTTCACCAACGAAGGCGGCGTCGGGCCGAGCTATCGCTTCCTGAAAAATATTATGGGGCTGTGGCTGGTACAAGAATGCCGCCGTGCCTGGCAGCGCGAAGGCCGCGATTTTTCCTATGAGCAACTGACCGCCATGGCCCGCGACGCCGTACCCTTTGTCGCGCTGATCGAGCCCGACGACGAGCGCTTTATCACCCCCGGCGATATGCCCGCCCGAATCCGCGCTTACTGCGAAGAGACTAGTCAGAATGTGCCCGCTGACGAGGGACAGATGATTCGCATCGTGCTCGAAAGCCTGGCGCTAAAATACCGCTACGTGTTCGAAAGCCTCGAGACCATCCTCGGCCGACGCCTCGAATGCATCCACGTCGTCGGTGGCGGAATCCAGAATCGCCTGCTCTGCCGGTTTACCGCCTCGGCCGCCGGACGACAGGTCATCGCCGGACCGCTCGAAGCGACCGGCATCGGCAACCTGCTGCTGCAACTTATAGGCCTGGGCCAACTCGCTTCACTGGCCGAAGCCCGCCAAGTCGTGCGCGACTCCTTTGATCCGGAGGTCTACCAGCCCGAGCAATCGGCGGACTGGGACGCCGCCTACGATCGTTTCCGCCGCCTATTGCCCCTCGCCTGACGCTAGCTGGAACCGCAGCAGCCCCTCCACCGTTCTATATAAGAGTCCACGTCCACCGCAGGGCGCACGATGCTCCCTTACGCCAAGTTTACCAACGAGTTATGGCCAAAATAAATTCAGATGCGCGGGGCTCGGTAGAGTCCTATTGGCGCGATATCCAGGACTTCCAACCCCTAAGCCGCCAGCGCGAATCCGAGCTTGCCGCCAGAGCCCGCGCCGGTGACGAGCACGCCATGCACCAAATGGTCGAGGCCAATCTGCGTTTCGTCGTCAGTATAGCGAAAGGTTATAATGGCCGGGGACTATCCTTTAACGAGCTGATTTCGGAGGGCAATGTCGGATTGATAGAAGCGGTCAAGCGCTTCGACGGATCCCGCGGCTTTAAATTCATCACTTATGCAGTCTGGTGGATCCGTCAGGCCATTCTCAAGGCCCTAGCCGAAGACAGCAAAATCGCCCGGCCGCCGATGAGCCAAATCAACGATTTGCAAAAAATTGAGCGGAAAATGAGTATTCTCGCGCAAGAACTGGGCCGTTATCCGACCCTCGACGAGCTCTCCTATTCCGCCGAAATATCGCTGAACAGGACACGCAATGCTCTCGATATCGTCCAGAGCGACGTCTCTTTAGACATCCCCTCCTTTCCCGACGACAGCGAACCTCTGGGAGCCTCTTTTCCCGATACAGCTCCCGATCCAGCCGATTCCTTCGAGCGCACTGCACTCTCCACAACCCTGGCCGCCTGCCTCGTCTTGCTCGACCACCGCGAGGATCTTATCATCCGCGCCTACTTCGGCCTCGACGACCAGTCCCCTCTTACCCTCGAGCAAATCGGCACACAATTGAGCCTTACCCGAGAGCGCGTCCGCCAGCTCAGAGATCGGGCGCTAGAAAAAATCCGCGCCGACTGTGGGGATTTGTTGACCGAACTCTCCAGCAATTAAGCGCTTGCAATCTATTTTATACCTTGTAGCGGCACCCTTGTGGCACTTTCGCCCCACATCGTGGGACGGCGACGATCACAACCTGTTACACTGCCCTTGATCGGGGGCACCAAAAAGCTTTTTTTATAGCCATTATCCGGAATTGTCTATAGACCTACTCTTGAAGAGACCCCTGTGCGCTATAATTTAGCCGATCTTCATATGCATTCCTTTTGCTCCGATGGTTTGCGGACTCCGACCCAAGCAGTCGAGGAGGCCTGCGAAGCGGGCTTACAAGCGATTAGCTTAACCGACCACGATACGGTCGAAGGTATTCCGGAGGCCACCGAGGCCGGAATACGTCTGGGCATGGAAGTCATTCCCGGCACCGAGCTCAGTGGCCATGTCCGCGAGCGCGAAGTCCATATCCTCGCCTATTGCATCGATTGCAGCGACAACCAGTTCGGCACCAATCTCGAAAAGGCCTTCGAGTCGCGCTATCAGCGCGGCGTCGCAATCGTCGAAAAACTCAACGGCCTAGGTCTGGGTGTCAGTCTCGACGATGTGCTAGAACAATCCAAAGGCAGCCCGATCGGGCGGCCCCATATAGCCGCCGCATTGGTCGAAAAAGGCCTGGTCGCCGACAAGAACGAAGCCTTTGACCGCTATATCGGCGATCGTGGGCCTGCTTTCAAAGCGAAACCCTATACATCGGCCGAAGACATTATCGCCCTGATTCACCACACCGGGGGCGTCGCGGTACTCGCCCATCCCGGCGCCAGCCTGCACGAGGGCATTCTCCAACAACTCATCTCCTTCGGGCTCGACGGCGTCGAAGTCTTCCACCCGGCCCACCAACCACCGCAAATCGACTTCTACAACCAACTCGCCGATCGCCATGGGCTGCTCAAGTCCGGTGGCTCCGACAGCCACGGCAATGTCGACGGCACGCGCATCGGCGACTACGGTGTCGGCTACGAGGTGATCGACGCGATGCGCGAACGGGCTGCCACCTATGTTTGAACAACTCCGCACCCGGCACGAGGTAAAAATAACCGCTTGATGATCTCTCTCTCCCGATTCAGCTATATTTCCGTCTTTTTTTCGATTTTTATCCTTCTTTCGCTGTATATCTCGCCTACCCACGCGGCACACCCCCAGCGCTTTCACCAAACCTCCGAACCGATTCGCGGCCTCTTCGGCGCCGAAATCGGCGATGTGGTCTGGAGCGGGCGCTATCTATGGGTCGGCACCGAAAGCGGGATCGCCCGTCTCGATCCGGCAGTAAGCAGCGGGCTCAGCGCCTCTGACTGGGTCACCTTTACCGCCCTGAATGGCCTTGGTCGCGGCGCGATCAGCGCGCTCGACGCTAGCGGCGACACGGTGTGGGTCGCGACCCTGATCGACACCACCATCGCAGGACAAGGAACGGCCCAAGCCTGCACCGGGCTGAGTTTTTCCCACGACGGCGGGCGCTCTTGGAATCATATCTCCAACGAGTCTATCTTCGATCCGAGCAAACCTGGTTTTGAGCGCAGCCCCGGCACCACCATTCTCAATGGTTGTTTCGATCTCTCGCTCGACGGCGAGGCCATCTATGCGGCCTTTTTCGCCGGCTCGACGGTCCGCTCGCTCGATCAAGGCCAGACCTGGCAACCTTTCATACCCGGCGGTGCGACCAGGCTCGTCTACTTCGCCGGCGAAACAGCCGCCGACAGCCTGCAGATTCTCGCCGACAGCCTCTCGCGCGAAAGTGGCGACCCAGCCCTTATCGCTGAATTGCGCGCCGGCGCCGACAGTCTCGCCAGTCAAGAGCTTTTGCACCGCACCTTTTCGGTCGTCGCGCACGGCGACACCGTCTGGATAGGCACCTCCAGCGGCATCTCCTTTACCTTGGACGGCGGCCAAAGCTGGAAGAACGCCAAGGTGCGCTTAGATGAAACGGGCAACCCGCTACCGGGCAACCCCTCGGGCAACTGGGTCGTGGCGATGGAGCGCATGGTATTTCCCGACGGCTCCACCGCACTTTGGGCCGGTACCAACACCACTCCCTTACCCGGCCAGACCCAAGCCATCAGTGTTAGCCGCGATCTCGGCCAGACCTGGGCCCACACCGGTCCGACCTTCGCCTGGGATTTCGCCTTCACTCCCAACTTCGTCTGGGCCGGCACGGCCCAAGGGCTCCTAGCCAGCCGTGACCCGGCCTTGCCGCTCGACGCTGCACGCGACTGGGAAAGTATCGAAGTGGCCAATGGCCAACCGCTAGAAGGCACCTTTGTAGGGCTCGAACGCGTCGGCGACGTGCTGTGGGCCGGCGCCGAGATGGGTTTGGGACGCTCTGAGGACGAAGGCGGCACCTGGCGCATTATTCGCGACCTGATCCGCACCCGATCAATCGACACCGGCAACTTCGTCGCCACCGGCGGCGTCCCGGATAGTACCGCGCAGACCTACGCCGCACCCAATCCCTTCGCCCCTTCGCGCGATACGGCAACACTCGTCTTCAGCCTGGAAAAAGAAGCCGATGTCTCCATTGCCATTTACGATTTCGCCAGCCGTTTAGTTCGTGTCCTGATCTCGGCCGAGCCCTTAGCCGGCGGCGCCGACCACCGTGTCGCCTGGGACGGCACCGACCAAGACGGCCAGGCTGTCGCCAATGGCACGTATTTTTATCGCATTCAACTCAGCACCGGCCAAATGGCCTTCGGCAAAGTAGTGGTACTCGATTGAAAAGCCTCTGCACTCTTCTCCTCTGTTCGCTCGTCAACACCGCGCAGGCGGCCGATTTCGCCGCCGCCTTTCTCGAAACGGGCCTGGGTACCCGCGGCTTGGGGATGGGCGCCTTCGTGGCCACCGTCGACGACGCCTCAGCCCCCTACTGGAACCCCGCCGGCCTTGCCCGTTCGCGTGGCAGCATGGTCCAGTTTTCGCTCCAGCCACTTTCACAAGACCGCCTGCAAAACAGCGCATCTTTCGCGCTCAACCCCCGCGGTGACATGGGTTTCGGCATCGCCTGGTCACACGCTTCCGTAGATGGGATCGAAGGCCGCACCTCCAATGGTCAATTCACCGGCTCCATCGAGGACGGGGCCAATGCCTTTATCGTCGCGGTGGGCCGCACCGTAGTGCCGCGCCTGTCCGTCGGTTTTGCGATGAAGATCTTCAACCAGACGATTGATACCCCCTTCTCGTCGGCGGCCACCGCCAATGGCAGCGGCTTCGACCTCGGCGCCCAGTTCCGCGTTTCCGAACGCACCTGGCTCGGCGCCGGCGTCCGCAATCTCGGCGCCAAACTCGATTGGAATGTTCCCCGGGCCAATCAGCAGTCGAGCGCCACTGAAGACCAACTACCGCGCGTCCTACTGCTCGGCGCCTCGCACCAGCCGCTAACCGGGCTGACCTTGGCCGCCGAATTCCGCTCCGACGACGAGCAGAGCGCAAATATAGGGGCCGAATGGGCCCTGAGCCCCCTGCTCACCTTGCGCGGCGGCCTCAACCGCCTGGCCCCCGAAGGCAGCCTGCTTTCCGCGGGGCTGACCCTGCGCCCGATGCGCATCAAGACCCTGCAATTCCACTACGCCTACCTCGCCGACCCCCTCGAAGCCGGGGGTCGCACGACCATCGGCTTGGCGCTCGCGTTCTAAGGAGCCCTATGCGTCTCTTGCTCGCCGTGCTTTTGGCCTTACCCGTCACCCTGTCCGCCACTGGGCTGCCCTCGCTGCGCCTTAGCGGCGGCGCGCGCGCCGCCGCACTGGCCGAAGCCGTCACCGCCCTCCCCGATGCGCAGGCCCTCAACCCGGCCGCCCTGCAATCGCACGGACAAAGCGCCGCCTTCAGCCACGCCGCCTGGATACAGGGCACCCGCCAAGATTATCTGCACCTTGCCTGGGCCCGCGGACAAAGCGTCTGGGGGCTATCCGGCCAGCTTTGGCAGACCGACGATCTCGAACGCCGTACCGGCCCTTCCACCACCCCTCTGGGCTATTTCGGCGTCTATGAGGGCGCCGCCGGCCTTAGTTACGCCCGCCGTATGAATCGCTTGCGCGTAGGACTGCGCTTGAACGTCATCCGCCAATCGATCTCCACCGACAACGCGAGCGGCGCTGGCGCCGATTTCGGCCTGATCTACGCCATCGATTCGCGCCTACACTTCGGGGCGAGCCTGCGCAACCTCGGCAGCATGGGCAAACTCAACAGCCAAGCGACCGATCTGCCGCTCGAAGCCCGCCTCGGCGCCGCCTACACCGGCCTCACCGACCTTCTAATCACAATCGAAGCGCAACAAGCCCGCGACGGAGACTTCACATTCCATCTAGGCGCCGAATACCGCCCCGGCGAGCGCTTGCGCTTGCGCACGGGCTATCAGAACGCGGAAAACCGCAATCTCTCGGCCGGCCTCGGCCTAGTGACCGGACGCTGGATCATCGACTACGCCTATGTGCCCTTTAGCTCGGGCCTCGGCGACGCGCACCGGATCACCCTGGTGCTCGAAAGCCCTTCCTTGTGAACTTCTGGCGCAAAACCGTCCCCCTGCTGCCACCACCGGTCACCGAATTGGCGCCCCTGGGACAGTCGATCTGGACTCCACCCGCCCCCGCCAAGAGCAGCATCTCTCGCCCTTGGGTCCACCTGCTGCTATTTGCCCTAACCATGTTTTCGATGACCGCCGCCGGAGCCATGCAACAAGGTGTCGACCCCCTGAGCAGCATGCAAGCATTGGTCCACCTCGTCGAAGGCCTACCCTTCGCCGCGACCCTGCTCTTTATCCTCACCGTACACGAGTTCGGCCATTATTTTGCCGCGCGTCACTGGGGCGTCAAAGCTTCATTGCCTTACTTCCTGCCCCTGCCCTATATCTCCTTCTTGGGTACCCTGGGCGCCGTCATAAAAATCCACTCCCCCATCCCGCACAAAAGGGCTTTGCTCGATATCGGCGCCGCCGGGCCGCTGGCCGGTTTCGTCATCGCGCTCATCGCCTGCTTCGCGGGTCTGGCCCGTTCATCCATCGTCTCGATCGATGCCCTCCACGTCTACCCCATCGAATTGGGGTCTCCACTGCTCTTCAGTGGGATCGCTGCCTTAGTCCTGCCCGAAATAGGCCCCAACGAATTGGTGCTCCTGAACCCGGTGGCCTTCGCCGGCTGGGTCGGCCTTTTTATTACCGCCTTCAACCTCTTCCCCATCGGCCAACTCGACGGCGGACATATTGTCTACGCGCTCTTCGGGTCCTGGCACCGCCATATCGCCCGCACCGCCTACGCAATCTTGCTGGGCATGGGGGTCTATGGTACTTTATCACTGATATGGGAACTACCTCAAGGCTGGCCGGGCTGGTTGGCATTGGCCTTTTTTCTCGCGATTTTCGGCAAAAACCATCCAGCCCCCTACGACACCTTCACCTCACTGGACCCCCGGCGACGCCTGGTCGGCTACCTCTGCCTGCTAATCTTCGTCGTATGTTTCGCCCCCGTGCCCTTCGCCACCTCTTGAAGACTTCAGCGCTGCGACCACTGCCCTATTTGCTCTTAATCGTTTTTGCCGGCTGCGGTCTCGGCGACAGCGAGTTAGTCGACTGCCGTTGCGCGCCCGATACCAGCGCCCTGCTCTTCCCACATTGCGACAATGTCGACAACCAGACAGCGCGCTCCGACGCCACGAGCCCACTGTCTACACAAGTCCCCGACTGCCCCAGCGGCCAACAGCTCTTCCTGCTCGAACGCATCCGGCCCGAGTCAGTACTGGCCAATGTCCGCTCGATCTTCCAGGCCCAGCCCGAAACCCGCAGCCCCGAACAGTATATGGACCAGTTCGCCCCCGATTTCATCTTCACCCCAGACGCCGAAGACATCGATCTGCACCCCGAGATCTACGACGCCGACCGCGATACGCTCTGGGGCGCGGAACAGGAGCGTAGCTTCGCCCGCGCGATCCTCGACCCGGAGCGCATCCAGAGCGCACGTTTCACCCGTTGGTTTTCAGCCTCCAGGGACGAACGCATCCCCTCCGAAGACCAGTTGAACGAAACGTTTGTTTTTCCTTACGAGGTCGAGTTTGTAGAGTTGGCGGCTGCCACGGAGGGCGACACGACGGGCACGACGCTCAACATAATCGGCATCAAGGGATTTATGGAGGTGGATCTGGTGACACCGACGGTGGAGAATCCAGTGTGGACGGTGAAAGCTTGGCGGGATCAGCGCGATCGGGCTTCTGCGAAGTTTTCTTGGGGAGAGTTGCGGGCGATTTTTGCGCGGTAGCGGTTGTCCCGTAGTTCTTAATGAGAAAACTTGGAGGCGGTAGAAGAAGATTCATGGGCCCGGATTAAAGCTGCGCTCAGCGAGTGAGGCCGCACGACAAGACCATCGCCATAACAGCAAACTCCTCATCCACTCCCAAGCCCAAAACCAAGGTTGCCTACAACCACTTTCCTTCTCAAAACTGAGTGCTGACCAGCGAGGAGGTAGCCGCGGCGGGTAGTTTTTAGGGGGTGGAGCAGGGCAAAAGACCTGGAAGGGAGCGGCCGGGGGAGTCTTCGCGACAGACGTCCCGGAGGACTTTAAAAATACCCGCCACGCTCAGCCCCACAGCACACCCCACTCCAAACTTTTGATAATAATCCGCCCACTTAGTACTTTTATATAGCTATGGCCAATTCGACTGATTTATGTGATATATATAAAACTTAGATGCAAAGACTTAAACAAAGCCGTTTCCGCAACAAAATCCGGAGAAACAATGACGTCATTCACGCGCTATGCCACCTGCGCCGTACTCTTAGGCCTCTGCGCCTGCGGCAACCCCTTCGCTCCCGCAAAACACACACCCGAAGGTACTGGCGACCTCCCTCCCGCCCCAGAAGCCACCTCGCCCGCACAGGCGATGGACAACCTCGCCCGCGCCATGCGCGACCGCGACAAGGACCTCTACGAAACCCTGCTCGACAAAAAATACTGGTTTACCGAGACGGATTGCCTCGGCGACCTGGTCTTGGCGAATGGCTTCGAAGAAGAGTTGGAGATCATGGGCGGCAGCCGCGACGGTTCGCAGGCGGGCATCTTCGACATCTTCCGCACCTTCGAATACGACTTCGAGCTAATCCGCCGCTCGCAGGAACTCGGCCGCGAGTTCCCCAGCGCCTTTGAAGGCGACCCCGACGGCCATCCCGACGAGGACTGGGAAGTTTTCCGCGGCCGGGTCGAAATGCTGCTGCTCGACGAAAACGGCGACGGTTTTCGCGTCGACCAGATCATGACCTACAAACTGCGCCACGACGAAGAGGCCCTGTGGAAGATCACCCGTTGGATCGACGATCCGCTCAGCGGCGACTGTGGCGGCGCCGGCAAACGCCCGGTTGGCGTGCATAGTTGGACAGCGCTGAAACAACAGACCGCACCCTAAGCATATGGGGAAACGCCTGGCGAAGCGCCAGCGCCAGCCACGTTGGCACTTCGCCCTCTCGAGCGTATTGCTCGCCGGAGCTATTGCGCTCGCGCTCTATATCCCTTGGCGCGAGCAAGCCGATGAAACACCAGCATTCTTGCCGATCTCCTCACCCGCGCCCTTCCAGGCCACCGACGCCCGCCAACTTGCCGACAGCCTCTACGCCGGCATAGACGGCGCCTTGCTCGAAATGGGTCTCTGGCCGGAACTCTTCAGCAAAAGTCGCCAAACCGACCTCGATCGCATCAAAGTGGGCGTACCTGCCGATCTGCCGCTCACTGAAGCTAATCTCGGCATCACGCGCTTCGTGCAAGGTCTCGGCGGTCAGGTCATCGGTGCCAGTCAACGCCGGGGGCAAGTCGAAATGCGCTGCGGCTTTGCTGGCACGGCCACCACTACCACTACACTAACGCTAACACCCATCACCGAGCGACGTCGCGCCGGCAAGATCGCTATCGTCCTCGACGATTTTGGTGGCGGCGGCCACGCCATCGCCGCGCGCTTCTGCGCCCTGCAACAGCCCCTGACGCTGGCCATCCTGCCCAACGAAGGCCAGGTCAGCGAACTCAGCGACCGAGCCCACGCCAATGGCCATCAAGTACTGGTGCACCTGCCGATGGAGCCCGAGGGCGGACAGGACCCCGGCGAAGGCGCGATATCCGTGGACCAGGATGACAAAGAAATCCGCCGCCGGATCCGCCAAGCGCTTAAAAAGGTCTCCCATGCCCGCGGCATCAGCAATCACATGGGCTCCAAAGCCACTGCCGACGAGCGCGTCATGCAGCAGGTGCTAAACGAACTCAAAGCCCGTAACCTGCTCTTTCTCGACAGCCGTACCACCGCCAACTCGGTCGCCTACGATATGGCCATCGACATGGACCTCCACGCCTACACCCGAGACCTCTTCCTCGACCAAGTCGACGACATTGAAGCTATTGAAGCCCGTTTGTGGGATCTCGCCGGAATAGCCGCACGGGCGGGTCAAGCCGTCGGCATCGGCCATGACCGCAAAGCGACATTGTTGGCCCTCACCCGCATCCTGCCCCGTCTCGAAACGCGAGGGTTTCGCTTCGTACCCATTTCCCGACTACTGCCATGAACGATTTCCATTACGAACTAATCGCCGAGGACACCGAGACTGGTGCCCGAGCCGGCGTGCTGCACACCCCCCACGGCAAGATCGAAACACCGATCTTTATGCCGGTCGGCACCCAAGCCACGGTCAAGACCCTCGACCAACACGATCTCATCGAAGCACAGGCACAGATCATCCTCGGCAACGCCTACCACCTCTATCTGCGCCCCGGGCACGAGCTGATCGACCGGATGGGGGGACTGCACCAGTTTATGAACTGGTCGCGCCCTATCCTCACCGACAGCGGCGGCTTCCAGGTCTTCAGCCTCGGCGACCTTAACAAAATCAGCGAGGAAGGCGTGCGCTTCCAGTCGCACTTGGACGGCTCGTCCCACCTCTTCACGCCCGAAAGCGTTATGGAGATCGAGCACGGGCTCGGCGCCGATATCATTATGGCCTTCGACGAGTGCACGCCCTACCCCTGCGAACGCGACTATGCAGAAAAGTCCATGCGCAGGACCCTGCGCTGGGCCGAACGCTGTATCAAGCGCCACCAAGAACTATCGGCACAACGCACGCACCGACCGCCGCAAGCCCTTTTCGGTATCGTCCAGGGCAGCGTCTACCCGGATTTGCGCCGGACCTGCGCTCAGGAGCTGATCCAGATGGATCTGCCCGGATACG
>Ga0315339_1000477_pt1 | contig 50084 bp, 39 predicted proteins | sample ASW17metaG_FD_204514 | JGI IMG/M metagenome (GOLD analysis project Ga0315339, IMG submission 204514) | Ammonia-oxidizing marine archaeal communities from Pacific Ocean, United States - ASW #17 | ecosystem: Environmental > Aquatic > Marine > Oceanic | place: USA: California | collected 2016-12-05 | reverse complement strand
AACTCGGTGTGCTCGGCGGCTTCTTCGTTGAATTCTAGTCCCAGCCCCGGTCCTTCCGGCGGCAACAGGCAACCGGCCTCGTAGGGCAGTTGCACGGGAAAGAGGTCTTCCATCACCGGGCGGCCGACGAGGCCGCCTTCCTGTACGGCGAAATTGTCGGTGGCGATGTCAAGATGGGCGCAGGCGGCGGCCGAGACGGGGCCGAGCGGGTTGTGCGGTACTATTTTTATATAATGGGTTTCGCACCAATTGGCGACCTTGCGCGCCTCGGTTAGCCCGCCGACGTTGCAGATATCTATGCGTGCGTAGTCCATCAGCTCTTCTTCGATCATCTGGCGAAATTCCCACTTGGTGGCGTAGTGCTCGCCGACGGCCAACGGGCAGCTTATATGGTTGCGCACATGGCGGTAACTCTGGGGGTTTTCGCAGCGTAGGGGGTCTTCGATAAAGAAGGGATCGTATTGTTCGAGTTCGCGTCCTAGGCGGATGGTATCGGGCGGGTCGAGGCGCGTGTGCACGTCGATGCAGATCTCGATCTCAGGACCGACCGCTTCGCGCACGGCGGCGAAGTGCTCGACCGAATCGCGCACAGCGGTGCGCGGCTCTAAGATCCCGTCGCGGTCGTTGACCGACATACGCAGGTATTTCCAGCCCTCAGCGACGCGCTCCTTAGCGACGCGCGCGTAGTCTTCCGGCGTTTTGCCACCGATACCGGTATAACAGAATATGCGATCGCGCATTTTGCCGCCGAGCAGCATATAGACGGGCTGGTCTAGGGCTTTGCCCTTGATATCCCACAGCGCGATATCGATGGCCGACATCGCGGCGGCGTTGATGCGGCCGCCGGGAAAGAAGTCGACGCGGAATAGCAACTGCCAGATATACTCGGTATTGAGTGGGTCGAGGCCGATGATATGGCGCTTCATATGCTCTATGGCACCGATGCCGGCCTGCTCTTTCCAAGTAATGCCGAATTCGCCGACGCCGTAAAGCCCAGTGTCAGTTTCGACTTTGACGAAGAGATAGTTGCGCGACCCGTGGAAGACGGGGAAAGTTTTCACATCGGTAATTTTCATGCCGTGCTCCTTTATGGGAGATATAATATCAGGACAAGATCAGTTCAGATCAAAAGCGAGTTCACCGATCACGATAGCTAACAGGCCGCTAAACATGCCGATTTTGAGCAGGCGGCTGAGGCGATTGTCGCTTAGTTGCGCCCGCTGGTGATGTAATTGCCAGAGTACGTAGAGGACCAGGCCATTGACCGGCAACAGCGCGAGCGCGTAGAAAATGTTATAGATCGTAGTGAAAAATGGAATCCAGGTGATCCCGATTAGCAGTATATAAATCAAGCTTGCTACAAGCGCGGCATTTTGCGATCCGCAGCGCAAAGGCAAGGTATGCTCACCACGGATTTGATCTCCGGCGATGTCTTCGATATCCTTTACGATTTCGCGACCGATGTGGAAAAGCAAGGCAAAGAGGGCTGGGATCCATGAGCGCCCAATGTTGCCGACAGCGAATGCGCCGTAGGGAAAGGCGATGGCTCCGACGCCAGCGACGAGGATATTACCCAATAGAAGACTGTTTTTTAAGAAGATACTGTAGATGGCGAGCAGTAGGGCGATGCCTAAAGCGAGAAAGCCATGCCAGGGGCTGAGCCAGAATGCACATAGGCCGCCTGCTAGTGTGAGCGCGAGAGTTTGCAGGCCGGCGGCAAGGTGGCTAATGTGGCCTGCAGGCAGGGGCCGGTCCGGTCGGTTAATGCGATCTATGTCTATGTCTATTAAGTCGTTAAAGACATTGCCGGCTCCGTTGATTAGGGCGGCGGATAGGGCGGCGAGCAAGACGGGTAGCCAGGTGGGGCCTTGTATAGCAGTTAGGGCGCCGACACCGACAGAAAGCGCGGTAATCAGGCCGTTAAGCGGCCGAGGCAGGAGGAAGAAGGCGGTGAGTGGTGACAAGGATTTTCCGTGGAATAGGCGCAATAGAAAGCCCTTATATAGTAATGGATTCTCTTGCAAGAAGGGATGTTTTTCTGATCGCGTAGAAGGTTTGTTAAGTCGTCAAATTAATTCTTGACAGGGCCTTACGCGCGAAGTACTTTTCCCCCAACGTCGTATTTCCCAATAAGTAAGCTATGATAGGCTCTCCCCGAAAAATGGCCTGCATGGCGGGCATTTTGCCCACGGAGGTTTTGCGTTTGCCGACGATAACAAAAAAAGAATTAACCCTCTTAGTTAGCGACCACGCCAATTGTAAAAAAAACCTGGCGGCTAAGATGGTAGAAAGTCTCTTCAATGCAATGCGCGACAGCTTGATTGAAGGCAATCGCATTGAAGTTCGCGGCTTCGGGGTCTTTCAAGTTAAAGATACGCGTCCCAAGCCGGCTGCCCGCAATCCCCGCACTGGTGAAATCATTTACGTGCCTGCTCGGCGCAAGACGCATTTTAAACCGGGGCGCTTGCTCAAAGAAGCGTTGCATAAGACGCGCGAGCCAGAAGGCACGACAGATCCGCCGGCCGCCGTGGGTGCTGCGATGCCCCATATCGCGCCTCCGAGCGAAGACTCTACTTTATAGTTCATAAACAATACGGATAGCTAAGAACGGTGATAATCCGATTCAGAGGGGCGTTATGTGCCTCTCTTTTTTTCTGTGGTTCCGCTTTTGCGACAGAACCTTTAGTCGGCCTCGCATGGACTACGTCCCAGGAATTGACCGAGATCGCAAATTTGAGTGGGTCTGTGCGTTATGTGGCGCGCGGCATAGCCTTTGTTACAGCCCAAGAACAAAATGTTGGTGGTTTCGAAGTGCTCTGTATTGACCAGGCTGCTGTTGGGGATCGCTATTTTATGGCCGATCATCTGAGCCTTCCGTTGCCCGCAGGTGTTGAATTGGTCTTTGATGGCGGTGGGGAATGGGTGTTATTGCGGGTTCCCGAGGGGCGGTTAGGAAGTCTGTATGGAGCGCCGCATTTTCTTTGGCCTTTGCCGGATAATTACAGCATCAACGGATGGTTAGGGAATTCGGAGCGGGTGCCAAAGGCATTGCAGACGGTCTCACCGGCGGTAGCCTCGCTCATTGCGGGAGCCGATGCGGCCCGTTTGCAGGCCGATGTCGAAGCGCTGGCGCTAAAGGATCCAGCCTTGGGCAGTGTCGAAGGCAATTTACGCAGCCGCTTTGCGGTGCATCCCGAGTTTTCAGAATCGACCGAATATATCCAATCGCAATTATCCGCTTCACTGGGTGCCGAGGCAGTCGAGTTGCACCCTTTCTCGATAGGCGCGCAGCGGGTGGTGTCTTATGCCTCGCGTGGTGGAAATCAGGCGGTAGCACCGGTCGATACAATGACCCATAATGTGATCGGTACGCTCGTAGGCACCGATCCTGGCGCCGGGTATTATATCATCTGCGCTCACTACGACGCGACGGGCGTGCGTTCGGTGGGTGGTTGGGCGTGGGATAGCGATCCGGCACCCGGTGCCGATGACAATGCCAGCGGGGTGGCCTTGGTTCTGGAGAGCGCGCGTCTGCTCGCCGGACAACGCTTTCCCTGGTCGATCCGCTTTATCGCCTGGTCGGGTGAGGAGTTGGGCCTGTTGGGCAGTCAGGCCTATGCCGATATCGCCGCCGATCGCGATGACAATATTTTGGGCGTGCTCAACTTCGACATGATCGGCTTTAACAATTTAAAGCAGCGTTTGGAGTTGGTCGCCAATCCGGGTTCGCGTTGGCTGGTCGATGAAATGAGCGCAGTCGCCGAGCGCTATAGCATCGAGCTGGAGGTTGATGTATTGGAGGACGGTGGCGCCCGGCTCAGCGATCACGCGCCCTTTTGGGCCAGGGGCTACGATGGGATTTTAGGGATCGAGAATTACTTGCCGACAGATGCGAATACCTATGGCGTGAGCGAGGGCAAGTATCAGGTCAATTCGCAATACCACTCGGTCGTTGATGTGCCCGACAGTATCAACTGGGCCTTGGTGCGCAGCACTACGCAGTTGGCGGTGGCGACCCTAGCGCAATACGGTTTGGGCGAAGGACAGCCAAATTTAGCGGTGTTCACCGGTGATCTGCGCGGTGACCGCAACGATGATCTTCGCGTGCGGGTTAGCAATATCGGTCTGGGTACGGTCGCAGCAGGGTTTCGCGTACGGGTCTCGCACTGCGCGGCGGATTCGAGCGGGTGCGAGGTTATTTACGATGCTGAGGATTCAGAAGAATTGGTGCCGGGCTCGGGTGCAGACTTGACGATTCCCTGGCAGCGCTTCGGCGAGATGGTCTTTTTGATCGAAGTTGACCCCGAGGATCAGTTTGCTGAGGCGAGTGAAGAGGACAACCGGGCCTTCCAACGCGTGCGCTTGGTGCCGCAGGCCAAGACAGTGGTCTTTCCAAATCCCTTCCAGCTAGGCAGCGACAATTTTCTGCGCTTCAGCGGCGTGCCGCTTAAAGCGCAGGTGCGGATTTTCGCGCCGTCGGGCGAATTGTTATGGCAGGCGGCCGAGGACAACGCGCTGCAACGGCGCATGGGCGCGCGGTCGAATGAGGTGCTCTGGCGCGGGGTCAACCGCACGGGGGCGAATGATTTTAGTGCGTCTCTAGTGGGCAGTGGAGTTTATGTGTATACGATACACTCGCGGGAGGGGGAGTTGCTGGTGCGCGACAAGGTCGCGGTGGTGCGCTGAGGTCTGCGGGATAGGGCAACCCCAGATGGTCTCAAATTACATCAATGGGTTGTCCAAATCCAAATGGTCAAGACAGGAAGGGGCAACACCTGGTCAGGGGATGCCACTGTCCCCAGTTTTCAGCGCAAGGGCTTCTATTGTGCTCGATCTCCTCTAAGGCACGGTGACCTTCTTCTTGAATAGTCTTCGCGTCTTCGGGGCTCAATCGCCGCCTCTACGCATATATCGAGTTCGTCTTCGTCCTTCCAACGCCTTACGCGATTTGGCTCAATGACTATATCAAGTTGGTGATCCCTCAAGTCGAAGCCCAGTCTTGTGTGCGTTGACACGCTTTGCATATTGATTACCATCCCCGAAACTCATGGTCTTTTGTCCATACAATCCACGTCGCTCTGTGCTGATCGGGTTTGATTATGATTAGTAGCTTAGCCGCTCGCCAAACCGAATCCTGAAGTGACCAATTCTCTTCAGTCCACCGATGCGGTGTTCCCGATAGAGGATAGATTCGCCATAGGCAAATTTACAAACTCCGGACGTTATTTCGATCTATTCGGTTACCAACGGACAATTCTCGCAGCGCCCTTCCGTTCCGCACGCATCCAGCTCGCAGTTAAGCAGCGCCTCCGCGTATTTTCGCCATTGGGCCGGGTAGTGCAACGCGCCTTGAACGCGAAAATCGCGCACCAGCGCGCGCAATAGCGCAAAGCGAGTTTCGCGGTTAGTGACTTTATCGCGCACTCTTTGGCGAGCGACGGCCAAGCAATTCAGATAGTCGACAAATTCCTCGTCAAAAAGCCCTTCGAGATCTTTGCGCAGACGGCTGGCTAATGCTGGGCTGGCGTTGGAGGTGGAGATGCTCAGCCGCAGATGGCCCGGGTGGATCAGCGCCATCATGCCGAAGTTGCAGTGGGTGGGGTTGTCGTAGGAGTTGATGAGGATGCGTTGCGCGATGGCGAGTTTATAGACCTTGGCCGTCAGCGCCTCGTCATCATTTATCGTATTGAGCGCGAGGAACACGCCGTCGAGGTCCGTATCTTCAAAGCCGCGTTGTTGGTGGGTGATCCGGCCGGCGGTAACCCATTCGGCGAGCGTTGGTGTTAAAGTAGGGCTAACGACGGTGATGCGGGCGCCGGCGTCGAGCAGGCGCCCGCTTTTTTCTTCGGCCTCGCGGCCGCCACCGATAACTAAGCAGGGCTGGTCTATAACATCGAGACCGACCTGGAAGTAGGGGTTAAGTTTGTGGCTCATGCGCGTGGGATCATTTGGTCGAGCATGTGTTCTAGTTCGGGCAATACCAGTTTGCTCATCGCCAACTCAATAATGTCCAAATCACAGGGTAGGCAGAAGACCATTTTGCGTTTTATGGAGCCGGCGACGCCTCGCGCGAGCATCGCGCGGGAGCCCTGCTGTTGGTAGAGCAATGAACGCAGCAGGTCGCCGAAGCCGTCGAGGCGGCGGTCGAGTTGTTGGCGTATCGCGTCACCGATCGGATCGCGCAGAGCATTGCCGGTGCGACAGGTGAAGAAGATCACCTCGGAGGACTGACTCTGGGTGAGTATGGCCAGCTCGCCTTTGATTTGCAGGCTGTCGGGTTTGATGGTTCGGTCCTGGGTGATCTTATGGCCGGCTCCTTCAAGGATGCTTACGAGCAATTGTCCGCTCTGCGCCTGGCGTTCGTCGCCGACGAGCAATACGGCGCAACCAATTGACCTGGCCATTGCTACTCGTTGACTACCGAGACCAGGGCCGGGTAGCTCGTACCGCCCTCTGCACCGTATTCAACGGGCAGGCCCGATTCCATCCAGCCGAGTTCGATGACTTCGCCAGCCTGGTTGCGCGCGCCACCGTAGCCGCCGGTGACATTGGTGATATTGGTGAAGCCGGCGGCGATCAGTGCTTCAGAGGCGCGGACCGAGCGCGCGCCTGACTGGCAGCCGATTAACAATTTTGCGTCGAGGTCGAAGTGTGACTGCAGGACGCGCACGAACTCGGGGTTGGGCACCATGCCCATGGCTTCGCGGTGCATGACGGGAATATTGAGCGAGTCGACTGGATGGCCGTTTTCGTATTCGGGCATGGAGCGGACATCGATATAAGTGGTGTCCGAGTCGTTTGAGAGTAACTCGTTGGCCTGGTTAGGACTTAGATTCTGGTAACTCATGGGATATACCTCCTGACGGGTAAATTCACCGGATGGACTGAAAATGGGTCTTGCGGAGCGGTGCTGGTCTTTTAGGTGGTCGAACCAGCACGGATAAGAGCAGAAGTCGCGGTTGAGTCGGTAGAGAAAGCCCTTCTGATAGGGTTTGTCGCAGACATGGCATTGGCGGTCGCTCGCTTTGGCGCCGCGTACGGTGAGATTGTTAAACAGGCGATTGATATGGAAACTGCCGCGCCAACTCAAGAGCAGCATAATGGCGAAATTTAGCCAATCGATGGCGAGCAGGCCGGCGCAAGGCAAGGCCAGCCAGAAACCGAGACAGTGCGGGCAGCTAAAGAGCTTGGCGGTCCATGGCGAAAAGGTGGTAGCCCACTTACGCAACCCGGCCGTCGGATTTGATCGACGCAAAAAACGAGTGCTGAAAGTAACAAAGGTGACGGCCGCTAAAAGCGCTTGTAACTGGATGTTCACTTGACAGTGTCCACTTTCAGGGGTTGTTTGGTATGAGTAAGTGGGCATTGCTAACTAATGTATTATTTTCAGCTAGATAGACAAGCCTGATGTCTAATAGGAGGACGGCATGAAGGGGTGGCCTCGCCATGGGGCTTGGGTATTATTGGTGGTCGCAGCCTTGTGGTCTTGCGGTGATGAAGAGGGCGAGGGTGATGAAGGCAAAGACGCGGATCAAGCGTCATCGGAGACCGACAGTACAGCTGTAGATAGCACCCTAGCCGATAGCGCCGCGGTCGATTCGCTGGCGAAAAAAATAGAAGCGGTGCCGGTAGAGATCGCATTGGCCCATACGGGTGATATTTCTTCGTATTTGCTCTTCAATTCGACGATCGAGACTGAGGCGACCGTCGAGATCTTCCCGCAGATTAGCGGCATGGTCGAACGGGTAATGGTCGAGGAGGGAGATCGCGTCGAAATCGGCGATACGCTAATCGCGATTGAGGACGAGCAACTGCGATTAGCTAACCGCGAGGCGCAGGTCAATCTCGATTATCAGCGCACCGGGTACAAGCGCACCGAAGAGATGTTCAAGCGCAAGCTGATCAGCGATCAGGAATTCGAAACGCGCAAATACGAATTGGAGCAGGCCGGCCTGCGTCTCGAACGGACCCAGCTTGACTTGGCGCATACGGTGATCTTGGCGCCTTTTTCAGGTGTGATTACCGAGCGCTACGTACAGGTCGGCGCTCGGGTGGGGGGCAGTAGCAAGCTCTATGACCTGATCAAACTAGACGATATGATCGCCCGCGTCTTCGTTCCCGGTCAGTATTTGACGGCCATCAACAACGGCCAACTGGGCGTTATCTCCTCGGAATTTCTGCCCGATAAAAGCTTCGAAGGTTGGGTCAAGCGCATCAGTCCGGTGGTCGATCCGCGCAGCGGGACCTTTAAGGTGACGGTCGGGGTACGCGATCATTTTGAGTATTTGCGGCCCGGCCTTTTTGTCAATGTGCGCATTGTCACCGACACCCACGAAAGGGCGATATTGATTCCGAAACAGGCGGTAGTTTACGATGGCGGCGATAAGTTCGTCTTTGCCGTCGTCGATACGGCCGCGGTGCGGATCAAGTTACAGCCCGGTTTTGAGGATGTCGAATTCGTCGAGGCGATGGCGGAGGTCAAAGAGGGCTCACCGATTATCGTCGTCGGCCAGAACGGACTCAAAGACGGCACTCGGGTGCGCGTAGTCAATGAGGGTTGGTTGGTCCCTAAGGTCAGCGCCGAGGCCGCCTCTGACGACGAGGGTTAGACACCTCATGGAAGATCCTAAAAGCACATCGGCTTTTACTATCACGACCCGGCGGCCGGTCGCCATACTCATGGTGGTGCTGGCCGTCTGCGTATTCGGTGGGGTATCCTATCAGCGGCTTTCGCTGAACCTCATGCCGGATATCTCCTACCCGACATTGACGGTGCGTACCGAGTACCCGGGCACAGCGCCCGAAGAGGTCGAAACACTGCTTTCGCGCCCGCTGGAGCAGGAACTCGGGATTGTACCGCACCTAGTCAATATTAGTTCCATTTCCAAGGCCGGGCAGTCGGATATCATTCTCGAGTTTGAATGGGATACCGACATGAATGTCATGTCCCAGGAAGTGCGGGAAAAAGCCGACCGCGTCTTCTTGCCTCAGGACGCCAAAAAACCTCTATTATTGCGCTACGATCCCTCGCTAGACCCGATTATGCGCATCGGTCTGCACGGTCCGCAGGACCTCTTTGCGCTGCGCTATCTGGCCGAGCACGAGATCAAGCGCGAGTTGGAGGCGTTGGCTGGGGTGGCGGCGGTTAAGGTCAAGGGCGGCCTTGAAGAGGAGATTCACGTGGCGCTGAACGAGCGCCAGATCTCGGTGATGGGTTTGGATATCGCGCAGGTTAACCAGCGGCTGGCGCAAAATAACGTCAATCTGCCCGGTGGCAATTTACGCGAGGGGCAGGTCGAGTACCTGATCCGCACGCTCAACGAGTTTCAGACCATTGACGAGATCGCCAATTTGATCGTGGCCAGGCAGGGCAACGCCGATGTCTATCTGCGAGATATCGCAGTGGTTTCCCGCGCCAACAAGGATCGCGAGATCATCACTCGGGTTAACGAGGCCGAGAGCGTCGAGATCGAAATCTACAAAGAGGCCGACGCCAATATCGTCGCGGTGGCCGAGCAGGTGCGCAATACGCTCTATGGTTTACCGCCGCAGCGCGAATACGTCGAGCAGTTGGCCCGTGAGGCTGAAGAAAAAGAAAGTGCGGAAGCTGCAGAGGGTGAAGAGGGCGCAGAGGGTGAAGAGGAGGAAGAGGAGGAAGAGGCTGAAGAAGAGAGCGAAAGCGACAAAGAGGAAAGAGAAAAGGAAGAGCGGCAAGCGGAAAAGGAAGAAGCGGCGCGCAAGGCCATCGAACATTTGCGCTTGACCGATTTTATCAGCTACCGCCTGCCCGAGGGCACCGAGTTGGAATTGCTTTCGGACCGGTCGAATTTTATCAAGAATTCCATCGATGAAGTCCAGACCAGCGCGATTATCGGCGGTGGTATGGCGGTGCTGGTGCTCTTTATCTTTTTGCGCAATATAGTGCATACGCTGATCATCGGTCTGACGATTCCCGTCTCTATTGTCGCGACATTCGCGCCGATGTTTATGTTCGACGTGTCGCTCAATATCATGTCGCTCGGCGGGCTGGCCTTGGGGATCGGGATGTTGGTCGATAATTCGATCGTCGTTCTAGAGAGCATTTTTCGCTGTCGAGAGGAGGGCGACGACCTGGTCACCGCGACGGTCCGCGGCACCGGCGAGGTGGGCACCGCGGTCTTTGCCTCAACGCTGACGACCATTACCGTGTTTTTCCCGATTGTCTTTGTCGAGGGTATCGCCGGGCAGATCTTCGGCGATATGGCGCTGACGGTCGTATTCTCGCTTTTGGCATCACTGGGCGTGGCATTGTTTTTTATTCCGATGCTCGCTTCGCGCCAGCTCAATACCGAGGGCGGATTGACCGAACAGTTGGGCCGCAGCGACTTTCTGCGCTTGCAGGCGCTGAGCCGCGCTCGTGCGGAAATCGCCAAAGAAGGCGGCATACTGCAGAAAGTCCCAGGCATCGCTTTGGCCTTGCCCTATATGGTCTATGAGGTCCTGTTGCGGGTGCTCTTGGCGGCGGTGACGCTGGTGGCGGCGGTGCTCAAGACGGCCTTTATCCTCGTCAGTGAATTATTGTGGTGGCTGATCAAACCCATCGAGCACTTCTGGGTCAAGCGCGAGCGCACTTTTCAGCGTTGGATCAATACCTGGGCCGCCGAGACCCGCGTCGGCAAGTGGACCTTTTTCGAACGCGTCTGGCCGGGCATACTCGCTTTCGAGTCGCCGGTGATCCTCGCCGAGACCTTGCAGCGCTATTGGCGTTGGGTCGTCGGGTCGAAACGATTGGTATGGAAGATCCTCAAGCTGGCATTCTTTCCGCTCGCGGTAGTCTATTTGGTGGGGGTGCGCTTTGTGTTGGGCACGGTGCTGCGATTGGTGGGCATCGTCTTGCACATGGCGCTGATGTTGGTGGGTTTGGTGGTGGTGCTGGCGCTCTTTCTGCTGGCAATGGTGCTGATGCCGCTATTCTTGCCGGTGCTCTATCTCTTTGAAAAGGGTTTCGGGCTGCTACAACGGGGTTATCCGTTGCTCTTGGGCTGGGCGCTCAACCAGCGACTCTTGGTGATCGGCGGGGTGTTGGCCGCGATGGTATTTTGCACGGAGAAATTATTGCCCGAATTGGGCACGGAGCTAATTCCCCAGGTTCACCAGGCCGAGTTCAACCTCGATCTCAGCCTGCCGGTGGGCACGCCGTTGGAGAAGACCGCCGAGATCGTGGGCAAGATCGAGAAAATCGTGCAACAACAGCCCGAAGTCGAGCGCATGGCGACGACGGTGGGCACCGACCGGTCGGCGAGTTCGTCGTCGGAGGAAGGCGAGCATACGGCCCAGCTGACGATCCGCATGACAGAAGGGGCCGACGCGGCGCAGGAGGATGTGCTGATCCGGCGCTTGCGGGATCTGGTCAACGATATCCCTGAGATCGAGGTTGAAGTCTCGCACCCGGCGCTCTTCAGTTTTAAAACGCCGATCGAGGTTGAGGTCCGTGGTTATGGCCTGCGCGAATTGCGGCAGTTGAGCTTAGAGGCCGAGTCTCGGATGGCGAGCCTGCCCGGATTGGTCGACGTCAAGTCGTCGTTGCAGGCGGGCAATCCCGAGTTGCAGATCAGCTACAAACGCGACCGGCTGGCCTCCTATGGTTTGTCCCTGCGCAATGTCGCTGAGTTGGTGCGCCACAAGGTGCAGGGCAAGGTCGCCACCGACTTCCGCCAGGACGAACGGCAGATCGACGTGTTGGTGCGGTTGCGCGAGGAGGACCGTCTCGGTCTCGACGAGTTGCGCCGGTTGATCATCAACCCTAACGCAGAAATCCCGATCGCACTGTCAGCGGTGGCCGATATCCGGGTCAACGAGGGGCCGAGCGAGATTCGCCGCATCGACCAGCAGCGCGCCGCGGTGGTCACCGCCAATATCCAGGGTGTCGATCTCGGTACGGCGTCGGCGCTGATTCACGACGAGTTGGGGCGGATGGACTTCCCGAACGGTTTTGATTTCTTGATCAGCGGTCAGAACGAGGAAATGGAGACCTCGATGCAGAGTCTCTATTTTGCGCTGGGTCTGGCGATCTTTTTGGTCTATGTGGTAATGGCCAGCCAGTTCGAATCGCTGGTACACCCCTTTGTTATCATGTTCACCGTGCCCTTGGCGCTGATCGGCGTGGTGGTGGCGCTCTATTGGGCGCAGGTGCCCATTAGCGTGGTGGTCTTTATCGGTCTGATTATGCTGGCCGGCATTGTCGTCAATAATGCCATCGTGCTCGTCGACTACATTAATACATTGCGCCGCAATGGCATGGAAAAAATCCAGGCGATAATACAGGCCGGTGAGGTGCGTTTGCGCCCGATAGCGATGACTACCGCGACGACGGTCTTGGGATTATTGCCGATGGCTTTGGGGTTGGGCGAGGGCGCTGAGATTCGCACCCCGATGGCCCTGACCGTAATTGCCGGTCTCATTTCTTCCACGTTCCTCACCTTGGTCGTGATCCCGACGGTTTACTCCCTGGTAGATCGCCGGGCCTAAGAGGGCCGGCTCGATGAATAAGGACAAACAATACCCGCTGCCGCGCTTTTCGGTCGATCGGCCGGTGACTGTGGTGATGTCGTTGATCGCGCTACTGGTCGTCGGCTATATCGCCTATACGCGGATCCCGTTGACGCTTTTTCCCGATGGCTTCGATTATCCTCGGCTCTTTGTCTGGGCCAACTACCCTAACGCCGGCGCGGTCGAGGTCGAGCAGAAGGTGGTGCACCACCTCGAAGAAGCCGTCGGGCAAGTCAGCGGGGTCAAGAAGATCCAATCCAGCGCCTATAGCGGTGGCGGCAACGCCCGGGTCGAGTTCCAGAAGGGTACGGATTTGCAGCGGGCCTTCGCCGAGATGAAGGACCGCCTGGACCGGGTGATGCCCGAGATGCCCGACGAGATCGAGCAGTTGTGGATCCGTCGCTGGGATCAGAACGACATCCCGATCATGGAAGGAGCGATTGTCTTTGATACTCCGAAGACCGACGCGCGCTTTCTGATTGACACCTATCTGGAGCCGGCGATGCGCCGTGTCGATGGTGTGGGCAATGTCGATATCTGGGGATCGCGCAGCAAGGAGGTCTTGGTCGAGCTGGATCAGGGCAAGGTGCGCGGACACGGGATCAATGTCTACGACGCGGTGCAGAGTCTACGCGACCAGAATCTCACGGTTCCGGGTGGTTGGGTGATTGAAGGCGGCAAGAAGATCTACGTTCGCTCGGTCGGGCGTTTCCAGGATGTTGAAGAAATCTCCAACACGATTGTCGTCCCGGAGCATCAGTTACAGCTGGATGATATCGCCGAGGTTTCTTATAAGCGGCCGAAAAAGGATTGGGTCAACCGCATCGACCGCAAGGAATCGCTGGGTTTTGGCATCACCAAGGCCTCGGGCGCCAATATTGTCGATGTCTCCTATGGCGTACAACAGGTGATGGAAAAGCTGAAGAGCCATCCAAAGCTGGAGGGCCTGAGTTTTAAGCTATTTTGGGACCAGGGCGAGCAGGTGACCAGTTCGGTCTACAACCTGCAGAACTCCGGTCTGTGGGGCGGGCTCTTCGCGGCCTTGGTGCTCTTTTTCTTTTTGCGCGCGGTGCGCATCACCCTGATCATCACTCTGGCCATCCCGTTGTCGCTGCTAGCGACGATTACCGCCTTGTATTTTATCGGCTGGTCGTTGAATATGGCGACGATGATGGGGCTGATGCTGAGTTTAGGCTTGGTTGTCGACAACGCGATCGTCATCGTCGAAAATATCTACCGCAAGCGCCAGGAGGGCATCGACCCGCGCACGGCCTCGGTCGAAGGGGCCGGTGAGGTGGGGCTGGCAGTGACGATGGCGACGTTGACGACGGTGGTGGTTTTTCTGCCGCTGATCCTGATGAGCGACGAGCAAGAGTTCTCCTTTTGGATGCTGCGCATCGGTTTGCCGGTGATCGTGGGGTTGGTGGCCTCGCTGCTTATCGCCTTGATCTTCATTCCCCTGGCCGCACTCAAGCTGGCGACGAGCAAGGAGAGGCCCGAGTTGGGGTTGATCGTCTGGTTCCGCAAATACTATGTGCGCTCGCTGCGCTGGATATTGTGCAACCGCCTCGACGCCTTTGTTATCGCGCTGGTGCTTTTTGCCAGCATCCAGATTCCGATAGAGGGCATGAAGCGCACCGACAAGCAGAATCGCAACGACTCGCGCATGGACTTGGCCTTCGAGATGCCGTCGGGACAGTCATTGGACCATGCCGAGAAGTTTATGAACGCCGTCGAGGATACGGTGATGGTGCGCAAAGGCGAATACAATGTCGATATGCTGCGCACGTATTTTCGCCGCGGCTGGGGGCGGGTGACGCTATTCTTCGTCGAAGAGGAGGACATGGAGTGGTATCAGGTCGCCTGGCATGACTTTGGCACGTCGGTGGGTTTTATAGAAAAGGAACATCTCGACTACAAAGAGATCGAGAAGGATATCCGCAAGCGGCTCTATTTGCCGCCGGGCATCAGCTTGCGCGTCAACTGGGAAAACTCCGAGCAGGACGCCCGCGTCAATGTTAGCCTCTATGGCGAGGATACCCGAGTACTGATCGACTTGGCAGAAGAGGTCGAGCGGCGGCTTGAGAACATCCCCGGTCTGCTGTCAGTCAATACCGATATGGATCAGGGCGGAACCGAGTTGCAGGTGCGCCTAAACCGCGAGCAGGTGCAGCGCTATGGGATTAGTCCGCAGGCGATTTCGGGTAATATCGCCTATGCGTTGCGCGGCGCCAATGTCAATAAGTTCCACACCGACGACGGTCGCGAGGTCGATATTCGCGTACAGTTGGCCAGCTATGACCGCCAGAATTTGCAGGATTTGCGCAATCTGACCTTTGCTGCAGGCGGCGACCGCGAGGTGCCGCTCGAATCGCTGGCTTCGATCTATGTCGAACGCACGCTGGGCAGGATCCGCCGCGAGAACAGACAGACGATGCTTAATGTCAGCGCCCGGGCCTCAAAAGACCAAGCCAAGGAACTCTTCGCTCAGGTCGACCAGGTGATGCAGGGTTTTGAGATGCCGCGCGGTTATCGCTGGGACAAGGGCACGCGCTTTGTGCGCCTGGAGGAACAGGACCAGTCGCAGATGTTCGCGATGATTATGTCCGTGACCTTCGTATTCTTGTTGATGGGAGTACTCTTTGAGTCGTTCGTCTTGCCGCTGTCGGTGATCATATCGATCCCGTTCTCGTTTTTGGGCGTCTACTGGATACTGTATCTGACCGATACGACCTTCGAGATCATGTCGATGATCGGCTCGGTGATTCTGATTGGTGTGGTGGTGAATAATGCGATCGTGCTGATCGACCTGGCCAATCGGCTCAGATCCGAGGGTAAATCGCGTTTTGACGCGCTGGTCGAGGCGGGCCAGTATCGCTTCCGGCCGATTCTGATGACGACCTTTACCACCGCCTTTGGTTTGATTCCGATGGCAGCGGGCAATTCGGCGATGGTGGGGTTGGCTTACGCACCCTTGGGCCGGACGATGATAGGAGGTTTGTTGGCGTCGATGGTATTGACGTTGATGCTGGTGCCTTTGTTCTACACTTTCTTCGACGACTTCCGCGATGTGACGCAGAAGATCATGGCCTCGGCCTTTGGCAAGAAGGGGCAGGAAGAGGAGGCCGCGGAGCCGGAGGTGTCCTGAGCATTGTAGGGGTGCACAAGTATTGCAGTTTTACGCGTTGGTAGCGAAGTAGAGAGACAATGAAAACGGCCACCGGGAGTTCGATCTTCCGGTGGTTTATTTTTTCGCAGCGAAGGGTTTGGCTGATCCGGGACGAAGAGAGATTTATCGGTCGATCTGGAATATCTGGTATGCCACGGCGGCACAACCGGGGTATTCGCGCCGCAATTCGGCGACTTGCGTTCTGCGTGGGTAAATAGTGGTGAGTGATTCTGGCCATTCGGTGCCCGCGCGCACCGCGAAGAGCGCCGTCGCCGGATAAGACGGGCCGACCGCCACGGAAAAGTCCGTCAAATCGCGAAACCGCGGATCGTCTATAGTATAGTACGACCTTGCCGTCAGTTCATAGTACGCCATCGTAAACGGAATACTGTACTGCGTACTGATTAAAGGTGAGAGCGGATAGATGTTCTTGCTGCGCAGCATTTCTTCGAAATCCCAGGTAAACTGCTGCCAACCGCTGTATTCGCAAAGTCGCTCGCTCCACGCATACGACGGCTCGCGTCCTTTGTCTTCGTTCGAGACCAATCCGACATAGGTTTTGTCCAGGCCACTCTGTTCGCTGAGCGCGCTATAGAGCCCGGGGTATTTCAGCCCGACGCCGATGACGGCTGATTGCAGCAGGCCGCAGGCGACCGCGCAGACCAGCATCCAGCGTTTTGTCGGTCGTGCAAAGGCTAAGGGCCACAGGCTCAGAAAACCCGGCAGGATCCAATTACCCTTGATCTGGCCGCGGCTGAGGGCAAAAAAAAGAAAAGCGCCGACGGTGCACAGCGTGGGTAGCAGCACTCGCAGGTCGCGCCCTTTTATCGCTTGGGCCAAGCCGCGGTAAAGCAAATACAGCAAGAAGGGCGAGACGAAGAACAGGGGATTGACGATAAAGAAAAACAGGCGCGAAAAAGGATCGCTGAGATCTTCGATGCGCGAGAGGGTGCTCAGTGTTTGCGGCAGGTAAAAGGCGGTGCTAAGCTGGGCGTAGACAAGCGGTGAAGCGACGATAAATGCGGGCAGTAGGAAGGTGGCTAGTAGCTGCCAGCGATTTTGTGCCGGTTGTGTTAACAAGATCCACAGCCCCAGGCCGCCGACCAGGAAAGTGCCCGAATATTTGCAGAGCACCGCGCAGCCGCCCGCGATGCCCATGAGTATATACGGGCGCAGGCCGGGTGTGGTTCCGGTTTGGCGTGCCATATAGAGCGCGGATAACCAGCAGGGGACCAGAAACCCGTCCGGGTGCACGTAAGAACTGGTGTGCCAAGTCCAATGGCTCAGGGCAAAGGCGGCGGCGGCCCACAGGGATAGGCGTTCGTCGAGATCTTGTATGCGGCAGAGTCTATATATGAGCACCGTCGACAAAGTGCCCAAAAGAATCGCCGGTAGGCGCAGGAACCACTCCTGGTGCGGGGCGATCGCGTGCGCCAGTTTGAGGATGGCGAAGGGCAGTAAAGCGTAGGAGGCGTCGAGGTGCTGGCCCCAATACCAGTAGACGGCTTCGTCCTTGCCGAGTTCGACATCGGCGACCAGCCAAAGTCTCAGCAGGGTATAGACAGCGAGCAGGATCCACCAGGATGGATTGACGCTGTTGGGGCTACCGTGTATATTCTGAAATCGATGCAAAATAGGATGATCCGACGTTATTAGGAGACGTTTCGATGGCCGAAAAAGACGAAGATCTGCTAAAAAATCTCCAGGAAAAAAACCTGGAGCTGAGCTTGTACAAAGCACGTAAAATATTCCTTTGGTCCGATGTCAACGACGAGTCGGCCAAGGCCGTGGTCACCCGCCTGATCTCGCTGGATATCGAAGACCCGAAAGAGGAAATCGTCCTTTACATCAACAGCCCCGGCGGTTCGGTTACCGAAGGCATGGCCATTTACGATGCGATGTTGGCGATCGAGGCCCCGGTCTCTACGGTGTGCATGGGCATGGCGATGAGCATGGGATCGTTCCTCTTGGCCGCCGGCGAGCCCGGGCGTCGCTTCGCCTGGCCGCACGCGCGTATTATGATCCACCAGCCGCTAATCATGGGCACCGTCACGGGCACTGCCACCGACTTGGATATCCGCGCTAAGGAGACGATCCGCCTGCGCGAGGAGCTCAACGAGCTCTACGCCAAGCACACGGGCCAGGATGTTGAAAAGATCGCCAACGATACCGACCGCGATTTCTTTATGTCGGCGCAAGAAGCCAAGGAATACGGTCTGCTCGACGATGTGATCATGACGACGGCCCCCGCGCCCAATGGCCAAGTAAAAAAATAATATTCTTAAGCCCGTATTAGATTGCGCGCCGGCTCCTTCGGGGGCGGGCGTTTTTTATTGGCAGCTCGGGCAATAAAAAGTATTGCGCCCACCGAAATACAGGCTTTCGATCGACGTGGCACAGACGCGGCATGCTTCCCCCTCCCGGCCATAGACATTGAGCTTCTGTTGGAAACGTCCACCTTCACCAGAGCCCCTGTAATCGCTGATAGTCGTTCCACCCCGGCGAATGGCGGCGCGCAGGACTTTTTTGATCTCTTTGACTAATAGGGCCAGATCACCGGGGTCGACAGCTGAGGCTGGGGTCGCCGGATGGATGCGGGCGCGAAAGAGCGCTTCGCTGGCGTATATATTACCCACGCCGACGACGATGGAATTATCCATCACAAGCATTTTGATCGGGCTTTTGCGCTTTTGGCATTGCGCGACAAGATAGCGGGTGTTAAAGGCGGAGATTAATGGCTCGGGGCCGAGCTTTTGCAGGTAGCGGCAGCTGCGCTCCTCGTTGTTGGCGAGCACCAGGACCACGCCGAAGCGTCGGGGGTCGTTGTAGACAAGGGTTGACCCGTCGTCAAAAGTGAAGGTGACGTGATCGTGTTTTTCGCCCTCGGGCCTGAAGAGCAGGTTGCCGCTCATGCCGAGATGCACCAACAAGGTTCGGCCCGATTGCAGATCGAGCAGCAGGAATTTTGCTCGGCGACGGGCGGCGATAAAGCGGTCGCCAACTAGGGCGCGCAGTGCCGAGCGCGGCAAGGGCTCGCGCAGGCGTTTGTCGCTGGTGCGGACGCGGGTGATCGGTCGGCCCAGCAAGTGGCGCTGCATGGCGCTGCGCACGGTTTCGACTTCGGGTAATTCGGGCATGGGAAAAGAGTATAGTCGCCGTCTGAAAAAGCGTCAAATATTGCTGGCAACACGCTGTCTTATATATTATTTGAGATGAAACCCATAAGCAGGAGCAAAGAATATGGACTTGACCAAACAGCCGCCGCGCAGACCCTCCAACGCCAATGTCGGTGGTATCACCGGGCTGGCGCGCATGATCGACAAGGCGCGCGGGCACAATAACGAGACGATTGGAGAATTCAAATATGGAACCGTCTCGGGTCTCGATGTCGAAGTGCTCGAGTTTATCAATATGGGCGTCGATGAATTCGCCGAGGCCGTCGAAGAGATGGACGACAAGGCTTTGGGAGCGTTGGCTTTGCAGAAGGCCAATAAGAGCCAGGAGGAACTCGATGCCTATAACGAGGAACACCTCGGACGCGAGCCGCAGGACGACCTGCATGAGCAGCTATTGCTTGACCGGATCGCCACGTTCGCGCCGGGCCGCACGGATATTAAAACGGTTTTCGCTTCGATCGAATTGGACGATTGGGGGATTTTTCGCGATCTGGACCTGACCGCGCAGCCGCCGCGCAGCCCACATGTGCGCAGCGTCTTCGGTTTGGTCGGAGCCACGAGAATGGCCGATAAGGCGCGGGCGGTTACGATCGGCAAGCTGGGAGACTATCGCTATGGCGCGGATTCGAGCCAGGACCTGGCGATTCTGGATTTTATCGGTGTGGATCAGGAGGCCTTTCGCGAGGCGGCCTACGCCAACCCCAACGATGTTGAGCTGAGCGAGTGGATCGCCGAGCGTTGCGACAAGCCGGCTGCCGCGAAAAGCCGCTTTAATGTCGAGCGGGCGAGTGTCGGGCGCTATGGCGAGATGGCCGAGCGCTTGGCAGTGCGCCGCGCCGAAGTCGCGCCCGAGCGCGGCGATATAGAGACTTTCTTCGACCTGCAGGATTTGGATGACGAGCAGAGTTTTGTGCTGATGGATTTGTCCCGGCACGCGCCGCGTAGCGCCTTTGACCTGAGTGCTGGCGGTGTGGCCTGTTTGGCGCGGATGATCGACAAGTTTCGCGCGTTGAATTGTAATTGTATGGGCGAGTACTGGTGCGGCGAGGATTCGGGTTTTGATCGCCCGGTGCTGGAATTTATCGGCACCAACCAAGAGGAATTCGCCGCCGCGCTCAAAGACCAGGCGACCGATGAGGCGGTTGTGGCTTGGCTCGGCGATCGGCTTAGTGGCAAGAGCGAGCAGGATAAGGCGGAATTCAATGATGGTATCCTGTCCTACGGGCCGGGCAATGACCGGGCGTGGGCTTTCTTGCGCGCCGCGATCAGTCGGATTGATCCCTCGCGCACCGATATCGAGACGTTTGCGGCGTTGACGGTGCTCGACGACAAGGTCTTTTTCGCCCGGTTTAAAGTCGGCGTTTAATGTCGCGCCCGCTCATCGGCATTACCAGCAGCCTGACCGCGGACGGTCAACAGATGCTTGATCGCCGCTATATAGTGGCCGTTGAGCGGGTCGGCGGCGCGCCGCTGGTGTTGCCGATGACGAGTGGGCGGGCGGCGCTTGAACCCGTGTTGGAATGCATCGACGGGTTGTTGATCACCGGCGGTCCGGGCGTTGAACGCGGGTTGATCGGCGTTTTGCCCGTGGATCTGCCACCAACTCCTGCAAAACGTGTTCAAGCCGATCTTTGGAGTTTTGCGGTGGCGCAGCAGCGCGAGATGCCCGTATTGGGCATCTGTTATGGCATGCAGTTTATCAGTGCCGAATTGGGCGGGACGATTTGGTCAGATGTCGAGGCGCAACTCGGGGTCGGGCCACATTCGCCCAAGCGCAACGACGCTCAGCCAGTCGAACACGATGTCGAAGTCGAATCTGGCACGATACTGTCGAAGTTGGGCGGCGCGGGGCATGTGCGTGTCAACTCCTCGCATATCCAGGCGATCGACCGGCCTGGAGAGGGTTTGCAGGTGAGCGCGCGCAGCGCCGATGGGTTGGTGGAAGCTGTCGAGAGCGTGGATGGCCGGTTGCTGGGGGTGCAGTTTCACCCCGAGGCGATGGCGGGGTCGATTGGGGATGAGTTCTTTGCACACCTTGTCGGACGGGCGCAAGGATGAATTCGCGCGATGAGTCTCGCAGCTTCTCGGCCAGAGGCAGATGCTGCAGACGCAAGCGGATTGCACGATCTATGCGTCGCGCTGCAGCCATTCGCCTTGCTGCTGCCGGCTCGGCACCCGTACTAGCCGCGCTTCTTCGAGTATATAGGCGCTGAGTTGGTTGCCGTAGACACAGCCGGAGTCCAAGCCCAGGAGGTAGGGTTTGTCGTCGCGTTCTTTGACGACTAAGCCGCCGGGCGCGTCGTGGCCGAAGACGATCAGGGGACGGGTGGGTTGGTAGGCGTCGTGCCAGCGCGGGCCGGTGTGTTTTTTGGTGGGCGGCCAGGTGCGGATGGTGATGAATTCCTCGCGGCTGGTGCCGGCCAAGCCCTTTTCGGGGTTGATGCCGGCGTGTACGAGCAAGAAGTCGTCGGTCTCGATATAGAGCGGGACTTGCCTGAGCCAAGCGAGGATCTCGCCGTGCGCGGGAGCCAACTTGGCGAAGGTGTAACGTTGGTCGGCCTTTTTCAGTTTGGGCTCGCGTCCGGCGGCGGATTCTTCCAGGCGATCCAAGAGGCCCGCGTCGTGGTTGCCCAGCACCATTTTTGCGTTGGTATCCTGAATTTGGCGCCAAATCCCGAGCGGGTCGGGGCCGCGGGCGAAGGCGTCGCCGGTGAGCAAGAGGCGGTCGCTGGACGGGTCGTAGGCAGCGGCGGCCAGAATGTCTTGCAATTCGACCGCACAACCGTGTGTATCCCCGACGAAGATGGTGCGCATAAAAGAGGCCCTGTGGTTTGCGTTGAGGGTGTACAGATGCTATCATAATCACCATCTAAAACTAAGACCATAGAGGAACATTGACCACATCCACTCAAGCACCATAGAGGAACATTGACCACATCCACTCAAGCACCGCAAAAACCGGCCGCCAGCCATGTGATGGCCAAGCCCTCGGGTTCGATCTGCAATATCGACTGTAAATACTGCTTCTATCTAGAGAAGGAGAAGCTCTATCCGCAGGCGGGCCAGAATTGGCGCATGTCGGACGAGACGCTCGAACTCTACGTCAAGCAGTATATTGAGGCGCAGGACGTGCCGCAGGTCAACTTCGCCTGGCAGGGCGGCGAGCCGACATTGATGGGCTTGGATTTTTACCGCCGGGCCATAGAGCTGCAAGAACAATACGCCAATGGCAAGGCCATTACCAACGCCTTCCAGACCAATGGTATCCTGCTCGACGACGAGTGGGGCGGTTTTCTCTCGGAAAACAAATTTTTAGTCGGATTGTCAATCGACGGTCCGCGCGAATACCACGACCGCTACCGGGTCGACAAGGGTCAGCAACCGACTTATGACCGGGTCTACGCCGGTTTGCAGACGCTCAAAAAGTATAAGGTGGAGTTTAATACGCTGACGGTACTGCAAAACCACAATGCCGCGGATCCGTTGGAGATCTATCGTTTTTTGCGTGAAGAGGGTTCGGGTTTTATGCAGTTTATCCCGATCGTCGAGCGCATCGCGCACGAGGTCGACGAGGACGGGCTGGAACTGGTCGATCCCGATTATGAGGGCAAGGCGCCGGTTTCGAAATGGTCGGTCGGTTCGGGGCAGTACGGCAAGTTTTTGTGCAAGATTTTTGATGAGTGGGTGCGCAACGATGTCGGCGAGGTCTTCGTGCAGATGTTTGATGTGACGCTGGGATCGTGGTTGGGTCAGGACGCGAGCTTGTGCATATTCGCCGAGACCTGCGGATCGGCGCTGATCATCGAGCACAATGGTGACCTTTATTCCTGCGATCACTTCGTCTATTCGGATTATCGCTTGGGCAATGTGCACGAGGCGAGCATCCGCGAAATGGTCGCTAGCCCCGAGCAGACGAAATTCGGGCAGGACAAGAAGGACGCGCTGCCGCAGTACTGCGTCGAGTGTGATTTTCGCTTCGCCTGCAATGGCGGTTGCCCCAAACACCGTTTCACCAAGACCCCTAGCGGCGAGGATGGGCTCAACTATTTGTGCAAGGGCTATAAGAAGTACTTCTCGCACGTCGACCCCTATATGCGCTTTATGGCCAACGAGCTAAGGCAGAACCGGCCGGCGACGGGCGTGATGGAATGGGCGAAACAAAAGGACGCGGTCAAAGCCGCCCTGCACCAGAAGGATCCAGGGCGCAACGATCCGTGTCCTTGCGGTAGCGGAAAGAAATACAAACGCTGTTGCGGCCAGGCCGCATGAAATAAGGAGAGACGATGATCGACGTTCAATTGCAACCCGAAAATGCCAAGGCCGTCATCACCATTGACGGCCAGCTTTTTACCGAGTACCGCTATGGCCACTACGTGTGCCGGCCCTTTTTTTACCCGTTAATGACGCCGAAGGGCGGCGGTCTGACGCGCGCCTATCCGATGGAAGAGGTCGAAGGCGAGACCCAGGACCACTATCATCACCGGGGCATCTATACTGCGCACGGTTTGGTCAATGGCGAGAACCTCTGGGACGAGGGCACCGGGCATGGGGCGATGCTGCAGCGCGGCGAGCCGGTGGTTGGTGTAGAGGACGGTGGGGTGCAGATCGACGGAATCATTGATTGGTTCGGGGCAGAAGGAGAGCGCTTGTTGGAGGAACGGCGCACGATCGATATTCGCGTCGAGGGTGATTTACGGGTGTTGGACCAGCGCAGTGAATTTCGCTGTAAATACGGCGATGTAACCTTTGGCGATACCAAGGAGGGCGGGTTGTTTTCGATCCGCGTGCCGACGTCGATGGACGCCAAGGACAAGGGTCGGATCGAGAATTCCGAAGGCCAGGTTTATGAGAATGGGCAGGGCGAGGAGACGACTTGGGGCGTGCAGGCGGCTTGGGTTGATTATTCGGGCCCGTTGGCCAATGGTGAGCAGTGGGGGCATACGGTCGTCGACCATCAAGATAACCCGCGGCACCCTTCATACTGGCACGTGCGAGGCTATGGGCTTTTCACCGCGAATGCTTTCGGCGTGCACGATTTTAAGAAAGACGAGAATATCGATGAGAGCTTGACGATTCCAGGCGGAGATAAGGCGGTGTTTCGTTATCGTCTGGTGATGCATCCGGGGCGGGGGGTGGATGCGCATCCGCAGGTGCGGGCGTTGATTGACCAGTTTCAGGCGGAATAGCTCTACGGCCTGATTTAGGATAACCCCTTCGTTCATTCATGGATCACATCCTGTGATCCTCCGAGGGCTGTCTAGCCAGATTCCACGTCCTGTAGAATCTGGGACAGCAGCCGCTACTGGGGTACCTTAAATCAGCTTTTCGGTATTTCAGAGTTAAAAAAGAAAAGAATAAAAGAGAAAAGAAGAAGAAGGAGAACCGGTTTGTCGCCGGTTTTTCTTTGTCTGACCGGGAATGGTAAATGGGCTGATTTTTAACGTCAAAATAAAATAGAGAAAATTAATTTTAATCGAATGGAGAAATGATGGCTAAGAGCAAAAAAGACAAGCTGCGCGTCGCTTTTATCGGCGCTGGCGGGATCGCCGGTGCGCATATGCGGTATTACAAGGAGATGGAAGACGTTGAGATGGTGGCGGCGTCGGATGTGATGGCGGCAAATGTGCAGAGCCGCTGTGAGGAATATGAGATTCCGGAGGCGTATACCGATTACAAGAAGATGTTGAAGCAGGTTAAGCCGGACGCGGTGAGCGTTTGCACGCCGAATGGGCTGCACGCGCCTTGCACGGTCTCGGCGCTGAACGCCGGGGCGCATGTCATCGTCGAAAAGCCGTTGGCGCTGAACGCGAGCGAAGGGCAGAAGATGCTCGACGCGGCGAAGAAGAATCGCAAAAAATTGGTTATCGGTTTCCAGCACCGCTACGAGCCGCGCACGCAGTTTATCAAGAAGGCGGTAGACAATGGTGACCTCGGCAACATCATGTACGGGCGGGTACAGGCATTGCGCCGCCGCGGCATTCCTAACTGGGGCGTCTTCGGTCGCAAGGACTTGCAGGGCGGCGGGCCGTTGATCGATATCGGCGTGCACGTGTTGGAGACGACGCACTACGTGATGGGCTCGCCCAAGCCGGTGGCGGCCAGTGGCAGTATCTACACTTATTTGGGCAACAAGAAGTCGAATGTGGTGTCGATGTGGCCGAACTGGGACCACAAGTCGTATACGGTTGAAGACTTGGCGGTAGGGCAAATTCGTTTTGAAAATGGCGCGACGATTAATATCGAGGCTAGTTTCGCCGCGCATATCGCCAAGGAGGAGTGGAATTTTACGCTGATGGGCGAGAAGGGCGGGGCGACCTGGGACCCACCGGGACTGTTTACCGACGCCAACGACCATATGGTCAGCGTCAAGCCCGACTGGTTGCCGACGGGTGCGGCAGCCGACGCCTTCTCCAAGAAGATGCGCAACTTCGTCGACCACGTGCACCACGGCAAAGAGACTATGGCGCCGGGCGAACACGGGCTGATGGTGCAGAAGATGCTCGACGGGATCTACGAGTCGGCGGCGAAGGGGCGCGAGGTGCGTATAAAATAAAGGGACAGCGATAATAAACTTGACTCACCCCGGGTATTCCAGGTCCGGCTGCGGTAGCGCAGTCGGACGTGTTCTTTGCCGGAAGGTGTTCGCGGTTTATTGGATACTTGCATTGCGAACCTGCGGATTTTGGCGCGTCCCCTGTTTACGAGACCTGGGGTTGATTCACGGAGATTTTCATGATAAAATAGGCCCCTTTTACGGGTGTTCGCGGTTGATGCGCGAATAACCGAGTAGGGCGAGGAGGATCAGTGCCTGTGCGCGATTGGTTGCGTGGCGCGACGCGGAGAGAGATGAGCTTATCCGTAAGGGAGTGACCTGGACTAATATCAAGAAGAATACCTATTGGGCGCGGTCATTTGTTTTTTCGTTCCTGAGTGCGTGTCGCGCCATTCGATCAACAAGGGTGAAAATTCTGCCGATCTCATCTTGTTCATTTTTTCTTTGATGCCCGTTTACTTTGATAAAGGTACAGTCTAATTGCTCGGCAAGGCGGTAAAACTCCTGGTATAGTTCTGCATTGTTGAGGGGCTTGTTGTTTTTTGCGCGAAAATCGCTTTGCAGGTATCGTTCGCGTCTATCCGGAAGGCTCACGATGTTCTGTGAATCCGTATACACGGCGAGCTTATGACCTGACAATTTCGTTTCGCTCAATGCCCACAATAGCGTTTGCAACTCCAGTTTTGTTGAAGAAGTATGCGTGAATCGTTTTGTCTGTACGTGCGGGGTTAGAGATTCGACAGGGAGTCGATGCTCAGACAGCGAGAGATAGGCCCCGTAACCAATCGCGGATTGTGCGTGCACGCTGCCGTCGGTAAATAGTTTTAGTTCATTCATTCAATTTTTGCTCCATCGTAGATATAAAACTACAGCAAAGATCCGTAATTTATGTCCATTGCGGAATATATCTTTTTGCCATTACCGATCCCGTACAGCACTGGCTTGTGTGCCCTCTGGTGTTCTGGGTTGATTGTTATTAGACTTTTCTACGCGAATTTCGAAAAACAAACTTCATTAGGCGAACTGATCAGGTAGTAGCCCTCCTCTTTTTCTGGTACTCGCGGTGCTCGTTCTTGTCGGGTGGTGCGACACCATAGCGATCGTGTGTTTATGATGGAGTTACGGGCCGGGTGCCTGTTGGCGCTTATGACAAGTCTGGGTTTGTTGGCGTGCGGCGGCGAGGAAAGGCATTTCAAAGCGTCGGAAGAAAGCGTGCCCACTGTAATGGTGCTCGCCGAGCAGGAGGCATCGCGCGATATACCGGGTGATGCCTGGCCCGATGCCTGGTTTAAGGCACCGAGCAAGGCGTCCGAGATTGGCTTGACCACCTTCAAGCAGTCGCCGCTACTCGACGCACAGGTCGCCGCGGGCGAGTTACCGCCGGTTGCAGAGCGTTTGCCAGATGATCCGATCGTCGTTACGCCTATCAATGAGATTGGCCGTTATGGCGGCACCGCACGATTGTTCTGGGCCGGCGAGCAGTTGCTCAATGTGCCCGAAGGCACGTTGCGTCCGGGGCCGCAACTGCAATTGGCCCTGCCGAATTTCGCCGCGCGCTACGAATACAGCAACGACTCGAAGACGCTGACGATTTTTCTGCGGCCCGGGCACAAGTGGTCCGACGGCCATCCGGTGACCGCCGACGATTTTGTCTTTTGGTTTGACCACGTGCAAATGAACAAGAGCCTGACACCGGTGGTTTCGCCGCGTTTCAAGGGTGCGCGCATCGAAAAAAACGACGAGCAAAGCTTTAGCTATCACTTCCCGCAGGCAATGCCGCTCTTCATTATGCACCTGGCGCACAATAGTTCACACTTGTCTCTACCCGCGCATTTTATGCGGCGCTATCACCCATCTTTTACCGACCAGACGCAGCTTGAACGCGAGGCGGAAGAACTGGGTTTACAGGATTGGCGCACGTATTTTACTGCGGTTAGCAATACCCGCGATCTACTCGTTTTTTTTAAGCCGGTCCAGACCGCCTATATGGTCGTCGACAAGACCTCGACGAGAATCCGTCTGCGCCGCAATCCCTATTATCCCAAGGTCGACCCCGAAGGCAATCAATTGCCCTATATCGATTTTCTCGAAGTGCAGAAGGTCGACAGCGCCGAGATTATGGCCGCGAAGGCTTCGACGGGGCAGGTGGATTTTGCGGGGCGGCAGTTTAAGACCTCGGATATCCCGCTTTTCAAACGCTTCGAAAAAGAAAACGACTATTCGGTCTATCTTTGGCCGCGCCCCTATGGCTCGGATGTGGCGCTGATGGTCAATATGACGCATCCCGACGACAAGCTGCGGTCGATTTTTCAGGACGTGCGTTTTCGCCGGGCGCTGTCGCTGGCGATTAACCGCGACGAAGTCAACGATATCGCCTATTACGGGCAGGCGGTGCCGCGCCAGTTGACGGTGGTCGAGTCGAGTCGGTATTTCGAGCCGGAATTCGCCAGCGCCTATGCCGAGTACGACCCGCAACGGGCGATGGCTTTGCTTGACGAGATGGGCATTGTCGATCGCGACGGCGACAGACGGCGCGACCACACCGATGGCAGCTCGCTGGAGATCACGCTAGAATACACCATCGGCGAGACGCCCAAGCAGATCACGGTGGATCTGGTCACTGCGCACTGGCGCGAGGTGGGGCTGCATATCAATCTCAAGCAGATCAGCGGCGCGTTGCAGGGGATCCGCACCAAGGGCGGACATATGAACATGAGCATCTGGCACGCCGATCGCAATACAGATATTCTTTTTCCTATCGAGCCTTTTTGGTATGTGCCGATGCACACTGGGCAGGAGGTGACGCAGTGGCCGGAGTGGTCGCGCTGGTATCGTTCCGACGGCGCGCGCGGCATGGCGCCGCCGCCCGAAGTCAAACAGCTTATTGCATGGTGGGAGGTGTTGCGCCGCACGACGGATGTGGAAGAGCGCATCCGCATGGGCAAGAATATTCTTCGCAGCCAGTCGGAGAATTTATGGGTGCTCGGTGTGCTCGGGCAGGGGCCGCATCCGGTGATCGTCAGCGACCGGCTGCGCAATGTGCCGACAGACGGCTACTGGGGCTGGGACTCGCGCTGGTCGTGGCCGTATTATCCCGAGACCTGGTATTTACAGCAGGATTAATCTTATGCTGAACTATATTATTCGCCGCGTATTGCTTATGATTCCCACCTTGGTGGCGATTTCGATCTTGATCTTTATCATTATCCAATTGCCGCCGGGCGATATTATCACCTCGCGCCTACAGGAGTTACAGGCGGAAGGCCAGGATATTTCCGAGGAACAGATCGAGGCGCTGCGCGCCCGTTACAATCTCAACGACCCGTTGCATATCCAGTATTTCAAGTGGATTGGCGGCATTCTCGTCGGCAATATGGGCTATTCGGTGATGTACGGACAGTCGGTCAACAATCTTATCTGGGAGCGTTTGGGTTTTACCTTGTTGATCACCCTATCGGCGACCTTGTTGACCTGGCTGATCGCTTTTCCGGTGGGGGTGTATTCGGCGCTCAGGCAATATTCGTTTCTCGACTATGCAGCGACGCTTATGGCCTTTGTCGGTCTGGCGACGCCGAACTTCCTGCTGGCACTGGTGCTGATGTATTTGGGTTATGAGTGGTTTGGCATAGCGGTCGGCGGTTTGTTTTCTCCGGAATATGCTAGCGCTGCTTGGAGCATGGGCAAGCTTGGCGATCTGCTGGCGCATTTATGGATTCCGGCGGTAGTGATCGGTATGGGCGGCACGGCGGGCATGGTGCGCATTATGCGCGCTAATCTGCTGGACGAGTTGGGAAAACCCTATGTGACGACGGCCTTGGCCAAGGGCCTGCATCCGATCCGCCTGGTGATCAAATATCCGCTTAGAATTGCGCTCAATCCCTTTATCAGCACCGTCGGCTGGATGTTGCCGCACCTTATTTCGGGGGCGGCGATCATCGCTGTGGTACTGAGCCTGCCGACGACGGGCCCCTTGCTGCTCGACTCGCTTAAAAATCAGGACATGTATCTGGCCGGCAGTTTCCTGTTGATGCTCAGCGCACTGACGGTGATCGGCACGCTGCTCTCGGATATTCTCCTGGCTATCACCGACCCGCGGATCCGCTATGAGTGAGGCCAAGGTGAGCGCGATCGACATACAAGAGACGGCAACCGAGACCGAAGAACAGGACTTGGCCTTTGCCTCGCAGTGGCAACTGATGTGGATCCGTTTCCGCCGCCATCGGCTGGCGCTGATGGGCAGTGCGGTATTGGTGCTACTTTACGGCGTCGCTGCAATCTGCGAATTCATCTCGCCCTACGATCCGAACCAGCGCCATGCGGATTACGTTCTCTGCCCGCCACAGGAGATGCGTTTTTTTGACCACGAGGGCGGTTTTCACTTGCGGCCCTTTGTCTACGGCTTGGCGGGAGACCCGCAAGCCGATGTGTGGGAAAGGCAATATCTGCTCGATGTGGAGCGCAGGTATCCGATTTATTTTTTCGCTGATGGCCCCGCCTACGAGATGTGGAATCTTTTTGACGCGGATACGCATCTGTTCACAGCCGGCGCCGGGCCGATGTTTCTCTTTGGCACCGACGACTTGGGCCGCGATCTATTTAGCCGGATCCTCTACGGGTCGCGCATATCACTGACCATCGGCTTGGTCGGTGTGGCGCTGACTTTTTTTATTGGAATTTTTCTCGGTGGCCTGGCCGGCTATTATAGCGGCTGGGTCGATATCGTAATACAGCGCATGATCGAGGTGTTGATGGCGATCCCACAGTTGCCGCTGTGGATGGCACTTTCGGCGGCATTGCCGGCGCACTGGCCGCCTTTGCGGGTTTATTTTGGGGTAATGGTTATCCTCTCGCTGATGGGCTGGACGGGTTTGGCTAGGGTGGTGCGCGGTCGTTTTCTGTCGTTACGCGAGGAGGATTTTGTCGTTGCCGCCCGGCTGTCGGGTACACACGAGGTCAAGATTATATTCAAACACCTGTTACCGTCTTTCTTGAGTCATGTGATCACCTCGGCGACCATGGCGGTACCGGGCATGATCTTAGGTGAAACCGCGTTGAGTTTTTTAGGCATAGGGCTGCGGGCGCCGGTGGTCAGCTGGGGCGTGTTATTGCAGAAGGCACAGAATTTTCAGGCGGTGGCGATGGCGCCGTGGTTATTGCTGCCTGGGCTCTTTGTCTTAATTGCCGTGCTGTCTTTCAATCTGATGGGTGATGGCATGCGCGACGCGGCTGATCCGTATTCGAGTCGTTGATATGAGGGAATTATGAGCACAGAAACGACAGACGTTCCGCTTATTGATGTGGAGAATCTCAGCGTGGTGATCGACCGCGACGAGGGGGTGGTGCGCCCGCTCAACGGCGTTAGTTTTCGCATCGACGCCGGCCAGGCGGTTGGCATCGTCGGCGAGAGCGGCTGCGGCAAGACCATGACCTCCAATGCGCTATTGCGCATCCTGCCGCCTGCCGCCGAGATCACCAGCGGCCATATTCGCTATCGTCGCAAGCTCGACGAGCAAGTGGTCGATCTTGCGACGATCGACTCGGACAGCGACGAGATGCGACAGATTCGCGGCGGTGATATCTCGATGATTTTTCAGGAACCGATGACGGCCTTCTCGCCGGTGCATACAATCCACAACCAGATCGCCGAGATGATCCAGCTGCACGACCCGATGGACGATGCGGCGGCCAGGCGGCGGGTGGTGGAGCTATTGGATCTGGTGGGCATTTCCGGACCGGACGAACGCGCCGACGACTATGCCTTTCAGTTATCGGGCGGTATGCGCCAACGAGCGATGATTGCGATGGCGCTGGCGAGTAAACCCAGATTGTTGATCGCCGACGAGCCGACCACTGCGCTTGACGTGACGGTGCAGGCGAGGGTGCTCAAGCTGATCCAGCGTTTACAGCGCGAGTTGGGGCTGGCGCTGATGTTGATTACTCACGATTTGGGCGTGATAGCGCATACGGTCGAATACGTCTATGTCATGTATCTGGGACGGGTGGTCGAAGAGGGGCCGGTAGTTGAGATTTTCGATAACCCGGCGCACCCGTATACCCAGGCGCTTTTGCATTCGATTCCGAGTCTGACGAATAAGAGTAAGCGTCTCGAACCCATTGAGGGCAGTGTGCCGAGTGCCTTCGCTTTGCCTACGGGCTGTCCTTTCCATACGCGTTGTACGAAGCAGGTCGGCGATATATGCAAACGACAGATGCCGGCGCATGTAGAGGTCGGCAAGGGCCATTTCGCTAGTTGCTTTGTCTACACTGAAGAAGACATTTGATCGATGAGTGATTCAGCGCCAATCGTCGATAACGCGATCCTGCAAGTGCGGGACCTTAAAAAGCACTTTCCGGTGCGCCGAGGCCTTTTGCAACGGCAGATCGGTTGGGTAAAAGCGGTCGATGGCGTTAGCTTTAAGCTGGAGCAGGGTAAGATACTTGGGCTAGTCGGCGAGAGTGGTTGCGGCAAGACCACTACGGGGCGGATGATCCTGCGGGCCTTGGATCCGACCAGCGGGGAGATCCTCTTTCGCCAGCAGAGTGGGCAGGTGGTTGATATGGCGAGGTTGTCGCGCCAGCAGATCAAGCAAGTTCGCCGCGAGGCGCAGATGATTTTCCAGGACCCCTACTCGTCGTTGAACCCGCGCATGCCGGTTTTGGATCTGATCTCGGAGCCCTTGGTCGCGCACGGTTGGTCGTCGCGCGATTGCGAGTTGCGCGTGACGGAGTTGATGGAGCGGGTGGGCTTGGACCCGCGGTATATACGCCGTTATCCGCACGCCTTCTCTGGCGGTCAGCGCCAGCGCATCGGCATCGCTCGCGCCCTAGCGCTCAGCCCATCGCTGATCGTCGCCGACGAGCCGGTTTCCGCACTCGATGTCAGCGTGCAGGCGCAGATCCTAAATTTGTTGCAGGAACTACAACAGGACCTCAATCTCACTATGCTCTTTGTCGCACATGATTTGAGCGTGGTTCGCTATTTGTGCGACGAGGTGGCGGTGATGTACCAGGGGCGGTTGGTGGAACAGGCGGAGACGGAAGCATTGTTCTCCGACCCGCAACATCCCTATACGGCGATGTTGCTCAACGCTGCACCGGCACCCGACCCGCACGCGGTGTGGATGGACGAGGATGAGGATGTGAGCGAGGCCGGGGAGGTGACCGAGGTGGGTGAGACGGGGTGCGCTTTTGCGCCGCGGTGTCGTTATAGTAGCGATCTGTGTCGCGAGCAGATACCGGTATTGGAGGATTTTCAGGGTGGCCAGCCTCATCTGGCCGCTTGTCACCACAAGCACGAGGTGGAATTGAAGGGCGTGTAGGTTATTTCCTGGTCAGGTTGCAGGTCAGCGACTGAATTTTGATCGATCGTGTAGAATCGCGGCGACACTGGACCAATAAGGGCCGGCCGCAAACAAGGTTTTGCTTTGTTTTGCCACGAGATTGACCGCGCCGGCCAACGAGTATAGAATTGACCACGACGAATAGAGCAATCATGTGCGTTGTCTGCCGCACCATGTCAATACCATAGTAAGGGAGAATCACATGAAGGAATCGGATCCATTCGAAAAAGGGCTCGCCGCCGGCGAAGCCGCGGCTTCTGCCGCCGGGAGCGCGTCGCCAACCCCGACGAGCGACGGGCGTATGTATGTGCGTACTCAGGGCTTTGGGTCAAGCGATGAAGATTTGCGTTTTCTCCAGCGCTGTGGTGTGCGCCACAAGGCCGCCATCTTCCCTTTTCATCCCGACCGGGGTTGGGATCTCGACGAATTGGTTCGGGAAAGAGAGCGTCACGAGTCCTTTGGGCTAACGCTGGACATGAGCGCTGTGCCGATATACGAAAAGTTGCCCAATATTATCTATTTCGGTAAAAGCCCGGAGCGCGACCGCGAGATCGACCTGGTATGCGAAATGATCCGCACTGCTTCGCGCGCCGGCATCAACTCTTTGCGCTATAACACCTGCATTCTGCCCATCGATCGCACCGAACAGGAAGAAGGCCGCGGCGGCTATGCCCACACCGCGTTTCGCCTAGACAAGATCTCGGCTGAAGATCAGGCCAAACTGACCGATGCTGGGCGCGTTACGGCAGAGATGCACTGGGAGCGTATCGAGTATCTGCTCGAACGCATGATACCGGTGGCGGAAGAATACAAGGTGCGCATGGGCAATTCGCAGGAAGACCCACCCACGCCTCCTGGTTATAAGGGTGTTGACAAAGTGCTCAATGACTTCGAGGGCATGAAGCGTTTCATCGATACTCAGCGCAGTCCGTATCACGGCTGGAACTTCTGCGTCGGCTCCATCGCCGAAATGCTCGAAGACCCGGCGACTGGAATCTACCCCTTCATAGAATACTTTGGCAGCCGCGATACGATTTTTCTGGTGCATTACCGCAACCTGCTCGGCCAGCGCTATAGTTTCCGCGAGGCCCTGCCCGATGAAGGGGATATGGACTTCGTCCGGGTATTAAAGGCGCTCAAGGAGACGGGTTACTCTTATGGGATCGATCCCGACCACGTCCCACGCAGCGCCGACGATCCAAAGGGTTATTATCAGTCCTATGCGTACTGCTTTGGTTATATTAATGCCATGATACAGGCGGTATACGCCTGAGCTATATATTGTTGAGCCCGCACCGCAAAAAGACGATCAGAGACGATAACGCTTGGATCATTCGCATGCACATCCTGTGTTTGCGAATATGCGTAACTTGTGAAGCTAGCGTAAAAGGCCGATGACCCCGATTTCCGCAGGTCGCCGGCCTTTTACGCTATAACCCCATAAGACTTATATAATCTTGCGCCTTTTGTTATTTCCTTGCCGCGTGATAGGGTGCAGGGTCAAAGCCCTTATAACGCGTTGCCATGCCCTCGATATATTGCTCCGTCCACAACACATCGCCCGGCGGCGGGAAACCGAGTAGCTCGCGCTGGCGCGGGCTGGCCTCGGCCATAAAGCGGTTCATCGCTTTGCCTATGGCAGCGCTTTTGTAGGTGAAGGTGCGGGCGCCGTCCCAGGGGCGGTCCTTGCGGTTAAAACCCACCCACATCGCCGGGCGGTGGCCTCGGTCTCCGGTGAAATCTGATGCCGCATGACGGGTAAAAACGCTATAGAGGCAGACCGAGCCGCCGGGCACGACCATCGCTACGAACTCTTCGTCGGGGTGACCATTAGGTACCATGCGGATCGGTGCGGTATCTATCGTCACGTCGTCAAAGCAATAAAAGCAAGCCAGGTGCATAAAATCATCGGGGTCGATTAGCGGGCCGAGGGTGTTGTTGCCGTAGTCGATATGGAAGTTGGTATTGTGCTCTTGGCCAGCGTATTTCATGCCGAGATGGCCTTCGCCGAGACGGATTTCGCGCGTGCCCAAAATGCGTTCAGCGGCGTTGACCAGATCGGGGTGAGTCGTGACGTGGTTTAGGCCCGAGTGGTCCCAGGGGAATAGCCCTTGGTTCGCGGTGTCATTTTCTTGGTTGTTGGCCGCCCAACGCTCATAGGGGGGCGCGAAGTGGCTGAAGATGCCGTCGAGCGCGGCTTCTTGCTCTGCTTTGCTGAGAAAGTTTTCGACGATCAGAAAACCCTGTTTCTTGTATGTGGCTAGTTGCTCGTCTGTGATATGCATGTAGTGGAAAGCTCCTATGAGGGGTATCGGGTAGTGGCGGATATTCTTGATGGAAATTTTCTGCTCAATTCGGGGCGGGAAAGAATGAAAAAATAGCGATGGCGTTTCGTTCTCGCAAAGTAGCGGGTGATTGTCGTTCGTGAGGCAATTGCTTATAATGCGAAATTATTGGCTACGCAAATACCCGAAGAGTCAAATGCATAGAAAGAAGGCCTATAATGCCTATATCTACCGCTCGTTATAACATTGCAAGGGACGCGATAAAGTTGGCGTTGGTCTGCTGGGGTGGCGTTGCCACCGCACTCGGTGCCGAACAATTACGCTTCGATGCGCGGCAGGATTGGGCGGTCTGGCCATTGCCGTTAGGCAATATTGAATTTACCGCATCCGGCGCGATAAAGCCTGTGCGTGTCGAGCAGGATATCAATGCTGTGCTCAACGCCAGTGATTTTGGCGGGGGCATCCACAGTGCTGGCTCGCACGCATCGAACGCAAGGTTGGCCATCGACGGGGATCCGAGCACCGGTTGGAGCCCCGATGCGGATGCGGGCCTTGCGGGTGGGGTGTTGGAAATAGATTTGGGGCGCGGTGTCTCGTCCCGGCGGGTGACGCTATTATTCGACAAGCAAGCGCCGCCTTTCGAACTCTTCGAACTCCTATTATCGACCGGCGAGCAATTTGTAGACGAAGTCGGCAACCCGCTCGACGGTACTTTGGCCTATCGGATCGTTGAGCGCTATAAAGAAAATAAGCGCCACAGAATTGTTTTCGAACTCGATCAACCCGAGCATTCTCCGATACAATACGTGCGTTTCGCATCATTCAAGACCATCGCGGGTGCGCGGCTTATGGAGGTTCAGGTCGACGCATTGGGCGATAATATCGCGCTTGGCGCCTTGGAGCGTGGCGGCAAGCTCGATGTGGTACTCGATGCGTTCGCCGTTAAGGAAACCGAGGCGTTGGCACTGGGTACGACGCGGGTCGTGCTCGACGGCGACTTGGTAACCTGGTGGCAGGTACGGCGGGCGACGCAGGCGACTCAGGACGTCTTTTCGCAGTTGCAGTTGGATTTGGGGGCGACATACTGGGTCGATCGTGTCAAGATTATCGGTGGGGTGGTTGTGCGTGGTGGTTTCGCTGGGGGCATCACCACGTCCTACTATATCACGCGCCGTTCGTTCAGTTTTAATTTTTACGAGGTGCTGACATCCGATGGTTCGCTGGCGCCCGACGGTAGCCTGATATGGATCAAGCATTTTTCGGGCACGGCGACCGATTACAACCGCCAGGTATCGGGGCTGGCCGATCATCGGTTCGATCTAGTGCCGACGCGGCACGTGCGCATTCTGTGGAAGAGTTGGGATAATGCGACCCGGCGGTCATATCGGGCGAGGGCGGAGGAATTGCAGATTTTTGGTCGTGGTTACCCGCAGGCGGTGGTCTTTCGTTCGCCGCTTATCGACCTGCAAGACATTAAGAATATCAATTCGATCGAGTGGCTAGCCGACGCACCGGCGGGTACCAGAGTAGAGATCCGCACTCGCTCGGGCAATGAACTGGCCGAGACGTTGAGTTTTCACGACAAGAATGGCAAGGAAGTCACCGCACAACGCTACGAGAAGCTGATACCCAGTTTCAGGGGGGCAATCGACACCACGCGGGTCGCCGGCGCGGATTGGAGCGCCTGGAGCAAGATCTACAGCGCCTCCGGCCAGGAGTTTCAATCGCCTTCGCCGCGGCAACGGGTGCAGTTCGAGGTGCGCATGATCAGCGAGGACCCCGAACAGGCGGCCGAGTTGCAGATGGTGGCGGTCAACTTCAGCGAGACCTTGGCGCGCAGCGCCGTCAGCGAGATTTCACCCCTGCAGGTCAGCCCTGGGGAGGAGAATGAGTTTCGCATCTACCTGAAACCCACCGAGATCCGACGCACGGGTTTCGACCGCGTTTTTGTTGAGGCCCCGGTGCCTATGCGCTTTGTCCGGGCGATGAGCAATGGCGAGCCGGCGGATGTCGTCAGCGAAGATACGGACGCGGGTTTTCAGGTGACCTTTGCCCGAGCGATAGCCGACGGCGATTTACTAGAATTGCGCTTTAGTGCGCGAATTTTCCAGCAGTCGACGCAGTTCAATCTATTTATCCAGGATTCCCGCGATGGGGGCGGTTTGCGGCAGAAGGTCGATGCCGGCGACGCGACCGAACAGGTGGCCAGCAGCGTCAATGTGGTGGCGTTGCCGGTGGTTAGAAATTTGCTGATCGACAAAGTTCCTCAAGCGCTCGTCTTGAGCCCCAATAGCGATGGAGTCAACGAGCGACTTGAATTGGCGTTGGACGTGGTCAACGTTGCCCTGCCGAGGCCGTTGCGGTTCGGGGTCTTTAATCTCTCGGGGCGACTGGTCTATGAAGCAATGCGGGAGGTTGTGGCCGGCCCGCAACTCTTGAGTTGGGACGGTCGCGACTTGGGGGGCCGCTTGGTGCCGCCTGGGATTTATCTATTGCATTTCCAGATCATCGGGGATGCTCGGCGACAGAGCTTACAGCATATAGCGTCGGTGGTGTATTAGCCGGCAAAATTAGTGCGCCAAAAGATGGTGTAATTCTTCGGGTAGTCGCCGGTAGAGCGAATCGGGGAAACCGTCGCGGTATTTGGTTTTGCGCACATAATCGACCAGCCACTCGGCGGAGGCGTCGTAGAAGGATGTAAAATAGACATAGCGCGTCTGTTGGCTCGCGTTCTTTGACGCCGAGTGCAGGCACATGGCGTTGAAGATGATCAGGTCGCCATCGTTGGCGCAAACCTCGATGCCTTCATCTGGATCGATTCTGGCGACGCCAATCGGATTCTTCTGTAGTCGTTGCCGCTGCTCTTCGCTGCGGGGTTCGGCGTTGGCCGCATAAGCGAGCTTGTGTGAGCCAGGGACCAGCATGAAGGCAGCACCGCCCGATTCTACCGTACTGCAATACTGTAGTAGCTGGTAATAGATCCGTCGTGGCGTCGATTCGTATTCTTCCTTTGTAAAGGGTGCGTCAATATGCCACCCGCTAGGACCATAGGGCGGCGGTGTCGGGTCAGTGCGGCTTAGGACCTGTTCGCGCATGCGTAGGTTGGCGAGGTCGGAGCCGAGCAGGAAACGGCCCAATTCGATGGTTTGAGGATTATTGGCGATCTCGGGCATGATATTCCCGATGATCGGGTGGCGCAGCTGGCGAACGCCTCGCTCGTCGTTGCGGTAGATACGGGCTTTGTCGGTATCGGCCCAGGTTAAATCCTTATCCGGAAGGTCACTGATTACTACCGCGTCTATATGGGCGCGAATGGCCGCGGTAGTTTGGCGGTCGAGATAGCCGGGTATTATGGTATAGCCCTGTTCCGATAATTCGTCGAGGTGCCGGTCGAGGTTGTGGATGTCGAGAGAGTGTGTGGGTGCCATTACGCGGCTCCTGATATTTGTTCATCTGAAATGAAGTTTGCATACTATTATTTGTAAATAATTATAGATATATAACTGGCATGAGATCAATGCATAGTAACAAGGAATAAATATGGAATTGGTGCGATTGCAGGACGATCAGCGAAATTTCTTTGACCAAAACGGTTATCTCGTGGTACCGAGTGCGTTAAACTCGGAGGAGATCGAGAAACTGATAAATGTCAGCGACCGGATGGTCGAAGAGTTCGTGCGCGAGCAGCATCCGGATGCCAGGACGCACTATGTGCAGCGTCGGCCGGGCATTGTCGAGGTGCGGGAATTCCACCCCTTGATGGCGCATTCGGCGACGGTGCCTTTGCTAGTGCAATTGCTCTCGGCGAATATCCACCTACACACCACCGCGATCATTTACAAATACCCGCAGGACGCTGCTGGCGAGACGCCGGAGCGCGGTTGGCACCGTGATATCGGCATGACCGAGGATTTAGGGCACGGGCATCTAGTGCGGGCGGGCATCAAGGTCGGCTATTGCCTGACGGATTTTTCCGAGCCGCGCTCGGGTTTTACGATGTTCGCGCCCGGCTCACACCTACTGCCGACGCCCCTGCCGATTCCCAAAGGCGGGGTCGATCCACAAAACGCAGTCGATCTCTGTCTTGAGGCGGGTGATGCGTTCTTGTTCGAAAATCGCTTGTTTCACACGGCGGCCCCGAATCTGAGCCAGCAGACCTCAAAGGTCGTTATTTTCGGTTATAGCTATCGCTGGATAGGCGGCAGCCGTGACAATCTGAAATTGGTGCAGCCGGGAGAAGAGGTGCTGGCCCAGGTCGACGATATCCGTAAACAGTTGTTGGGCGGCCCCTGCGATGCCTTGATCGATTGGGCGAAGCAGCACGGCATCGCACGGGAGCAGTTGCAGTGGACGATGGAAGTATGACCGGGTAGACCGCCATGATGGAATTGCCCAACGCGTAGGTGTATATATATTGAGTTCGCGCCGCGTACCATAAGTCGAGCTAAGCAGCGCCTGTGGAGAAGGTCCCCGCAGGCGCTGCTTAGCTCTTGCATCGCTCGAATCGTCGATCCCGCCATCAGTCCACCTATGACATGATCAACACATTCTCTTGCGCGAAGGGGCGGAGCTGTCTCGTTTTGCCCTCAGGAGCGCGGTATTCGCATTGTGGATCAAGGCCGTCTGTGGGAAAAGGATCCCGTAAACCTCGTGGCATGTCTTTTGCCGATCACTCGTTGAATACCGCGCGCTGTTTTTTTGCCAGGGCGACACAATTGATCTTCGCTACTCAGCCATCGGGTGCGGGATATCTGCAGGTAATGACCGGTCAACCGATCGTCGAAGCGCGGGATGCGGCTGGCAACCTCGACACCGATTTCAGTGCTACTGCGAAGCTGGCGGTCTGTTCATCGGGGATGGTGACGGGCAATACGATGTCTTTTGTCGGGGGTGCGGCGACGAGCGGTGGCACCGGGCGTTCTTTGGTTGCCTCGTCTAATGGTCTGACCCGCACCAGCGAGAGCTTCGATATCACGAAGGCCGGGGCAACGGTATCGCTGACGTATCTGGCTCCGACTTATGATGGAACGGCAAAAAATGGCCGGGCGACTACGGTGTTCATCTATACGCCGGTGGAAAATATCTCGGGCGTGACGAGTATTGCCGTGCCCCGTACCGGCTCGACGGAATTCGTCGTGTCGCAGACGGTCCCGTTGATATGGGAACCGGTTGACGATCCAACGCAGATCAGCGGTTTAGTTCCACTTTTCAATGCGGCAGAGGATATGCCGCTTGTGGTAGGGGGCACGGCGCACGCGGTTGATATCGATAGCGATCCGACGGCTTTGGTATGGGAAGCCGAAGGATATGACGCTAAATTAGTGGCTCAACAGTGGCGCGAATATTCATCGAGCATTTTCAGCGTACTGCCTTTATCCGTCCGAGCGAAAATAAAGTCCCAAGTCCACACCTGGTTGGGCTCGTATGCCTGAGTGGGCAAGCCGGTGCACAATGGTTTTTGTGATCCATGGCGTAAGGGGAGTCGCGATCGACCCCTGACAGGAATGCCGCTTGGATTCCTGTCAGGGGTCGATCGTTGCTCGCTGCTTTAATCGAAAAAATCCTCGTCGCCTTCGGGCAAATGCTGTTTAGCCGCCTCGGGGATAATGTCGACGCCCAGCCCCGGCCGGTCCCAGACCTCGATCTGGCCGTTTTTGACAATATCCTCTGGTAAGCCATCGACAATATCGTACCACCAAGCCGGATCGCCGATCGGATATTCGAAGGCGATAAGATTGTGCGGCATAGCGGCCGAGACCTGGACTAGGGCGGCCAAGCCGATTAGGCCATCGAAAGTGCCGTGTGGCGCCATCAAAATGCCGTGCAAGTCGGCGTATTCGGCGACCCATTTGAGCTCGGCGATGCCGCCGATATCGGCCGGGTCCGGCCCGACGATATTGACAGCCTGTTTTTCGATCAGCTCGGTGAAGTTCTGCCGCAGATAGATCTGTTCACCGGTGTGGACCGGCGTCGAGGTGCTCATCGTCAAGTCGCGGTAGAGATCGGCCTGCACATATGGTGTGTAGTCGCCGGTAAGTATGTCCTCGATCCACATTATATTGTACGGTTCCAATGCCCGAGCGAAGCGGGTCGCGTCGGGAAGCGTCCATCCCGGCCCGCAGTCGAGCGCCAAGCCGACCTCGTCGCTGAGCACTTCTTTCATCGCAATCACGCAGTCGAGCACGTAGTTGAGGCCGTGTTCGGTCATCAGGCCGCGGTTTGCGGCGCGCCGACCCGATTGCACTTCGCCATAAAACATATTGGGCAATTTCATCATGCCCATATTGTGGAAGCCGACGGCCTGCTTGATAATGGTAAAACCTTCCTTGCGGGCCTTCATCTTCGCCATATTCTCGGCATAATCCTCCGGGGTCTGGCCATCCATCGGAAAACGCACCGAGCCGTTGTAGGTGAGCACTGTATCGCGGATCTTACCGCCGAGCAGCTTGTAGACCGGCACGCCCGCGGCCTTGCCGGCGATGTCCCACAACGCCATCTCTATCGCGCTGACGGCACTGCCCCAGGGTTTGAAGGCGCCCATGCGGCGGATCTTGAGCATCACCCGCTCGACATTGGTGGGGTCTTCACCGAGAATGAGGTCGCGATAGAAGAGCACGTGGGGTTTGAGATACGATTTTGAGGATTCGGCCTCGCCCCAACCGCAGATGCCTTCGTCCGTCGTGATACGAATTACGGGATTATTACCGAGGATGGTGCACTTCAGGTCGGTGATCTTCATGGATGGATGCTCCGGTTTACAGGTGGGCGGTAGTATCCTGGAAGGATTCTGGCGCATGAATATTCATCATTATTGTCGGTCCGTCAATTGTGCATTGTCACCATCGGAGGTAGAATTATAAAGAAGGCTGAATATCCGTATTCATCGGTTTTACTGCTGCGGAAAACTTCCGCGGCTTTCTAAGTTGGACCGTAGGCGGGGTGACGCGCAGGTTTGTCCCAACTATCATTAAATTAAGGATGAAAAAGTTTCGTGAACCATATTACCAAGCTTTTTGCCGTTTTAGTTTCTTGTGTATTGTTGTTATCTGTTTCTTCTGTTTATAGCGCATCTGGCGTGCGCAGTATGCAGACGCAGCGGATAAAAATAAAACCACAAGCGCCCAAAATCGAGTGTCGCCTCGACGATGCGATCTGGCAGCAGAGCCCGGTTTCCTCCGATTTCAAGCAACTTGACCCCATAGAAGGCGAGGTCGCCAGCGAAAAGACGACCGTGCAGGTCGCCTATGACGAAGAAGGGCTGTATGTCGGCATTCGTTGTTATGACAGCGATCCACAAGTGATCGTATCGCGTCTGACGCGGCGCGACGGCGAGACGGAGGCCGATTGGGGTCTCGCTCAGCCTCGATACGCATCTCCACCGCCAGACCGGTTGTTTTTTTACGGCCTACGCGTCGGGCTCGGTTATCGAAGGGACCTATGCAGACGACCGCAAAAAGGACGAGACCTGGAATGCGGTGTGGGAGGTGGAGACTTCGATCGATGCCGAGGGGTGGAGCGCCGATTTTTACTTCCCCTAGTTATGTGATGCGTTTTAGTCCGCAGGACGAATATGCATGGGGTTTGAATGTCGAGCGCCATATCAGCCGCAAGCAGGAACGCACGCATTGGAACCTGTTGCAAAAAGACCAACCCGGTCTGGTGTCGCAATTCGGCAACCTGCACGGCATCCGCGATATAGACCCACCATTGCACTTGGAATACGTGCCCTATACGATGGGGCGCTCGATCGTCGACGGCGGCGCGGATTATTTTGGCAATGCCGGGTCGACCTGCGGTATGGCGTTACTTTGAGTCTGTCGCTCAATGCCACGGTCAACCCTGACTTCGGCCAGGTCGAAGCCGATCCGGCCCAGCTCAACTTGACGGCATTTGTGGATTTTTTTTGCGAACAGCGGCCATTTTTTGTCGAGGGGGCGTCAATTTTTCAGACCGGCGACTACGACCTGTTGTATTCTCGGCGTATCGGGCACCGACCGGGTTATTTTCCCGTGCCGGAAGACGCTGTCGAAGAGGATCGGCCGGAAGCCACGACAATTTTAGGGGCACTTAAAATGACGGGTAAGACCGAAGGCAAAACGTTTTTGGCTTATTGCAGGCGGTTACCGCGCCCGAATATGCGGATCTGCATAACTACTGGCGGATCCATCTACACTTCGGTCGCGAGTTGGCGGTGATGGATGACAACGATGTTAGACGAGGCGGGCCTGTCGTCAAACGCCTGGCCGAAAGTTGGATACACGGCCGGGTGGAAACTGACGAGCGGAAAGCGCTCAGCTTTTATCTGCATCCCGATTGGCGTCGCAATGACGGCGGCCGTTCCTACTTGCGTGGTTTGCGCTCCGGCGTGGTGGGGAAGCCTTTGCCTCTCGTGCAGTTTTCGGTGGAGCCGCGTTATGAGCGAACGGTCACCGACGCGCAGTGGGTGGGGGCGCTTACGGGAGCGGACGGTGTCGAATATGTCTACGGTGAACTGGACAGCCGCAAACTGGATTTGACCACGCGCGCGGAAGTGAGTGTTGCGCCGGGTTTGAGCTTGGAGTGGTATCTGCAGCCCTTTATGGCCATCGGCGACTTTGGCGATCTCAAGGAGTTGAACGCAACGCAGAGTTACGATTTAAGTCCCTATGTATTAGAAGAGAACACCGATTTTCACCGGCGTTCGCTCAAGAGCAATCTGGTTTTGCGCTGGGAGTTTTCGCCCGGCAGTGCGCTCTTTGTCGTCTGGTCGCAATCGCGCAGTGCCAATCTCGGCGATCCGACGGACGAGGGTCTGAAGTTTCGCCCGCTGAGCCGCATCGGCAGCAGTTTCTCCGATAATGGCGATTACGTTATGTTGGTAAAGGCCAGTTATTGGGTTGGCGGTTGAGATTGACCAACTAGGCTCTGTGGTACCCGCTATCGATTTGAACGAGGGCGTGATCGGCAGGCAGGTTCCGCTATGGTAAATTGAGGAACTGCCGACGTGGGGTATTGCGCTGTATGTGGTCATTGTCTGCAGCGGCGGTAAGGTCGGGCGGCGGAGTTCGGATGTCGACGCGGCTTTTGCGCTGCCGGATTAGGCCCGTCGCGTAAGATGGTGTTTTCGGCTCAAGTCTCTAGGTCCTTTTGCGGGCGATATAGAGGCGATAATAGTGCCGGTGTATGGCGCGGATAATATGCGATGTTGCAGCTATTGATCGGCAAGGAAATACGTGGTCACGTTCTCAGCTATCGCTTTTTGTTGACCCTTGCGCTGTTCTTTGTGTTGATCGTAAGCTCGGTCCAACTCATCGCGCTAAATTACGACCGTCAACTAGTCAACTATAGCGAGGCGAAACGCGCACAAGACGAGAAGCTCAAAGAGGGGACCGATTTTCGCAGGCTGATGTGGGGTGGAACCAAGGTGGATCGGCGGCCCAACGCGTTAAGCGTATTGGCGATGGGCTTAGAAAAGGAGATGTCGCGATCGGTCACTATTTCGAGTTTTCAGCAGGCCAAGCTCGGGCGCAGCAAATACGCCAATCCGTTATTTGTGCTCTTTCCCGCCCCGGATCTGCTCTATATCGTCAATATCGTCGCCAGCCTGTTGGCGGTGCTGTTCGCTTTTGACGCGGTTTGCGGTGAGAGCCAAGACGGCACGCTCAAGCTGATTATGGCTAACTCCGTGCCGCGTCACGTGGTGTTGTTGGCCAAATGGATCGGCGGTTATATCGCACTGATGGCGCCTTTTTTATTGTCCGTGCTGACGGCTCTGCTTTTTGCGCAACTGACTACTGCCCTGCATTTCACCGGTGCGGAATGGCTCGCACTGGTCGGTATTCTTGGGGTTTCCGCACTCTATATCTCGCTATTTTACGGGTTGAGCCTGATGATCTCCTGCCTGGTCCACCGCACGTCTACCTCTCTGGTGATAAACTTCCTGGTTTGGGTATTGCTCGTGTTGGTGGTGCCGAATACGGCGCCGATCGTCGCTCGGGCTTTGGCGCCGATCCCTTCGGCCGGAGTAATCGCCGGCAAACGAGAGGCGATACAGCGCGCCGTCTGGAGTGAAATGCGTGGTATGAGGCGCCGGGGTATGGAAAACGAGGAGCGCCAGCAGCTATTAGATGACGCGCAAACGCGGATCCGGGACGAAACGGACAAGCTGATCACCAGCTATTTGACGAAAGTGGATCAACAGATCGCCTTGGGCATATTGCTGGCGCGGATTTCTCCTTCGACCAGCTATGTATATGCGACAGCCGCTCTAGCGGGCAGTGGTTTGGGGGAATTTGCCAGTTTGCGGGAATATATCAAAAAATACCGGCAAGACTTTATGGCAAAGACGCGGGAAATCACCGCGACGCGCCGTCGGCAGGCCGAGTCCATGGCCGACCGCGAGGAACGGCGAGAGATTATGGAGGCGCCGATCGATCCGGGGGATCTGCCACAATTTGCCCCGGGGCGCGCTGATCTATCCGCGGTGTTAGACGGTGGGCAGGCCGATCTGTTGATCCTGATGGTGCTCAATGTGCTATTTTTTCTCGGTGCTTATCGGGGTTTTATGCGATACGATCTGATGCGATAGGATAGGCTGTGCTCTGGACGATGATCCGTAAGGAATGGTTGAGGAACCTATTAGAGCCGCGTTTTTTGCTCTGTGCGGCTTTGTGCATTTTTTTGGCGTTGGTCAGCGTGCTCGTATTGCGCGCCGACTTGGCGGCCAAACGGGCCGATTATAATAGCAATCGGGAGATTTACCGCCAGCAAGCCGAGGAATACGGCAGTTATCGCGATTTGCAGCGCCGGGGGGTTCGCGTCGATCGGCCACCGCAAGACTTCCAAGTACTTTTTCTCGGCACGGAAAAGACGATGGACCGCACGGCGGAAGTCACCGGGGATTTTATGCCCGGTTTTGCGGGCGACCTGAATATTAATCCAATGGTGTTGATGTTTCCGGTGGCCGATCTGCTTTTTATCGTCGGCGTGGTATTGAGCCTGTTGGCCTTCTTTATCTCCTACGACGCAGTCGCCGGAGAGCGCGAAGAAGGCACGTTAATGTTGTTGCTGTCTTATTCGGTGCCGCGGGATACGGTAATCCTGGCCAAATGGATCGGCGGTTATTTGAGTCTGGCGTTGCCTTTTATCGTCTCCTTGCTGGTCAGCGCCCTGTTGATCAGCCTGTCGAGCGAGATTCCCTTTGAGGGGCAGAACTGGCAGGCGTTTATAGTCACCGGCGCGGTGTCCCTGTTGTTGATTGCGGTGATGTTCTCCTTCGGCTTATTGGTTTCGGTGCGGGCCAGGCGTTCGTCGTCGGCTATTTTGAGCCTGTTGGCGTTGTGGGTGCTCTTGGCGCTGGTATTGCCCAACGCCGGCCCCTTTCTCGCGGAGATTATCAACCCCGTACCCGATGTGGGCGAAATAGAACGGAAGATAGCCGAGAGCACGAGAGGACTCAACCAGCAGTATCGCGGGCAGTGGCGTGGCGGACGGGGACGGATGCGCGGTATGAGCGACGAGCAACGGCGCGAATTGCGCGAAGAAATGCAACTGGCGCGCGAAAAACTCCAGACAGATATCAATGCGGCGAGCGAGAAGATCATCCGCGATTTCGAGCGCCAATTACGGCGGCAGATGGATACCGCGCGCAACCTTACGCGGATTTCACCGGTGGCGGCCTATGTGTACGCCAATACGGATATCGGTGAGACTGGAGTGCGCCATGAGCAACAGTTGATCAATGGCCTCAGGGCGTATCAGCGCCAATTCAGCCTGTATGTAGATGAGAAAAGTGGAGACGGTGGCGGTGATTTCGGGTGGGGACAGGCCCAGGGCGAAGAATACTCTATTGAAGATATGCCGGTGTTTTCTTTTCGGGCGGAAAGTCTCGAAGGCCGGCTTGCGGCGCGCAGTACCGATATCCTGCTATTGCTCATATTTGCTGTGTTATTCTTGATGTTGGCTTTTGTCTCCTTCTTGCGGACGGATATCACATGATGGCCTATGGTTGCCGTCTCCAAGACAACGCGTTCGCACAGGTGTTGCATGTATCGCCATTTTAATAATATGGTTCTCCGCCAAGGCTCGGGAAAAATATGCAGCAAGGTTCTCCTGCGCTGAATATCGCGCTGATCCTGACCTGCTGGGGTGTGCTGTTAGATGCTGAGGCGGAGGAGTTGCGCTTCGATTCGGCCGATGCTTGGCGGGTTTGGCAAATACCTGAGGGCGTGGTGCAATTTGACGGAGAAGGCGCCTTGTGCCTACAGCGTTTTGAACGGCAAGTCAACGCGGTGGGCGATGCCGAGGCGTATCGGCACCAGACGAAAGAGCGGGAGATCGTACGCGGCGGCATATGGCAGGTGCGGTCCAATCGCGCGGCCGCGTTACGCGCCATCGACGGCGATATACAGACAATCTGGCAGCCGGATCCGGCCGATGGAGTGCGCAATTGGTTGATCGAAATCGATCTTGGGCGGGTGGTATTGGCGCAGGAAGTAGTGGTGCGTTTTCCCGATCGCCAGGGTGCGAGACCTTTCCGCCAGTTTAAGATATTCACCAGCGACGGCCGGCGGTTCAGGGGCCGCAGCGACGATATTTTTATTCACCAGGAAGTGTATAGCACGAGTTTACCCAATCGGCAGACCGAGATCCGTGTACCGCTGGCTTACGAGAGGGCCGATACGCTGCAGGCGTTGGACGCGAGCGTGGATCTGGCGGCGGTAGGCGCTTTTCTACCGGTGCAATACGTGCGGCTCGAAGCGGACGCGCTGAGCGAGGACGCCGCCTTGGCCGAGATCGAAGTTATGGCGGTTGTCGGCAATGTCGCGCCGGGGGCCGCAGCGCGTGGCGGTGGGCTGCGCAGTGGCGAGCAGGCGCGCAGCATGGAGAACGCGGTCGACGGCGATATGGATACGCGGGTGGCGTTTAGCGGTGGGATTATCGCGGAGAGTTGGCGGGCGAGTGGTATGTGGATGCAACTGGATTTGGGCGCGACCTTTTGGATCGACCGCGTTTTCCTTTCGCCGATGCCGGCCGGATTCGGCCTGACATTGGCGCAGCGCTTTTTTGCCGAGGGCGAAAACGCGGGCTTGCAACCACTCTTGCCCAATGGCGAAACCAGTTCCGGGTATTCGCATTTTTATTATGCTTTTGCACCCCGTAAAATCCGCCACCTGATCGTACATGCGCTCGATGGCCTGTCGTGGTTTTCGTGGGGCGGGGCCGTCGGTGAGTTGATGGTCTATGCGATCGGGCATCCGGCCGAGGTGGTATTGCGCTCGGACTTCATCGACCTGGGCCAGGTTGCGGGCGATAATCGGCAGAAGGCCGTCGCCGGCATGTCTTGGGACGCAGAATATCCGCCGGGCACTCGGATACGGCTCAGGTCGCGCTCCGGAAATTCGCTACGGCGGGAATATGCCTTCCACGACCGCAAAGGCGAAATTATTTCGCAACTAAGCTGGACGAACTTGCCGAAAGTGCTGCGTGGTCCGGTCGATTCGACGGTCGTTACGGGGGGCGATTGGGATGAATGGAGCAATATCTACCAGGTCTCCGGCGAGCCGTTTAAGTCGGTGACGCCGGCTCGCTTATTGCAACTGGAAGCAATTCTTTCGACCGAGAACCCGCAGGTAACACCCGTGTTGCGGTCGCTGTCGCTGGATTTTTCCGACGCGCTGGTCCAGCGGGCACAGGGTCGGATCTTGCCGCGCCAGGCCACACCGAATAAAAGCGTGCGTTTTTCCTATGGCTTGTGGCCGAGCGGCGACGGACAGGATAGCGGTTTTGACCGTTTACGCATAGAAGTGCCGGGGCCGATCGCGGTCGAAGCAGTGACCGTTGAGGTCGGGGGTCAGGGGGTGACGCCGGTTGAGGTGCGGGTAGAAGCGGACTCGCTATTGTTTATCACCTTGCCCGAGCCGGTTCGAAATGACTCGGTGCGCATTGGGTTTGATGTTGGGGTCTTGCGCAATGCCACGGTTTTTTCGTTGTATTTGGGCGATACGCGACGGAACGATATATGGCAATTCGTTGATCCAATCGAACGCCATGCCGATGTGGTTTTTCTGCCGGAGCTGATCGGCCGTGATAAGCTGATCGGCAACCTAGAAGTGTACCCTGCCGTTTTTTCCCCCAATAATGACGGGATCAACGATACGGTCGAGATCCGCTTTGCCATACTCAAGGCGCAGGTCGCACAACCGCAGGTGAAGATACGCGACTTGGCCGGCCGGTTAATCGCCGAACTGGCGCGTGATGGGCATCGGGGGGTGGCCGCGTATCGCTGGGACGGACGCGATGCGCGCGGGCTAGTGGTCGCGCCGGGCCTTTATTTGTTCGATGTCGATTTGCGGGCCGAATCGGGGGATGGGCGTACGGTTCGGTCTGTTGCCGTAGTTTATTAGAGTCTGTAGTGGTTAAATCAGGTAGTGAACGGTTGGGATGAGGGGAGGCTGCCTTCGCTTATTATCGGATCACATCCTGTGATCCTCCGAGGGGTGTCTATCTAGATATCCTGTCGATCCACGTGATTCTTTCGGATCAGAGCCATGGACTAGTTAAGGCGCGGGAGTCGGGTTTGATGCGACCGTCGGCCTTTCTGGTTAATACGGCGCGTGGGGCCATCGTCGAAGAGGCCGCGCTGGTCGCCGCGCTTAAAGATGGTGTAATCGCCGGCGCGGCACTGGATGTCTACGAGCAGGAGCCCCTGCCGGACGATAGTGCTTTATTGGCACTGGAGAATGTGTTGTTGACGCCGCATATAATACCGGGGCGATGCTGCGGCAGTTTTACGAGGCGTCGGTGGATAATTTGCGCGCCTGGATGGCGGGTGCGCCGACGAATGTGATAAACGACGAAGTCTTGGGTCGACGGAGAAAGTAATAAATAACTATATGGTTTCAGCTAATCCATTTAAGATATTCGCCCCGTATTTAGCCCCTTATAAAAGACGGGTCGCGATCGGTTTTTTTTGGCTGCTTTGCACGCAGACGATCGCGCTTTCAATGCCGATGTTGATCAAGGGGGCCGTCGATACGATAGAGGCGGGCGTGC
>Ga0315339_1000476_pt1 | contig 50203 bp, 49 predicted proteins | sample ASW17metaG_FD_204514 | JGI IMG/M metagenome (GOLD analysis project Ga0315339, IMG submission 204514) | Ammonia-oxidizing marine archaeal communities from Pacific Ocean, United States - ASW #17 | ecosystem: Environmental > Aquatic > Marine > Oceanic | place: USA: California | collected 2016-12-05 | reverse complement strand
CAAAATCCGGAATCACACGGTGAAATGTAGTTCTGTCAAAATATTCTTCCTTTGCAAGAATGGTAAAACTCTCTACATGCTTGGGTGCTGTTTCCGGGTAGAACTCAACTACCATATCACCGAATTGCGTAGAAATAACAGCGACATCCACCTCTTTAGAACAACTCATAAATAAGACTCCAATCCATATTAAACTGATTATTTTTTTCACTTCTTCAAACTCCTACTTCCTGGTTTTGTTGTTGGAATTGATTCCAATTCCTTTGGGATTTTACTTTCTTCATAACTTAAAACTTCCATGGAAACTAATGAGAATTGGTCTTTGTGCAAGACGACTGTCTCATTACTTCGGTCAACAATCACAGCCACCCCCATTACGATTCCGCCAAATGCATCGACTACATTCATTACTTCTTTCACTGATCCACCTGTGGTTATGACATCTTCCACAACCAATACCTTTTCCCCCGGTCTAATCGTAAATCCTCTTCGAAGGGTCATTTTTCCATTTTCCCTTTCGGCGAAAATAGTACACTTTCCCATAACCCTTCCCACATCCGTTCCGATTACAATTCCCCCCACTGCGGGAGAAATTACCGTATCAATGTCTAAGCTTTCGAAATGATCCGATATTTTTTGAGAAAACATGGATAAATACTGTGGGTGCTGGAGTACCTTCGCACATTGAAAATAAGACGGACTATGTCGCCCAGAGGTGAGTACGAAATGGCCCTCTAATAGTGCCCCAGTTTCTCTAAAAATATTTAAATAGTCATCACGACTCATTCGTAATTCTCCTCATTTGGTCTACATAGTTTTGTGCCGCATTCCATATGGCTTTTTCACTTAGATCACCGGCAAAACTAATTCCTCTTGAAACATTAATCAATGCAATGCCATCTGTATTTCCATCTTTCATACTTCGATTGAGGTCTCCACCCTGTGCCCCGATTCCGGGAATTAAAAATGGCAGTCCAGGTGCCTGCTTCCGTACACGGCTAATTTCTTCCGGCGCGGTGGCACCAACGACTAATCCCACATTGTCATTGCTATTCCAATCAACGGCCATTTTAGCTACTTTATCGAACAGCATTTCATTCCCAATAGGTTGATTTTGAAAATCAATGGCAGAAGGATTGGATGTTCGGCACAGAATAAAGACGCCCTTTTCAGGATTATTCGTAAATGGTGCGATAGAATCCTTCCCCATAAAAGGGTTCAACGTTACCGCATCAAATCCAAAATGATTGAATAAGCTATGTGCGTATTGTTTGGCCGTATTACCAATATCCCCCCTTTTCCCATCCCCAATAATGATTGTATTATCACTAAAATATTCCATGATTTCTTCCAACCATTTAAAACCGGAGCTCCCCCACCATTCAAAAAATGCCAAATTCGGCTTGAATGCAGCAGCTAAATCCTGTGTTGCATCAATGACTTTATAAGCATGTGCTTTCAATTCATTTAAGGAAGAACTCGTCGAGCCTAATCCTTCTGGATTCATATCCAGTCCCACGCAAAGATGACTTCCTTTTTCTCTTATAACATCTGAAAGTCGCGAATTAAATGATTTCATTAGCTAAGAATTTACTTTGGGTTGACTGGAACCTGAAAAAGGATTGTATAGTTTATTAGAAAAACTGTTCACATCGATTAAATTCACCTCCCATGGATCAACTTTCTATTTCTAACTTATCTAATTCAGATTCCAGAATCATTGCTTCCAGCGGTGTTTTCCAAATTGAATTAATAAAACATACAGGAAAAGATGACTTCCCTCAATTGATAGAAATATCCAAGTCTTTAGCAAAGGATTATAGTGATAAAGCAATTCTCACTGATGCTACTATTCACAAATATTTTAATAAATCCGGATCTTTACCCTTTATTGCCCGATATAGAGATGAAATTATTGGCTATATAATTGGTGTCCCCTTAGAGACTCTTAGTAATGAGCCTTGGGCCCGATTGGATGAAAATTTCGGGAAGGCCAATACCTTATATACCTATGCCTTTGTGATTCAATCGGAATACAAAGGGAACGGCTACGCCAAAATATTAAAACGGGTATTTCTGAGTTGGGCAAAGAAAAAAGATGGGATTAATTTTATTACGGGCCATGTAATCAATGGTGTATCCTCACGATTTACAGGCGATATTCGGATTGTTGACCGTATAGACAACTGGCAAGGAACTGGCAAAACATTTGAATATTATAGACGGGGAATAGAACCGAGCCAAGATTCTCCTTTGAAAAATAATCCCCCTTTAATTACACGGACTTAATTCTTTTTTGTAAATAAACTGACAACCACCAAGGAAACTACCGATAAAGTAATGGCTGGTAATACTTCATCCATATTATTATATATATTCTGTGGAATAATTGTTTGAATAAAGGCCGCCTCCTTCCACAATAAAGTGGTAACTGTCCCCGTTATAATAGAAGCGACTGCTCCTTCTTTTGTCGCCCCCTTCCAGAACAATGCTGCCACCAGACTCGGCGTAATGGCTGCACCATAAATTGTATAGGCATAGAGTGCACGCTCAAAGAATCCGGCTGATTTAGCAAACCCCAATGATACTATATAAGCAATAATGCCTAATCCAAGAACAAGCAATCGACTCAATAATACAATCTTTTTTTCATCAGCGTTCGGATTAATATAATTCAAATAAACATCCCGCATAAGTGTTGTGGCAGGAACGAGTAGAAAACTATCAGCGGTGGAAATAATAATACCCACAATTGTTGTCATCATAATAGCACCCAGGAATGTGGGTAATAGTTTATGAGCCGCATAAATCAAAACGTACTTTCCCACTTCTGCATCGGGAATCATACTGGAAGTTACCCATGCAGAAAAAATAATCATCAATTCCGCAAGAAGGACCGCAAAGATTAATACTTTTGTTGCCTGCTGGGCGCCCTTGGCATCTTTACTGGCAAAAAATCGCTGATACATATTGGCATCGCCCATGATTAGCAGAAAAGGCGGCAGACAAAAATTGATAATATCCATGGTAGAATACACACCAAAAAAGTTCATGTGCTCCGGTTTACCCATGGCTTCAAATGAAGCCGCCATACCGGAGAATCCACCGGCTTGAGCCAGAAATATCGGAATAGAAATTACAAATGAAAGAATGATGATTATGCCATTCGCTACATCCGTATAGGCAACACTCACAAGTCCCGCCAACATCGTATATGCGATGATAAAGATGGCTGCAATGATGGTTCCTGTTTGAATACTGATGAGGGAATTACCCGTTTCATCCATTAAAACTGTATTCAATACAGCACCTCCTGCATTGAATTGATAACTCACAATCACTATGTAGGCAATCACAAGGGCAATGACAGAAAGCATCCTTGCGCCCGGACCAAACCGATCTCCTAAAATTTCCGGTACGGTAAATTTTTCAAAAGCCCTTACTTTACCCGCAATTTTTGTGAGTAAGACAATTCCTAAAATACTGCCTAGGGGAAGAATGAGAGCGGCCATACCTGTTTCGTAAGTTTTTCCCGCATTACCCAAGATAGATCCTGTGCCCATCCACGTGGCTAACATGGTACCCACCAGTATCCAGGGTGGTAAGGATCGTCCGGCCACAGCAAAATCAGATTGGGTCTTAATTTTACCGGCTTTGTACATACCAATCCCAATCAATGTGAAGAGATATAAGAGGATAACGACTAAATGAATCATATGTTGCTTCTGTCTTGGTTAACTTGGACCAATGAAATTAATTTCACACCATGCGAAATACAAGCATCGGCATTATTTTAAAACAATTAATTTCCATAACAGTTTTAATTGGGCATATACCATTTCTATGGGGTCAACCCAATCGTAATGATCCAAATCAAAAGGAAACATACTTGAATCGACTAGCAGAATCGTCGAGCCCATATTTATTACAGCATAAAAATAATCCAGTAGATTGGTATCCCTGGGGGGATGAAGCATTTCAAAAAGCAGCTGAGCTAGACATACCAATCTTTCTTTCCATTGGATATTCCACCTGTCATTGGTGCCATGTAATGGCACACGAATCATTCGAGGATGAGCAAGTTGCTCAATTATTGAACAAAAATTTTATTTCCATCAAAGTGGATCGGGAAGAACTTCCTGAGATTGATCATGTTTATATGTCCGTCTGCCAAGCCATGACCGGGCGCGGTGGATGGCCTCTTACCATTATTATGACACCGGATAAGGAGCCGTTTTTTGCGGGAACTTATTTTCCCAAGAATGGCCGTTTTGGCCGTCCGGGCATGATGGAACTCCTCCCTTCTATCGCCGACGCATGGAAAAACAGGCGAGCTGAATTGGTTCAATCAGCGGAAAAGATTAATGAATACTTAGTAAAATCGAATACAAAAGAATTAGGAACTCCTTTATCAAAAGCAATATTGAAGGAAACCTATTCCCAATTTGTAAATAGTTATGATAAAGACCATGGCGGTTTTGGGACGCAACCTAAATTTCCCTCACCACATAACTTAGTGTATTTGCTTCGATATCATCATATGACGGACGATAAAATAGCACTGGAAATGGTTGAAAAAACATTGCAAGAAATGCGGTTGGGTGGCATTTTTGATCATGTAGGTTATGGGTTCCACCGCTATGCCACCGATAAAGAATGGCTGGTACCCCATTTTGAAAAAATGCTTTATGATCAGGCTATGTTGGTTATGGCATATACAGAGGCATTTCAAATCACAAGGAAAACCGAATATAAAAAGACTGCTGAAGAAATTTTGACCTATGTACAGCGAGATATGACCGATGTTAAAGGTGGATTCTACTCCGCTGAAGATGCTGACAGCGAAGGTGAAGAAGGTCTTTTTTATATATGGACCATTCAAGAATTACAATCTATTATTGGCGAGGAAGATACCCAATTCATCCAGAATATATTTAATTTGACACCGGAAGGGAATTTCAAGGATGAAGCCTCTGGCCAATCTACAGGTAAAAATATTTTCCATTTGAAGACACCAATTTCAAATTCAAAAGATCTCAAAAAATTATCACAGATTCGTGAGAAAATATTTCATATCAGAGAAAAACGGATTCACCCTTTAAAAGATGATAAAATACTTACGGATTGGAATGGGTTAATGATTGCAGCTATGGCCAAAGCTGGTGTTGCTTTCCGAGATAATGTGCTTATTGAATCCGCTGAAAAAAGTGCAAAGTTTATTTTTAATAACCTCATGGATAAAGATGGAAGATTGCAAAAACGATATCGAAAAGGGAAATCAGGGTTGGACGCCCATTTAGATGATTATGCATTTTTTGTATGGGGTTTGTTAGAACTCTACGAAGCAACATTCAAAATTGAATACCTCAAAAATGCCATTCAGCTAAGTGATATTATGGTTTCGGAATTTTGGAATGAATCAAGTGGTGGCTTTTATTTAGGGAGTAATCAAACAGAAAAATTAATTGTTCGCGCTATGACCGGTTACGATGGAGCCATTCCATCTGGAAACTCTATTGCTGCCATGAACCTGCTCAAATTGACACGGATCACTGGAGAAATAAAATGGGCAGAAATGGCGGATAAAACATTTAAAGTATTTTCAAATGAAATAAATAAAGTACCCTCGGGGTATACTTCTATGGTGACAGCATTCTTATTTGAATATGATCATCCAAAAGAAATTGTTGTTGTGGGATCCGGGAGTGATCCTGCCACGCAGGATGCCCTAACCAGAATGAAGTCCGAATATATTCCGGGGAAAATTCTTCTTTTTAAAGACACCGATCAATTATCCCCAGGCCTTTCTCCTTTGGCAAAATGGACGGCGACTCAAGAAACGATTGATGACAAAGTCACATTTTATGTTTGCCAAGATTTTGCCTGTAAAATACCAACAACCGATATTAAAGAAGCATTAATATTCATCCATGAGTAAACCATTATCAAAACGTGTGGGAGAATTATTTGCCCACATTCAAGATTTATTCGATACTGCGGCTCATTCGGCCATTCAGCGTGTTGATGAAAAAGGTGGAAAGAAAAATAGACTATTGAGCTTTTTTTCTTCAGCCGGTGATGCTTATTTTAGGAAATACAATGAAATCAAAAAACGGAAAGAATCCAACATGGATTCTTAAATAACATAAAAGAGTAAACATGAAACTTGAATTACACTGGAAAATTATTATTGGGCTTGTACTTGGACTCATTTTTGGCGTTCTCGCCGCAGCAAATGGTTGGAGCGGATTTACAACAAACTGGATAGCACCATTCGGTATAATATTTATAAATCTATTAAAATTGATTGCCGTACCACTGGTTTTATCTTCATTAATTACTGGAGTCGCTTCCCTTTCGGACTTAAAAAAATTATCCCGAATTGGTGGTAAAACAATTACAATTTATATAGTAACTACTACCATTGCTGTTACTATCGGTCTAGTTTCTGTAAACCTATTAAAACCTGGCGACACTGTACCAGAGGATATGAAGGTAAAGCTTCAAGAAACCTACAAATCCGCAGCATCTGGAAAATTAGAAGCTGCTGACCAGATAAAAGAACGAAGACCGCTTCAACCTATCGTAGATATGGTTCCCAGTAATTTCTTTAGTTCTGCTTCGAATAATAGAAATATGCTTCAGGTTGTTTTTGTGGCTATAATCATAGGCATAGCCCTTATTCAAATACCCAAAAACAAGGCAAGGCCTGTATTAGAGTTTATGGAAGGGATTAACGATCTTGTCATTAAACTGGTGGATAATATTATGCTAATGGCTCCCATTGGCGTATTTGCACTCATTGCGGATACCATTACGTCCATTGCCGGAGATAATCTCAACAATGTATTAGAATTGCTCGGTGCCCTTGGGTTTTATATGCTAGCGGTGATTATCGGATTGATCATTCAAATGGTTTTCACCTATACAGCAGTGTTAAAAATATTTTCAAATATGTCATTAAAAAAGTTTTACCAAGGAATCGCCCCAGCCCAATTATTGGCATTCTCTACCAGTTCCAGTGGAGCCACACTACCCGTTACAATGGAAAGGTGTGAAGATGAGCTAGGCGTTTCCGAAGAGGTCTCCTCATTTGTCCTTCCCCTTGGGGCGACGATTAACATGGATGGTACCGCCCTTTATCAGGCAATTGCTGCTGTATTTATCGCCCAAACGTTGGGAATGGACCTTACCCTCGGCGCACAACTTACCATTGTTCTCACAGCTGTTCTGGCATCAATCGGAACGGCTGCTGTACCGGGCGCAGGAATTATTATGCTAATTATTATCCTGGAAGCAATTGGAGTCCCCAGTGCAGGGATTGCTCTCATTTTAGGTGTAGATCGAATTTTAGACATGATGCGAACCGTAACCAATGTCACCGGGGATGCAAGCGTGGCTGTAGCCGTGGCGTCTAGTGAAGGTCAAATCTCTAAGTAAAAATATTTGAACTATTCTTGAAATATATAAAATAATTCGTGTAAACTTGGGGAGCTATTTTAGAATTCTTACTTCATTCATTGAATTTCAGGATCTTCAAGAAATAATCCTTGAGACAACCTTCTGAATTCAAAAAACAGGCCTTTTCTGTCTCGATTTATCGTGATGGGATAAAGGAAGTTTGCTGAAAGCAGAGACCTCTACCGTGAATACACGGATCCTGAAATCGAGTCTGAAGTAAGAGCATTAAAAAACCCCTGAAATTCAGGGGTTTTTTATTTCAATAAGGATGACTGGATTTGATTTATTCGCCATCGAGCACCTTTTATTTTTAACCGGACACAATCATCATCGTAGTTCCGTTCTAACACATCAACCCCTTCTTGGGCCAAAGCCATTTCTTTTGATTCCTGATAGGAAAATCGAAGGTCAACAATTTGATAATTTATATCTATGATTTCAATTATTCTTTGAGTGAGCATTTCGATACGTAGATTGTTTAATGCTGATACAAAAATACTATCGGCAAATCTTCTTTTTAAAAAATGAATGTGTTGATCAGCTTCATCAAGATCAATTTTATTCAACACAATTTGGATCTGATGTCTATCAGCGCCCAGATCTTTTAAGACCTCCATAATGGTTTGATAATGATCCTCAACCTGACTACTGGATGCATCCAAAATCAGTAAAATTAAATCCGAATCAACAACTTCTTTTAATGTACTCTGAAAACTTGCCACTAAATGATGGGGCAGTTTCCGAACAAACCCTACAGTGTCACTTAACAATATAGTGTGAGAGCTATCTAACTCAACTGATCGCACGGTCGTATCTAACGTAGCAAAAAGCTGATCTTGAATAAAAACATTAGCCCCTGAAATCGCTTTCATTAATGTGGATTTTCCGGCATTGGTGTAACCCACTAATGCAACCTTATACTTATTCCCTCGTCTTTTGCTTTGAGTATTTCTCTCTCTTTCGATTTTTTCTAACTCACGTTTTAATTTGGAAATACGTGTACGGATTAGTCGACGGTCGACCTCAATTTGCGTTTCACCAGCTCCAGCACGTGTTCCAATGCCACCCATCTGTCTCTCTAAGTGAGTCCACGCCCGGGTGAGTCTCGGTAACATATATTCTAATTGTGCCAATTCAACCTGTGTCTTTGCCTCTTTTGTTTGGGCGTGCTGTCTAAAAATATCTAAGATCAACCCACTGCGATCAATCACTTTTATTTCTTCGGTAAAATTACTATAATTCTTAATCTGTCCTGGGCTGAGTTCATCATTAAAAATAATGAGCGAAACACTCAACTCTTTTGCCTGGTTGATAAGCTGTTCTGCCTTTCCAGATCCGATAAAAAATGATGGATTAATTCGCTTTAACTTTTGGGTAACATTTCCCACCACTTCTGCACCTGCCGTCTCCGCCAATAACTGTAATTCCTCCAAATGTTCATCAACAATATTTTGATTCAATTCACCATGGATTACACCCACAAGGAGTGCTTTTTCTTTCATTTTTATTTCAGAATTTTCTATCAAGAGTGCACTTTGATTTCTTCGGTCCGCATGCGGCTTAAATATGATTCTAACATCAACAAGGCAATAGCTAAAATTAAAAACGTTCGCCATAATGCTTTGCCCTGTCTATGGGAAGAGATGATTCCCTTTACATCGGATCCTGGGTGTATCCATACTGACCGACTTTCCCCTAGTATTGAAATAACTTGATCCTCTCGAGCACGCAAACTTGGTTTTTCAAATGGAGATAATTTCGAAGAAAATGCCGTATAAAACTCATCGGCTGCGAATACTTCGTATGAACCTAATTCTTGAATATTATTAATAATAAGTTCTTCACGATTATAATCTGGAACCAAAAGGATTCTATTCCCAGAAGGTGTTATTAAAGACCATTTTTTATTGATGAGTGATTTATTTATTTTTATATATTTTTCCTGTCCTACTTCTACCATGGAAGTATTGATTTCGTTTGTCGCGGACAATATCAGAAGTCGATGTATTAATGGTATGAGGAGACCCTTCATGCCAAAATCATTCCACCGGAGGTCTAAGGGTGACGTAAAATAATAAATTTGACTTCCTGAGTGAGGTATCTCTAAAAAGAAGGAATCATCATTATTTAATGTTAAAATATTTTTATGGCCTATTTGGTTTTCAATCTTGTTATACTTATAAACCTTGGGAAGCGCCGATGATAAATCTCTCAAATTTAATTCCTGTAAAATGGGATTATCTCTATCGGTCACATCAACAGAAAAATAAGACTCACCTGTTACGTGAACTATTTCTATAAATTTAGGTAACTTTAAATTAGCCTGGGTTATAGAGGATAGACCTGAATAATTTTCACCTGAAAACCACAAGATACTGCCACCTTCACTTAAAAAATGTTTCATAGATTCGATGGCTGATGGTGATAATTGTTTCGGGTCTTGAAGAATTAATACATCCGTTTCATCCAAATATAGCCGATGAATCACATCCATCACTTTTAATTCAATATCCAGAAACCGATCTTTCCCGCTAATGGATTCTAATACGGTTTTCAGCATAAATAAATCATCCTGGGAATTTGCAATCACTTTGCATGAAATTTGTTCAGGGATGGTCAATTCAAATGTTTGGGTATCATCAAAAGAATAGTCATCTCTTGGAATAACTAATTTTCCTCGAACTACACCACTTTTTCCCGGATATACCTGAAATAAAAACTCCTTACTTCTCTGGGGCTGGAAATGAGACACAATTTGTCCAACGCGTTCTTCATTTATATATAATTCTACAGGAACATTACGTCTCTCAACTGGTCCCAGATTTTCGATTTTTGTATTGAGTTTTAATAGGTGGTTTGGTAGCTTGATTTGACTGACAGCGGAAATATGGGAGATAGACACATTATCTGCCATCGGTTCTTGGCCGAAGAAGTAAAATTGCCAACCATTAAAATCTGTTTTGAAATTTGATGGTGGTGCGATGGGAAAATCACTTAAAATATAACATTCTCTGTTACCAGATGCATCCGTAATAGATTTCAATACTGAATCCACTACAGACCAGATTTTATCTTTCCCAACAGCCTGTGAAATATTCCATATTGCAGGATTAATCATCATCCCTTTTTCTATAATTCCATCATATAATTTTTTGACTGGTGTTGTTTGATAAACACGAAGATTGACCAAACCATTGAAACCTGAAACGATATTGGGTAATGCAGCTTTCACTTTGTCAAGATAAGTATGACGATCCTTCATAACAGCCATGCTCGCCGAATTATCAATGATAATGACAGCAGTTGATTCATTCTCACTTGGAATCCATGGGGAATCATTCATTAGAATCGGACCAGAAACCATCAATACCAATACGGAAATGATACCCATCCGTAGTACGATTAAAATCCATTGTCTGATTTTTAATTTCCGAATGGTCTCATGTTCTAATGCCTTAATATGACGAATGGTAGAAAAATCAACTGTTTTTGTATGACGAAGACTAATCAGGTGAATGATAATGGGTAGTGATACAGCTATCAGTCCCAATAATACAGCTGGGAATAAAAATGACATTAGATGGGTGTAGAGAGCATCATCATGATTGCGCCTGCCCCTAATGGAATTTTAAAATTGTCATCTAGTGGTATAGGCAAAATTTCCATGACCATTGCCGCAACGGCACCACTCAAAGAAATGGTCATGGGCAATAATGAATAATTCATTCCAATAATAATACAAACGAACAAACCACCGAAAAATCCCTCCCAAGATTTATTCCAAATTTTATGTTTTCCATATCGTTGACCAATTAACCCCGCCGCAGTGTCTCCAAGACTCATAAAAATAAGTGCAATAATAGCGACTGGTTTTGAGAATAATATAATGGAAATAACCGCACCAATCATCACCCATGTGGCGCCAGTTAGTTTACCTTCCTGTTCATGGCTCCTGAGCATAGAGTCAATAAACAAACTAAACAATGACTTTACCCACGCTACTTTATGACGCAAAATATCAAATATGATGAAAAGAACCATCACTATAGATAATAATTTCACAAATACCCATTTTTCCGGAAAAACATAAAGATAACCAAAAGGAATTGCCAGATTAAATAAGTGAATTAATTTTCTTTTATATTCGCTTAATGGTATCATTTTTCATTAGAAAGTTTGTCAAAGATATCCTTTAAATCTAAAATGCTCACTACCAAATCTACTTGAATTGTTTGATCCAAGACCGTACCCGGTGCAATAGATTGATCTAACACTGTATAGGGGACTAAATCTTCATTTTGCTTATAGGATATTTTTCCCACTTTTAATCGTGCTTTTGTTAATAAATCCTTTGCATTTTGCATACTCATTCCAAATAACTGAGGAACCTGGAAAAAATCTGGTGGCAATCCTTGGCTAACGGTAATTTGAAGACCCATACCTTTTTTTATATGATCACCCGATTTGGGAAATTGCCATGCAACAGTTCCTTTCGGATAATCAGGATTGAATTCGGTATATACAGTATCAATTCTAAGTCCAATTTGTTGTAGGGCTATTTCTACGCTTCTTTGAGATTGCCCAACTAAATTGGGGACGATTATTAGTTTTTCTGATCTGGAAATTTTTAATCGAATTGTCCGCCCCGGTTTTACTTTCGCACCTGCTACGGGATATTGATCTACTACAGTTTGGGGAGTAACATCAGCTGTATAAACGGTATCGTATACCACACCTTTATATCCTTCAGTGTCCAATTCAATAAGGGCACGATTTAGATTTTTTCCTGTTATATCGGTCACAATTAAAGTCTTATCCTGGCGGACATAAGATGGCATGATAAACCAATCAAATATTAAAATTATTGCAAGTGATACGATTCCGAAAGCAATTAAAAGTTGTATAATTTTATTCATCATTTTTTCTTATTCGAGCAGCAAACATGCCATCAACTTTATCTCGAGAGGGAAATGTTTCCAAACATTTCTGTGCATTCAACCAGTTATTGGGTACCAGATTTTTTCCAGAATCAATACGGAAATTATCATCTAATTTAAGAAACCACTTTACCACATTCCAATTCTCTTCCATTTCCATAGAGCAGGTAGCATAAACCATTACGCCTCCCGGCTTTAAAAATTGGGCCATGTGAGCGATGATTGATTTTTGAATTGTTACCATGGATTCCACATCTTCTTTCTCCCGCCGCCACCGTATATCTGTGCGTCTGCCCATAACGCCAGTACCCGTACAGGGTGCATCAATTAAAATTCGATCAGCCATGGGAAATTCATCTTGGCTCGCATCTTTTCTTTTCCATTGAATGGGCCATTTTAATTCATTTGACCTTTTTTCTCCAATCAGCATTCGGACTTGACTAATATCTGATGCAAATATTTTACCCTCATTTTTTATTTTTTCAACGATATAGCCAGATTTTGTTCCTGGCGCCGCACAAACATCTAAAACAATATCGCCCGGTTCTGGATCTAATAATTCGACTACCGCACCGGAAGCACGATCCTGAACATGAATTAATCCTTTTGTAAATAATTCACTTTTGACCGCATTTCGCAAACCGAAATCTACCCGGATGAAACAATCGGATTCAGGACTTTGGATCGTTTCAACATCTAATTTATCCAATCGACTTAAAATCGTATCTTTAGACTGCGTCATACAATTCAATCTTAAGTCAGAATGAGAAGGCATATTTAGATATTTACATAATTCAATCGTTTTTTCCTCACCAAATTGATGAATCCATTTATCAATTATCCAGGCTGGATAGGAATACCATGCGGAAAGAGATTGCTTTTTATCTTTTTGATTAGGATCAATATTATTAGTTTTACGTAAGAGCGCATTTACCAAACCACTAAACTTTTTCCCTAACTCTTTTTTGGTAAATTCTACCCATGAATGCACAGCCGCATGCTGTGGAATAAATTCATCCATCAATGCTTCGAAAAACCCAATTCTCAAAATAATGTGTACAGATGGATGCAGCTTATGTATTGGTTTATCTAAAAATAAATTGATCCAAAAATCCAATCGTTCTTGCCAGCGAACCACTTCATTCGTTAATACCAATGATCTCGAAATCTCCCGTTGATGTAATTTATTATTTTTATAATATTGATCACGCACAGACTTTAATCGATTATTGGATCGATAATATTTTTTTAAGATTTGAAATGCATGATAGCGAGTGTCTTTCATATCTACCCCATAGGGTCCCCCAATGTGACATGAAAACCTCTAAGGCAATCAGCCATATCCATTTTTCGTTTTCCCTCAATATGAACTTCCATTAGTTCTAATTGACCGTCAAAACAAGAAATTGCCATTTTGTTTTTCTCCAATAATGAAATGTGTCCTGGTAAAAATGCACTTTTTTGATTGATAAGAATTGTTTGAAATATCTTTAACCTTTTTCCCATCAGGAATGTAAAAGCCCCTGGAGAAGGAGATAATGCTCTAACCTTATTATGAATATTTTCCATGGAATCAGACCAATCAATTTTACACATTTCTTTGGATATTTTGGGTGCAACAGTCGCAAGATCATTGTCTTGAAATTTTGGTTCGACCTCTCCCTTCTCCAATAAATTTAACGTTTTGAGAATAAGTTTTGCCCCTTTCTTTGCCATTTTTACTGTGAGAGATCCACAATTATCTTCATCACTAATTTTAATTTTATCCTGTAAAATAATTGATCCCGTATCAACCTTGGGTTCTATTAGAAAAGTTGTAATCCCTGTCTCTTTATCCCCATTCAACAATGCATGTTGAATGGGTGCTGCCCCTCTATATGCTGGTAAAAGTGATGTATGAATATTTACAGAACCCATGGTGGGGATTTCTAAAATTTCCTTCGGTAAAATTCTGAAAGCAACCACCACAAACAAATCAGGGTTTAATGCCTTTAATTTGGTCTGAAATGACGCGTCATTTAGCGATTGAGCAGGAATGTAATTGAACTTTAGTTTTGAGGCTAATTCACCAACGACAGTATGTTTTAATGTGCGTCCCCGACCCATGGGTTTAGGTGCATTACTTACAACACCCAATATTTGATGTTTTGACTCATGGAGTGCAATCAGTATTGGAGTGGCAATCATGGGATTGCCCATAAAAACTATATTCATAATTCGGTTCCTCTAGAATAAATCAGGAAGTTTGAATTAATATTAAAGAACAAATGCCTTTCGTGTTTTCGAACGAGTAACGGCCCCTTGTGCTATCATTTTTAAATCATTCTCAACAGACATTTTTACTGTTTTTGTAACGCGGTCTACAATAAATACTCCCTTAAGATGGTCAATCTCATGCTGAATTGCTCGAGCTAAAAGGCCATGCATCTCTTCAATATGTTCGATCCCGTTTTCATCTTGATACTTAAATTGAATAAACTCTGGCCGTTTTACTTCTAATCGAACATCCGGAATGGATAAACATCCTTCTTCAAACCAAGACTCCCCACTGCTTTCCGTAATCTCACCATTGATGAAAATATGAACACTTTCTGTTTCTTCCTCAATACCAGATATATCAATAATGAAGAGATTTAAATCGACACCGATTTGATTGGCAGCCAGGCCGATACCACTTTCTTCATACATCGTATCAAACATGTCATCGATTAATGATGATAGTTTTTTAAAATCTTTTACGGGTTTGCATACTTTCCGAAGTATGGGATCCCCATAATGAACAATTTCTCTTACAGCCATTAATTCTGAGTCTCAATCGCTTCTGTCTCTGAATCATCTATAGAACCCACTTGTCCGGCAATTGCAGATCTGTTGACTGTCATATTTGTGTTTTTGTCCACTTTCAAGATAACTGATTTTTTTTCATTGCCTTTAAACCCTGCAATAGTGCCATGGATACCGCCAATCGTTACGACGTGACTTCCTTTTTTTAAGTCTTCCAACATTTTTTGTTTTTCTTTTTGACGCTTCGCCTGTGGACGGATCATCAATAAGTAAATAATGGCCAATATAATGACCATGGGTAAAAATGTTAAAAAACCTCCACCTTGAGCACCTTGTCCACCAGCAAATAATTGTATGAAATTCAATTGTTTCTCCTATTTTTTGAACAGTAAAATTACCGAGGAAATACGAATTTATTAAAAGTTAAACAGACTTTTTCAGACAAATTTCAAATGTAGTCCCCTTGCCCATTTCACTTTGAATTACTTTGATTTCTCCACGATGGATTTCACCTATAATGCGGTTGACCAATGATAGACCAAGCCCCCACCCTCTTTCTTTAGTACTAAACCCTGGTCGGAATATATTTTTCCAATCTTTTTTCCGTATCCCCGACCCATTGTCTTTTAACTGAATTATTCCATTATTATCATCTGAATATATCAATATTTCTACTGTACCCTTTTCGCCTTTTATGGAGTCAATACCATTGCGAATTAAATTTTCTATAGCCCATCCAAGGAGGATTTCATTGCCTTCAATGAAAGTTTCCTCTGAAGATCTAACCGTTAATTCAATTTCTTTTCCCAAAGATGGCATTCGTTTTTTTAAATATCTCGTTTGCCTATTAACCAACTCTTTTAGGGAAATACTATTTAAAACGGTTTGACTACCCATTTTACTAAATCGGGTTCCAATTTGGTTCAACCGTTCTAAATCAGATTCCATTTCTTGGACAACATGAGACGATTCTTCTGGATGACGCTTTATTCGATCAACCCATCCCATCAATGCGGAAACAGGTGTACCCAGTTGATGAGCTGTTTCCCTGGCCATTCCAACCCATATGTTATGTTTTTCGCTGTTTCGAATGGAGTTAAATCCCATGAATCCAATGAAAATAAACATGGCTACTACACTGATTTCCAGATAAGGCAACCATTGCAGTTTCCGAATAAGATCTGAATCACCATAATGCAAAAACCCTAATGGAATAGACTGCCCTGATCTTTGATAATGGTATGAGATAGGAATTGGATCATTCTGTCGATCCATGGCCTCCATGGGTTTTTTGAGCTGATCCGGTGATTCAATACCTGAAATATTTCTCGAATAGATAGGTACATTTTTCACATCGGAGTAAATAATAGGGAATTGTACTTTTTTGATAATTTCGTCAAAAACAAAATTTAAATTAGTATCCGAATCCTCATTAACTGTTTTTGCAATTATTTCTGAATATAGTTTTACAATATCTCGATTATCATTCCTTAAATGATTTACAATTGCATTTGAATATCCTAATAGGCCGATGATGAGAATTAATCCAACAAAAAATAGTCCAACTTTTATATTATTGTTATTACGGTAGCTATTCATCTTTCTTTCGCCTAAAATATCCAAACCCAATCAGTCCAAGGGATAAACCAAAGGATGTAAAAGAAATAGTCAGTCCCTTTTTGAATGAGGATTTATCATAAATAAAATCTATTTTATGATTCCCAGCTGGGACTTCAACACCACGCAGTATTCCATTCACTTTATGCGTTTGAATTTCTTTACCATCTATCATCGCTTTCCACCGAAGAGGATAATACACTTCACTTAATACCAAAAATTGATTCCCTTCAGATTCTGTAGAAATAGTAAATCGATGCGCTCCTCGATCAAATTGAGTAATAGTCGCCAATGAGTTTTTGGAAATATCGATTTGTTCACTGATATACGCCATTTTTCTCGGATCAAAATCCGGTTGAATTATTTTTTCCCAAATAGTATCATATGGTACTGATTGAGCTTCACGAACAAACCAAACACGGGGCAAAGAGTTCTCAAGTTCGAATAAAGCAACCGGCATTTCCCCGCGGGTTGACCTCATTTTCCCTTCTTTAACCAATTTTAGTGATGGATGGTTAATATTCTGTGCACTAATAAGATATTTTACATTTAACATTTGCAGAACAGGAATTGCAGCAGCATTCCCCGTTTTGGACAAGAATGTATTGTAACTACTTAATTTTGCTGGGTGATACCCTCCCACTGATTCTAATCCGAAAGCCGCAAACCGACTTTCACCAAACAAACTGCCAATGGGGTAGATTCTAAAAATACTATCGTCATCTTTTAAGAATTGAATGATATCGTCTTCTTTGAAAAAGCGATCAACAACACGTTTGGACATCAGTTGTGATCCTCGCCCACTGGAACGATTCGGTTGAATAATTTTAAAATTGACAATTCCAATATCAACGATCGCTAAGGAAACTATTACCGCCATCAACATCGCTTGAGATACTTTACGATTGATCCAAAGCCAAATAAGCACCATGAGTGACCCTGAAAATAGAATCATTAACCAGGCATCATTTAACCATAAATTCCATCGAAGATTATTTAAAGCTTGGGCTGCACGTGGGTCCTGTATCCGAGGCGGAGAAAAACTTTCCCTTACGGCTGATCCAATGGCAGTTCCGCCCAACACCATTCCAATGAAAAATACCCCTATGACACCAGCAATTCCCCAAAACCATTTAGGGATTTTACCTTCTTTTAATTTCACCAATTCATCCAACCCAAAAGCGGCTAAAACAGCCACATTAAATTGAAGTAAAATGAGTATCATATGGGGAACACGAAACTTATTAAAGTATGGAAAAATGTTAAAAAATAGGTCGTAAACCAAACTGAAATGTTTCCCGAATGAAATAAATAAGGCAAATGCCGATGTGATCACTAAAAATTGATGAATTAATTCCCATTTTCGAAAAAGACCTATTATTGCTAACAATAGAATAATAATACCCATATAATTTGGATAATCCGTAAATGGCATAAATCCCCAATAAGGTTGACCGCCGAATCCAAAGGCAGAAGGAATAAAAAATGTCAATATTTCTTTCGGATGGAATGACCATCCAGTGGCATATTTATAGTCTGCACCGCCACCCGCTGAACCACCTCTTACAGAAAACGGGGTATATTCCATGGCCGGTAAATAAATCAATAAAGATATTCCCACACCCAAAATACAGGCAAAAACAAATAATCCAAATCCTTTCCCCAATATGGAGCGATCTCCCTTGATGCGAATTCCATTGATCAAAATGAGTAAACTATAAGCACCAATTAACATCCACGTATAGTATGCTATTTGTGCATGGGCACGCTGAAGTTGAAATCCAAGTAGCAAGGCCAACCATCCCATATTCCAAGTACTCGGATTTTGCCACAATCGCACCGTAAACCATAAAACCCATGGGATATAGGCTGCTGTCATCATTTGGCTTCCATGGCCAAATACAACCATAGTTACCATGTACGGTGTTATCATGAATGCAGCGGCACCGAGTCCCGCGGCCCAATCAGAACATTTAAAATGACGCAATAATAAGAATCCACCGATGCCTGCAAATAATAAATGGAGGAGTTGAATCATCATTCCTCGAAGAGAAAATAGTTTAAATAAATATTCCGGGAAATATAGCTTTGATAAACTGGTGAATGCTTCTGCCGTTGGCATACCGCTGAAAACCCATGGCTGCCATTGTGGTAGTTCACTTGATGCATTCGAAAGTTCATTTAATGCGATCCCTATAGCCTTTGGGCTTAAACTATCGGGAGAACCAAACGTTTTACCGCCAAAAATAACCGGTTCGAATAATATGGCAATAATAATAAACATCAAGCCAGTTGTAATTACTACAGGTCGTTTCCAATCTAATTTCATTTTTTATTTTCGTCCCTTTAAGACTTTAAGTCCTTTTAAAAAATCTAAATCTTCCTCTTCAACTTTTAAGATCCACAGAATGAATCCATAAACTCCAACGGAGAATATTCCTGCCACTATTAAGGTAATTAACGTATGGAATGGCATAATGAAATCTTTAATGAAAAATAGTCCGGTAAAAACGATTAATCCAGCCAAAATGGGCTTAATTACTTTTCGGTCTATAAAGTTCATCCTCAAAATTATTTGCACTTCAATAATTCGTACAAATCCCAGTATAGTCAGGGAGATTAAAGTAGCTATCGCAGCACCTACCATACCATACTTTGGTATTAGATATATATTTAAACCAAAGTTAAGTCCAAAAGCGCCAATGGTATTCCACAATACCAATTTTGTATATCCAGACATACCCAAGATTGGCCCCGCCGCTCCAAATATAGCTTGAATAAATGTGGCCCCTGTTAAAATGACTAAAATTTTTGCACTGGGTAGATACTCCGGTCCAAACAGTAACAAAACTTTTTCAGGAAAAATAATAAAAATAGTCGAAATAGGGATAGCACACATCAACAACCAACGACTCACCAATTTATAAGTATGATCCATCTTTTTCCGGTCATCCTCCCCATGGAATTGGGCCATCATTGGAGCATAAATACTGATAAATGAAAGCAGTAAAGCCTGGAGTAATCCGGCCGTACGCGCTGCGGGATGATACAACCCTACAATGGTTGCGTCTGTAAAGTATCCTAACATGAGAATATCCATCCAATGCATGAATGTTTGGAGGATTGTTACAAACATTAAGGGATAAGAATATTTTAATAGAGATGTATCAAATTTTGATTTCACGATTTGATTATTGGTTACACCGGAAACCCTCTTCAATACACTTATCATAACAAAAAATCCGATGATGCCCGTAATAAGTAAGGGCGCCGTGATCGCAGATTCTTCAGAAACAAACCAATAACACAGCACCATACTACCCAAAAGGAGAGTTGGATTTAAAAACTGTGTTACTAAAGTTTTATACTTGAGTCGTTTAAATCCCTGAGTTGCAAATGCAGAAACGAGCGTAAGCGCATTAAATGGAATTGCAATCGCAAATATAATAATCACTGATATTAACAAAGGTGATTCATTAAGAATTTGAGTTACAATGAAATCCGACGAAATAATGAGACCAACCATAATTACTAACGAAAACACAATTGTCATTTTTAGTGCAGATGCGATTAACTTTTGAATTTTTTCTGTATCAGCTTCCGGATTTAATCGGCTAACAAATCGCATTACTCCAGTTTCTAAACCCATTTTTCCCAAAACTTCAGAAATCAACATGATGGCATTGGCCATAGAATAGATTCCAAGAAATTCTGCTCCAACCCAACGAGCTAAAAGTGCCGTATATAAATATCGGTTCACGTTCCCATACGCCAAACCTGAGAATGTAATGGTGGATTCTTTGGCTATTTTACTAGCGGTATTCATCGGGATAAAGTTGTAGTAAGTCCTTTCAAGAATCCAAACCAACACCAGAAAATTGCAGTTATTCCATGTTTTTTTCTTAATAGATCCTTAAGAGCAACACCATTTAAATAAAATAATCCAGGTATTAAATTTTTAATCATTCCATGCTTTCTCATAAAGTAAACTGTGTTATGTGCCCGGAAATACATGCCTTTGGAGGCTGAATCAGATCTCGTCCCTCCCGTTGATATTCTTAAATGTTCAATCGCAGGGATCGGAGAATACCAAATTTTCCCACCATTTTCTCTAATAGTATATCCAAAATCCCCATCTTCTAACATTGCATTTCCAATAAAATTTTTATCAAATCCACTTATGTCCAAAAACTTGGATCTTTTTACAGCAAAATTTCCACCCGCAGCCCATTCACAATCACCACTCTCATCGGAAACGAAATTTTTGAGTGTTTTCCCATACCAGGTAATCCATCCACCAACAATGGATTCGTCCTCCTTAAACATATCAGTATTATTTTCAATCACTTTTCCTCCAAAACACCAAATTTCTTGATCTGCAGATTTGAAGAGATCAATATATGATTGAACTAAATTAACGTCGGGAATACTATCATCATCAATAAAAACCAGAATATCGCCTTTTGCATTTTCGGCACCAACATTGCGTGCATTGGGCAATCCAGTTTCCATTATTTTTAAATACTTATACTCAAATATATCACTTTTAAAATTTTCAAGATTGCTATCTTTTTCTATTGTTTGATCAACAATGATTACTTCAAAGCCAGAGATGGATTGCCCTGTAATATATTGGAGAGTCTTAAAGACAATTTCCTGACGATTATAGGTGGGTATAATAAGGGAAACCTGATTTAGGGGTAACATTATTTGAATTTAAGGGTAATGGATTCAAGAATATATTTTAAATAGGACCGAATGGGAAGATGGTAATTTGTTTTTCTCTTATCTTTTGCAATCTCAATTAATTCATTCGCGAAAACCATTGCAGATCGACCATCTTTATTCGCCACATGAAAATCTAAAAACTTTTCCGCTTGATTTAGCCAATTTTCCCCATTTGATAAAACGTCAATTAAGGCCTCTCTTAACTCATTTTTATTGGTTGGTGTCGGAAACCCACCCATTGCATCTAAGAATGTAGGTTGCATCTCTTTATGGGGATTATAATAGATTGCAGGGCAGCCCAATACTAGAGCTTCTATAATTGCTGTACTAAATCGACTGACAAAAACGGACGATGCCTTAATTAAATCGTAAAGGCCGTCCCCGAAAATATTTAATCCTGTTAAATCCGTAACATCCCCAATATGCTGGCTGATTTTATATTTTACTGGTAAAGATTCTGTCGTTTCAACGATGTCATCAATCCATTGTTTGGCAATATCAGCATAAAGACCATATGAAAAGTTGCAGTTTATTCCCACAAGGTTATTGGCTTGTTCTACACGTTTTTTAGTTTGATTTAGGAACCCATCAAAACGTGGAGAACCGGTTACCTTTGTTTTTTGGGCCTTAAAAAAATGCTTATCATACTCTCCCAACAAAAATACATAATCCACTTTTTTGTATGGATAACGCCTTTCTCCAGGATATCCATGATCTAAATGAGTGTCAAGATAATCTTGGGCTCCCTCAATATGACCAATCGTGGGAATGTTTCTTTTTTTGGCATCTTCAACAACCCGTTTTGGCCATCCTCCCCAGTCATTCATTACAATCAATGCATCCGGTCTTTCACGTCCAATAATTTGCGGGGTATAGGGAATCGAAAGAATATTATTTTTATCGGCGATTTCTTTAATCTGGGACTCCATAATTTCTCCACGGCCATAATATTTCAAATGATCTGAATAGATAATACTGGCCTTGTGATTCCCTAACTCTTTTATAATTGGGACAAACGTATTCACATGGTATGGTACATGGGGGAAAAAAAGAAATTTATACACTAAAACTTATGCTTTATTTTTTTTTCTAGTACACTAGGATTCAATGCAAATTTGTGCAATCCTTTTGAATATGTGTTTCCAATATCATATTCACCAATAATCTCGGACTTCATGTGCTTTGCTTTTAAAAGAGTCTGAATAAATTTGGTAAATGACTTATAGATATTGAATTTGCGTACATAATTAAAAAATGAAACAGCCTCTGGAGCTATTATACCCAGTTTTTCACTATGCACAATATGGTCATTGTCATAAAATAGTCTATCATTTGAAAGCGGGGGAAATCGCGACTCAAGCAAATTCTCCGGATCATTAACAATAATATTCACGCCATTCCACCATCCTTTTCTTGCTATTTCTTTCTCCACATCATTTAAATTTGCAGGGTGGCATTTCGTGTAGGCTTCAAAAAGTAATTTAAATTGAGGATTTATCTTTAAAAAATCCCTATTCGCCTTCCTTACATGGCTATAATTGGAATCATCAACAATTATAACTACTCTTTTACTATAATACTTTTTAGCTAATTCTAAACACATTAATTGACTCCTATAGTCATGAGGTCCATCAATGAAGAATGTGCTTATTTCTTTATCGCCGATGTATTCCCTTAGATGATCAAGTGCTTTTTCATAATCATCATTAATTAAGTGTATGTCATTTATTTGATTCTCCTTAATTAATTGGCGTACTAAATCTTCATTTTTTTTATCTGGATCCAACTGAGAATAATTATCAATCCCATAGGCATGGTGCTTTGATAACTCATTGGCAACTGACAACAGCGTTAGTCCCTGGAAAACACCAATTTCTAAATAGCATCCTTCAGGATCGGATTCTTGATACTTTGAAATTCGCTGCAAAGAACCAATCAATTTATCCCCTGATAATCCAAATACATTTCTTGGCCGTTTTATTAATCCCAATTCATTCGATTGAAGAATTATTTTTTTAAGGCTTTTAAAGTGATTCAGCAATTTTGAGCCCGAAGTAATTCACTGGTGTTGTACTTTATTGGCATTGTTTTACATTCATAGAACGGCATTTGTAGCCAAGTGACGGAAGATAAGAGGAGCTTGAACATTAAGATATTATTTTTCTAATATAATAGTAGAGATTTAAAAACCAGAACCGACTAAGACTTTTTGAAATTTTTATAAAGTCATAATATAATTTATCTTCCTTTATTGCAATTATATTTCCCCAAGTATCTTTTGATATGTGTTCGAAATCAGATAATACGAATTCTTGCCATCTATGTGCACCCCCATATGATATAATTGGTTTCCAAACTGAAATGATTATACGATAACCTCTATCACTGAGAAAATTAATTAAATCATCTTTAGTATAATCAAGCTGAATTGTTTTTTTATCTTCGTATTCACACATGATTAATCGCGGGCATATTTTACTCCAATTGAGTCCCTCCAAAACAAGCTTATCGAAACCCTCTGCATCGACTTTCAAATAATCGATTTCACTAATATCCTTTTCATCGCAATAAATTTCTAGTGTAGTAACAGTTGTTATTTCAGAGTTGTCATGAGAATCAGAAAATTGCATCAAACTTCCAATGCCATCATTTTGATTGCTTGAAAAAAAGGTTGTTTTTTTCGATGGTTCGTTTGAAACAGCTTTTTTATTTATTGTGATCTGTGATCCAATAGTATTATTGACTAATTCATTATAATTTGAATCTTTGGGCTCAAATGCATGCACACTCCAATTCTGTTTTAAAAATTTTATTAAAGCATCTCCTTTGCAAGCACCAACATCGACCATTATGAGTTTATCGGTATAATTTTGTTGCAATACATCAAAAATTATATTTGTCTCATTAGGTATAAATCTGTTTTTTATTATATCAGGAATTAATTGCATTTAAATAAATTATTTTTTTAAGTTTTTTTGAAGCGATTCAGCAATAAAAAAATCATCCATATCATCTATATCAAAAGATTCAATTTTACTCATTTCAAACATTTTAGGATTAATCCCTATGCGATTTTTTATTTTTAAAAACTTTTCTCTATTAAAAATATATATGCAAGAATTTTCAAAATACATTGGTTCCATATCTTGGGTGCGTAGCAATTCACCCAGGTTATGATTTATCGGTTTTGTTTCACAATCCCAAAATCTCATTTGCAATGGTGTGACGGAAAAAAGAGAATCATTTTTCGGATAACTTAACTGAAATGCTTCGATCGATTTCATAATGGTATTTTTATCAAGGAGTGGGTTGGTGCTATGAGTTTGTAATATGAACTTTGATTCTACCCGTTGTAGAGAATAATGAAGTACATCATTCATTGGAGTTTCACCCGACTTTAAATGATCGGGCCGGCCTATAATTATTACCTGTGGAAATTTCTTGGATACTTCTGCTTTGATAGCTTCAATATTCGTATCAATTATGACCGACTCAAAGATCTCGCAATCAATCAAATTATTAATGATGTGATGATAAAGAGGTTTTCCATTGAAAGAACGAATGTTTTTATTCAAAACACGCTCACTATTATCCCGCATTGGGACGATCGCTGAAATACTTAGAGCCATTTTATTCGGTACTTAGATGGGAATAAGCGCCACCATCAACAACTAAGGAACTGCCCGTTATAAATGAGGATTGATCATGATCGGACAGGAAATAAATAGATCTAGCCACTTCTTCCGGTAAACCAATCCGTCTCAAAGGCGTCCGAGATTTATAATTTTCTATCATCTGTTGTTCCTCTTGTAAAGAAGTGCAAAACCGCCGGATACTTTGACGGAGCATCGGAGTATCAATGGCACCTGGCAAAACTGCGTTAACCCGAATGCCAATCGGTGCTAGATCAATGGCTAATGACCGAGTTAATGCCAATAAAGCGCCCTTGCTAGCAGCATAAGAGGACATATTCATCGATGTTGCCAATGCATGAATTGAGCATACATTAACAATGGCACTCTTATCTTTTTTCAAAATATTAGCTGCTTGTCGGGCAATAAAAAAAGCTGGATATAAGTTAGAACGAAATACATGGTCCCAATCTTCTATATTTAATTCCTGTAAAGATTTAAATAATTGAATGGCGGCATTGTTAACTAAAGCGTCAAGTTTGCCATTAATGGAATTAAAAATAATTTTGTTATTGGCCTTATCTGAAATATCACCTTGAATAAAATTAATCGGCAATGCATCTTCCATCTCCTTAATATCTGTACCGATAACCTCCCACCCTTTTGCGTGGAATAGCTTGGCAGTTTCTAGCCCAATTCCGCCAGCGACTCCTGTAATCAATACCTTTTTAGTCATATCAAATTATTCCTAATCCCGTTAATAAATTGTTCACTGTATTCTCATGCACATACTCTCGCACACTGGGCGCAGAATTAGAATTGTGCGGTGTTAACAATACATTATCCATCGATCTAAGTGGGTGCTGAGGGTCTAATGGTTCTTTTTCAAACACATCCAATCCGGCCCCAAATATTGTCTTAGAATTTATTGCTTTAATTAAATCTAATTCATTAATTAAGGGTCCTCGCGCTGTATTAATGAGTACCGCGTTAGATTTCATCAAATTAAAGTCCTCAGCGCCGATAATATATTTTGTTGTTTTATTTAGGACACAATGGAGACTTACAAAATCTGAATTGCTTAACAGGGTATCCTTGGACACCATTTTGATGCCTGTTTCTTTGATATATTCTGTTGATATCTCCCTAATATCATACCCATAGAGTCCCATCCCAAAAGCTTTCCCAAAGCGAAGAACTTCCTTCCCTATACTGCCTAGACCAATCACACCCAGGGAAGATTCAGATAATGAAATACTTTCCACTTTCTCCCATTTACCCTTTTTCATCGATGTATTTTGAATGTGAATGTTCCGCGCAAAGGACAGGATATACCCAAAAACTGTTTCAGCGACTGGTCTAATAAATGCATCGGCCGTATTCAATACTTTAACACCATGCTTCTTTGCTGATTTTAAATCAATGGAATCAATTCCTGTCCCCCATTTTGAGATTACTTTCAACTTAATGGCTTTTTCAAAAACTGCTGAAGTGAAATGATCATCTCCGGCAATAACACCATCATATTTATGAATAATTGGAATTAAATCAGATTCAAAACATTTTTCCTCTACCTCGAACATATCAAATCCAATATGGTGCTGATTTAATATATTAGAATATTTTAATGGTACGGGTTGAAAATAAGGCGCTGTAATCAAAATTTTCATTTTTAAAGGGACTTTAATATTGCGCGTGCTGGCGCGCCGTCTGCATTAATAATTTTTAGCGGTAGACAACTTAACTCATACATTCCTTGCTTTGGTTCTGTAAGATCTAGTCCTTCAACTATAACGACATCCTCCTTGAGTAATATCTTATGCACATCATTGATTTCATCAAAGCTAGCAACTGATAAATAGTCAATTCCAACAAGTTTAATATTATGATTAACAAGCCACCGGGCACCGCTTGTATTTAACCCGACATAATATTCATTAAAATATGATTCTTTCCACCAACTTCCATTATCTGTTTTGATTAAGAGCTTACTTGTATTTTGAGGGATATTCGCTTCCCTCAATACTGTCTCAGAAATCGTAGCTTCATTCCTGGCATCTAAAACAAAAGCATCTCCACAGAGATCATCTAAGGAGATCTTCTCAATTGTTTTCCCATCCATCAGAAAATGAAAGGGCGCATCAATATGGGTACCTACATGTATATCCATATCTAGCAATGTTACATTTGATTGAAATCCATCATTAATGGATTTGTTTTGAATTTGGGAAAACCCATTACTTCCCGGCCAAATGGGAATTTTATCGGTAAGAGGAACACTGATATCAATTATGGTCATATTTTATAAGGCGGTCATCATCATTTACTGTACCCCCTCCTTTTTGTCTAAAAAAACCATGGGGGAAATAAAAATGATTTTTCAATTTTTTGGAGATAGCACCTGCTTGGTGATATCCTGAATAAGTACCCCAAAATTGATTGAATCGAAATAGTGGGATTGAAGCAAATACGTGAAAAAACTTTTGATCACGAATACTGTGATAATAATCAGAAATAGTGTTTGAAAAAAACATCCAAATGAAATGAATAAAAGAAAAATTTTCACTGGGGTAAATAAATTTAAATGCAATTGCTTCCCGTTTATATCGATTCCTTATTTGAGAATATGTTTCTTCGTGCACATGGATTATGCCTGCATCTTTAGCATAAATAATTTTATACCCCTTTTTCGAAATCTTTTTAGCCCAATCCAGATCTTCAAGCCCAGTTAACTCTTCATCATAATTAACTTTATCCCAAATTGATTTTCGAATTGCCGCATTCGCATTATTACAAAAGAGATTATTTTCACTCGATTGATTAGAATTTGGAAACCATTTCTTAAACACTTGGAGTTCTGAATATTTTGTTAGATTGTTTCCTCGTTGTTTTCCATAAACTAATCCTACCTCGTTTTTTTGAAATGGATTGATCATTAGTTCAAGCCAATCATTATAAATCGGATAAACATGGGCACTGGCGAAAACGATAACTTCGTTACTTGCTGCACGACATCCAATATTTAATGCCCGGCCAAAGGAGAAATCTTCTGATGGAATAGATAATGTTTTTACGGGAAACTGAGATGCGACAGAAAGTGTAGCATCGGTTGATCCAGAATCCACTATAATTATTTCCACATCCTTCATCGTTTGTTTCATGATCCCTGTTAAAAGTTTTCCGATAAATTTTTCTTCATTAAAACAACGAATCAGAACAGAACATGAATTTTTATTAATCTGCATTTTTATTTTTCTTATCAAAACCCATTTATTGGACTAATCTTTAAATAATAACTTTTGGGGTAAATGGCCACTGTGAATTTGTTACTTTTTACTCTTAATTATAAATTGAAATTTAATTAATACTGAAAAAATAAATTCTATAATACTCACCAACATCGCCAACAGAAGTGAAACTGGAATCTGATATAGTTTACTGTGTTTTGCTACCAATATCATTTTACCCTTATGTTTTCTTTTCCATTTAGCAATGGAGAACTGCCCTCCCATGGAAGCCGATACTTTATGCCATATTTTTGATTCAGAAATAAAAACGATGCTTCCACCTCTTTTTTTAAACCGAAGAGATAAATCCACATCTTCTGCATACATAGGGAACAACTCACTAAACATACCAATTGACTCGAATTCTTCAGTTCGCATACAGACACAACACCCGGTGGCATAATCAATTACCCGATTTTTCGAATAATCATGAGAATCTTTCTTACGAATTCCAATATGCCGAATCATTCCTATCCACAGATTGACGACGCCTCCGGCAAACCAAATGGTTTCCGGCTTATCTGCGTAATATATTTTAGGAGCTGTTTGTTTTGTATTGGATTCTGATTCTAATTCATTAATGAGTGGCTCCACAAAATAGGGATCAACGACAGTATCATTATTGAGAAAAATGGTGTAATCCGCTTTGTTCGCGGTGGATTGAAACCCAGCGTTATTTCCTCCGGCAAAACCAAGGTTTATGGGAAATTCAATAATGTCTGTTTCTGGATATTGCTCTTTTATTGAAACCACAGAATCATCCGTAGAGCCATTATCGATCACAATTACATTCGCATTAGAATATGTGACTTTTTCAAGGGATGCCAAACAATCTAAAGTTAAATCTCTCCCATTCCAATTCAAGACAAATATGTTTACCGATTTTGCCATTATGATTCTACCAACTCCAAAACAACTTTTGCAAAATTATCCCAGGAAAACCGTTTTTTATATTCATTTATATTTTGGGAAAAGTAATACGGATTCATATTAAAATATTTTACAATACCATCAGCAATTGAATTTGGATTCGGTTCACAAATGAACCCAGTTTCACCATTCACAACCACTTCTGGAAGTCCACCCACGTTGGATACAACCACTGGAATATCAAAATGATACGCAATTGGTACCACACCACTCTGGGTTGCTGATTTATAAGGAAGGGCAACTAAATCGGCGGCGCAAAAATATTGATTTACTTTTTCATTCGGCACAAATTCAAATCGAAAATCAATTACATCAGATACACCATTATCTTCTGCCAGTTGAATATATTTATTTTCATCTCCGTAGCATTCTCCCACCACCAGAATATTAAAATTATCAATTTTATTTTTAAATAATTTTGCAGATTCAATCAAAATATCCAACCCTTTATAACTTCGAATTAATCCAAAATTAAGAATAACTTTTTTTTCCTTGACACCAATCAAATCCTTTGCTTTTTGCTTTTCTATGGATTCACCAAAAATATCGTAAATAGGATGAGGTGTTCTTCGATATTTCGGATTTGGCTCAATCTTCAACAAATCATTTTCGACTGTTTTGGACATGACAACAAACCCATCACAATAATTAAAGAACCTTGCTGTCATTGCTGAATCCAAAGGATGGGATTCATGAGGTGTGATATTATTGCAATTCACAATGACAGTCGCACCACAACCTTTCTTCACCCCTTTGGTAATGGATGCAAACGCCGGTGCGAAAAATGGCATCCAATATTGGAAAATGACAACGTCTGGTTTCTGACTGTTTATAAACGTTACTGTTTTCTTCCAAGAAAATGGATTAATCGAATTAATCATTGCTTTTGATTGTTTGTCTTCAAAATCAAAGAATTGTGTCTTCCCCGGGAATAATAACTGGGGATATTGTAAGGAAAATGAAATGCGATGCACCTCATGATTATTGGAAAGGGTTTCTGCCAAAGAATGATTAAACATGGATATTCCTCCCCTTAAGGGTGGAAAAGGCCCTACAAGAACAATACGCATAATAGAGAAACTAACCGATTAAGATTAAAATAATCCCTTGATCCGGGATTCCTTATCCTGATTTGAATTGGCAATCATTTCGCCAACCAATCCAATAGAAAAGAATTGAATTCCGATAACAATTATTAACACACCCAACATGAGTAATGCTATATGTTTCGCGAAAGGTTCTCCCATAAAATATTTTAAATATAAAACGTAACATTCTATAGCTAAACCAATGAGAAATGTAAAAAACCCAATTTGACCAAAAAAGTAAATGGGACTTTGTATATATTTTGATAAAAATAATATTGAAATTAAATCAAAAAACCCGTGAAATAACCGTGCGCCACCATATTTTGTTTCACCATGGATCCTCGGTCGATGATGGACAATAATTTCCGTAACCTTAAACTTTTTCTGTCCTGCAAGTGCTGGTATATAACGGTGTCTTCCACCATATATATCTAACGTTTTAACCACAGCTTTTCGATATATCTTTAGTCCACAATTAAAATCATGAATATTAACACCTGTAAATAATCGTGTCACAAAATTAAATAATTTGGAAGGGACTGTTTTTGAGATAGGATCCTTACGATCTTTTTTCCATCCAGAGACAAGATCATATCCCTCCTCCAGTTTTCTAACTAAATTGGGTATCTCCGCTGGATCATCCTGTAAATCTCCATCCATGGTAACAATGTAGTCACCTTCTGCATATTTAAATCCTTCTGACAAAGCTGCAGATTTTCCATAATTACGGTGAAACTGAATGAGGTTTGTATGATTATTCGTTTGACTCAATAATCTTATAAGATCGATTGAGCCATCAGTAGAACCATCATCTATAAATAGTATTTCATATGCTTCGAATGATGATAATGACTCGGTTATTTGTTGGTGAAGTTCCCTTAAAGATTCCACTTCATTATAAACAGGAATTACAACAGAAATTTTCATGAATTTACCTTTATGGTGGGAATGGATTCGGGAATTTTTTGGATAAGATGAGGATATTGCACATCATATTCACGGTCCATCATGATTAATTTAATTTTTTGATTTTCATCCTCCATGTTGAATGTAACATGTTCAATCAATGGACCATGTTTCGTTTGGTTAGATTTAAATTGAATTCCACCTGAAATTTGTTCGGACTGGTTTTTTATTCTTTCCGTATCGGAAAAAATAGACGGGATTTCCCCCCATAGAAAAGTACGCATATCATTCGGTCGTATCATTTCAAAAAACGGCAATGAAATAAGAATAGAAGCTTGATCATATCTTCTATTGTGAAGCATATCCCAAGCATCAATTGTTTCATTTCCTAAAATGAGAAATAATGTTTTTCTGCCAATCAAATCTTTAAATTGAATGTACGCTGTATCCCGTGAAGCGGTAAATGTAAAATTCAATCGTCCCTGGATATCTCCTACTGAAAGAATATACCCTTTTCCCCGACAAAATGTTTTGTCTTCTAATTTTGGGGAAAGCATCCCTTGGTTTATAGTCTCACCCGGACTTATAGTGGGTCCTTGTGTACATCCCATTATAAGCGTGAACAAAATAAAATGGATTTTATTCAGGAGAAACCTTATTTATTAATCGAGCGTTATCTTTATCCAAACTAAGGGCACGTTTATAATAATCCAGTGCATCTTCTGTTTTTTGAATTTTCATGAGGACATCTCCGAGATGCTCAAGAACAATGGCATTCTCTCCATTGATCCTTATTGATGATTCAATATACTCACGTGCTTTTTCATGGTTATCTAATTTGAAATATATCCATCCAATCGTATCCAGATAAGATGCATTTTCAGGATCCAACGTGATTGCTTTTTTAGCCAGGGTGAGCGCCCTTTTTAATTTGTGATTTCTTTCCACAAGACTATATGCGTAATTATTAAATGCTTGAGCATCCGTACTGTCGGTATTTATGAGACGAAGATAAATTTCATCTGATTTTTCCCACTCCTTCACTTCATCATAAAGGATAGCCATGGAATGCAGCACATTGGGCGAGTCCGGTCGAATAGTGAGTGCTCTTGAAAAATATCTTCTTGCATCATCGAATTGTTTTAACTGGTTATGGCCCAGTCCCAACAAATACTGAATTGAATAAATTTTATTAAATGTATCCGAAACTGGCTCAAGAATCGAAATGACATGCTCAGGCTTCTTATCTTCAAAATACACCAATGATCGACTATAATAACCCCGCCAATCTTCCGGATAATTTGACACCATTTTATCCGCCACTTTTGAGGCATTTTCATGATTATTTTCATCCATATATAAATCAAAAAGTGGAAAATAATAGTTTGGATTTTCAGGGGTAGCTTCAATAGCCGTTTCAAGTAGACTCAATGCTTCTTCTTTTTGACCTGTGCGATACATTAATAACCCCATTTGTGCCATGCGATCTGGAGATTCTCCATATTCAACATTCATTGATTTTAATACATCAATGCCTTCTTGATAGTTTTTTGAATTCATTATTAAATCAATATACATCCCCATATACTTGGGTTGATCTGGATCCAAGAAAGTTAAACGCTTGAAAACGGATTGTGCCTGAATAAAATCTTTGTTGTGTAGAGCCAATCGACCGCTTGTTTCCAATAAATCCAATCGTGAAGGTTCCAATTCAAATGCTTCCAAATAAAGTTTGCCAGCCCCAGAAAAGTTTCGTTTAACTTTTTCAAGTTCAGCCAGAGCGATGATATATTTTACATCATCCGGTTTTAGTTTATTCAATTGAGTAAGTGGTTGTTGAGCAGCCTCATATTTTTTCTGCAAAATATATTGATCTGCCAACATTTGAAGTGCCTGTTCATCAGATGTATCTAAACCAATCGCAATATTTAGATGTTTTTCAGCCATATCCGGTTTACCCAAATTCCAATATGATTCCGCAATGGATGTATGAATTGCCCCGATACCAGGATCCAATTCAAGAGACTGTTGAAACTCTAAAATAGCCATGGCAAAATCACCTTGATTCATCATTGTTTGGCCATCCATAAAGTGGCGCAGTCCCTCTGGGTTGGGAGCTTTTTCTACTACTGATTCCAGCTTTATCTGGTCCTGGGGGTTCGGTATTTTAGGTACTGTTGTCCCACACCCAAAGAATATTAGTAGAAATAAGAGATCGATATTTAACTTAAATATTTTCATACGGTTTTGTTGTCGAGAATCTAAACATTAAACAAGCTCAATTGTTCCGAAAATGACTGCGGTTTTTACATTTCCAGAGCAATAGTAACATTATTCCCACCCTGCACTTTTGTTTCATACATTGCTTTGTCAGCTTTAGCGATCAAACTGCGTACTTTTTCTGCATGATGGGGAAAACCTGCCATTCCAGCGCTAATGGTTATTTTGACGGCGATACCACCCTCTAAAAACGTTTTTTCAGCAATGGATTCTACAATTCTTTGTGCAAGAGGTAAACATTCTTTAATGTCCGTATTAACGAGTAAAACAGCAAATTCTTCTCCACCGTATCTTCCCACTATATCAATGACACGCACATTTTCAGTAATGACTTGAGCCACTTCCCGCAGGACATAATCACCATACAAATGTCCGTAATTATCATTTACCAATTTAAATTTATCTAAATCCAACACGACCAATCCCAACATTTGGTTAAATCGGCCAGCACGACTTATTTCCTGTTCGAACCGATCTAAGAATGCCTTATGGTTTAACAACCCTGTTAATCCATCATGAATCGAAGTAAGATGGACTTTTTTATACTCTTGCTGCCATTTGAGGATTGAGCTTACTGTACCGCACAATAGTTCAAGTAACCGTACATCCGAATCTAAATAAATTCTCGATTTTAATCGCTCCATTGTTATGGCCCCTATGGTTTCATTGTTGGATTTAAGTGGAACACTGAGAACGGACATAAAGTTAAAGTCTCGATTGTCTCCCGGTTTAAACCGATTCATCTCAGGAAAATCCTCAAACCATGCATTCGAACAAGTGGTTTTTCCATCCTGGATTGCCAATCCATGTAGCGTGTTTTGGATATGAAATTCTTCTCCTTCATCAATATCATCATGAAGACCATCGACCAGTTTTATCATTCCTTTCTTCTTGTCACCTGCAGACAATACGATCGTCAATTTATCATATTGGAAAAAGGCACGACATAATCCCCGTATAGATTGATATAATTCTGATTCGTCCGATTTCACTTCTAATTGATCAAATAAATTTGCAATTCTAGTATTAAAATAATTATCGACCATGAGAGATTCCATTTCCTCTAAATCTTCCATGCCGTGGGATATAAACTGACTGAGTTTTTCAATGATATCTTGATCACGATTTTGAATCGACGAAAAATGATCAATATAAACCAGTAAGAAGCCCACTACATTACCAGAATATAAAATGGGAAAACCAAGTAAAGATTCGCTACCCCGCCAGGTCTTGGTTCCCAGAATATTCTCCCAGCCTTCATTTTTTTTGTTTTTCTTGAAAATCGAAGGATTGCTTGTTTTTATTATATCAGAAATAATTTCATTTTTATTTTCAATAACATCGGAAAAGTCCGAAAGTGTTTTTTCCTGACAACTAAATCTATCATTTTCGATATCTATCATATATATGGCTGCCGAAAAATCCGTATTCACAATTTTCACTAAATTGAGTACCTGCAACAACATTCGATTATAATGGGATTTAACCGCGGAAGAGAAGGATGGGTTATTTATATTACTTTGGGGTGATTTAGAATTATAATCCACAATATTTTCCTTTTTGAGAAATTGTGGAAATGCGAATGAAATGAACGTAACCACAAGGCCTCCCACTGCAATGCCTTTCAATATTAAAAAGATTAATCCTTCCTGCATTGGGTAGGTAAATAAAAACAAAATTATGAAAAAGAGAACAATGACGGCGATTTGTCGGTAAAATATCATACCACAAAATAAAAATCCCTGCGTTGAAATACACCAACTACAGGGATTATTTTAAAAACAATTTTTAAACTAAATTTATCGCTGATCTTTTACGAATTTCACTTGATTACCCAACTTGAAATTTTTCTTTTTTTGGAGTGTAGTATCAGCTGAATCTGATTCTGAAGCGGCCAAAATAGCATCCTGATTCGTACTAATAGATGGATTAAGAGGAGCCGGGTTTGGTAAACCGGATATATTTCCTGTATAGGCAGGAAGTGTATTAACTGGTGAATTGGATTTTGGCCAAAGGTTTACACCGACTGTTATGAATGATACAACTAGGACCGTCATAATTCCTGCATATAATGGTGTAAATCCAAATAAAGTTTTTGAAGGTCGATTCACGACTTTTTTCGATGGTCTATTTTTTTCAAATTCGATCTTTTCATGAAGGTTCGACATAAAACCATCTGAAGATTTAATTGATGATAACGTTTTAAACGATGTCATATTCGTTCGAATGGAATCAACAAGATTTTTGGCATCGGGATTTGTATTCATAAAATCCTCAAAGGCCTTCCTTTCGGAAAGGAGTAATTCATTGTCTAAATATGCTGAAATGGCATCTTCAAATTGGTAACGATTCATCAAATTATATTCTCCTATTTTAAATCTTTTAATTCTTTTTGCAGCTGTAATCTAGCCCGGTTAATTCGGGATTTAACTGTTCCAAGTGGAACTTCGACTATCTTACTAATCTCTTCATAAGAAAGTTCCTGAATATCTCTCAAAATGGTAACTGTCCTAAAATGTAGAGGTAAATTTTGAATAGCGGCCTGGATTTTCTTTTCAATATATTCACTTTGGACGACTTCATCCGTCTCCGGTGCTACAGAAGGCAGTTCGTAATCCCGGTCTTCCGGGCCCATTTGACTTATATTGGTTACTTTGCGGTTTTTTCTTTTCCTCAATTCCGTTTTAGCTAAATTTCCAGCGATGGTATAAATCCATGTGGAGAATTTTGCGATATTGCGATAATAATGTTTGTGCGTGTACAGTTTTAACATTGTGTCTTGAATAATATCTTCCGCTTGTTCCATATCGTTCACAAATCTGTACACAAAAGTCATGAGTTTATCCCGATACCGGTTTACCAATTCGGTATATGCCTGCTCATCTCCTTCTTGAAAACGGGCAATCAATTCCTCATCTGTATAACGAAATTGATTATCCATTATATACGGTGGCGTAGACAAATTCGGTGATAGCTGATTCATCTTTAATACGGGAGGATTTTAGTTGTTTATCAATATGCGCCAATCGCTTGAGCGCAAGGGTGATTTCTTTACTGGTATACTGATTTGCATAATTGCCTAATTGTTTATTCACACTAGGTGATAATCGAGTGTAACCCATTTTTACCCTATTTGTTCCACGGAAAATTTTGTGAAATAATAATTCCTGAAAAAACTCGGTTAAAGGGTATAATAAACTAATCATCGATATATCCTGCGAAATCAATGCACGACCAAGTTCCATGGATTTCTTGAGCTTTCTTTGGCCTAGATAATTGAAGAATTCATATTGTCGAAATTTTCTTTTCCACCCTGAAAATTGTTTTATATCATCTTGATTTATTTCACCATCTGCAGAAATCGCTATTTTATCAATTTCGTTTTTCAAATGATTGAGTGAATCTCCTGCTATATTTATGAGTGTTTTGATAATGTCCGGCGATACATTTTGAATATCATTTTCTTTAAAGAACATATGGGCCCATTGAATCATTTCACGCTCAAAAGGTGTAGAACAGGAAATTGGATTAATTCCTTTGACTAATGATTCTAAAAATTTGTTTTTGGCCCCATACTCGTCTTGCATCATGATAAGGGTATGGCCTTCTAAAGGATGATGTATGTAATCTAAGAACTCGTCTCTTGCTTTTCCTTTAAGCGCATTGGGGTTCCGTAATATAAATAATTTTTTAAAACTAAATAAATCGGCTGCAGTTAGATAATCTAAAATATCTTTTGAACTCATTTCATCAGGAATCAATACTGTTTTATGAATCGATTCTACATTGAATAATTTTTTGCTGAGTTTTTCTGAAAATAATTGTTGAAGAAATTGATCCTCTCCCATCAAATAGTATACTGGATTAATTTTTCCCTTTTCCAAAGATTGGATTGCATCATTGATGGGGATTGTGTTGATTTTAAATCGTGCCATTTTATATTACTAAGTAAGTGATGAGTCCAACCATTATACAATAGTATCCAAATCGGTGAAACTTTCCACTTTCTAATAATCCTAACAACCATTTTAAGGAAATAGTACCAACGATAAATGCGCTGAAGAATGCAAGTAATAATTGAAGCATCGGAATCGAAATGCTTCCTGGCTGAGTATCCAACGCAGTAAGTAACCCTGCACCAGCAATAACTGGAATAGCCAGCAAAAATGAAAATTTGGCTGCATCTTTTCCCGATAGACCTAATGCTAGTCCAGTACTGATGGTCATCCCAGACCGGGATATTCCCGGTATCATAGCAAAGGCTTGAGTCAGTCCTATCAAAAGGCCTTTTTTTAAATTTAATTTCTTATTATTTCTATTTAATTTTTGAGTCAACAATAAAATAATTCCTGTGAAAATTAATGAACCAGCAACCATTGGTATTGAATCGAATAAATCTGTGATCATATCCTTAGCTGCCAATCCAATAATAACTGCTGGCAATGTTCCCATAATCAAAAATAAAATATATTTTTGTGTATCTTGATTTTGAAATGAAATAAGAATGAATGAAAGATCTTTCCAAAAAACCCATATAACGCTCAGAAGCGTGCCCAAATGAGTCACCACTTCAACAACATTTCCGGGTGAATTAACGCCTAAAAGCACTTGCACGAGGACCAAATGTCCGGAACTGCTTATAGGTAAAAATTCAGTAATGCCCTGAATTATGCCGATTATTATTGCGTCAAATAGAGTCATATTGGTAGAAAATTGTTGCACAATTTATCAGGAAGAATATAGAATAAAAAGAAAAGCTATAGCCAGCCCGCAATTGCAATCATACGACCAGATTTTTTCCCATCACGCCGATAAGAATAATATAAATCCCGTCGACAACTGGTGCAGTCATCGTCAATAATAATATTTTCAGGTTTTACACCTGAATCAATGAGCTGATTTTTTATAACACTTTTCAAATCCAGCATCTGGCGGTCACCCTCTCCTGCAATCGAATAAATATTATCAAACTGGCCACTGACTTCTGGGCCAACTTCAAAACAACATTGATTAATGGCTGGTCCAATCATGGCTCTGATATTGTCAACATTACTGCCTACCTCTTTAATTCGCTTAACGGCTCGCCGTGAAATATTAGTTGCAGTACCACGCCACCCTGAATGTACTAGCCCAAAATGCCCAGATACCTTATCTCCTAAAAATAATGGAACACAATCCGCAACCTGAATGCTTAGAACAATCTCTTTATTAATGGATATGACTCCATCCGTTTCCTCAATAATTCCAGGTTTGTTTACCGATATAACTTTTGATGAATGAACCTGTTTTGGATAAGCCAATTTATTTGGATCAAAATTTAATGATTTTACAATAGCTCTTCTACTATCCGTTATAGAATCATGTTCATGTTTTTGAGTCAAAACTGCGCAAAACCCTTCCATGCCGAACCAATCGGAATAATTTTTATAATTCAAAATGTTCCCTAAGGATATTGCAATGGTACCAATCGAAGAGAGTCTCCATAAAACACACCCTGAAAAATGAGTTCATTTCCATTGAACTCCAAAATTTGGAATGCAGCATTTACGTGCGGATTCGTCGGATCTGGAGAATAATAAAATCCTGTACCAGAATATAGATCAACCGATTCTAATGATTGGATCATAGATTTGCGAGAAAGAGATTTTAGGCTTAATTGAGTTAGCAAATGTGCTGTATTGAGTCCTTGATAATATGACGCTATAATCTCTTCACTGTACCCTGTCGTATCCAGGGATGGTGCGTTAAAATTAGTAATAACAGACAAATCTTTTAAATAAGGTCCAATATTATCTTTTTGTAAAATCTTTTGATTCTGCCAATTTTCATTTCCAATTATTTTCGCATTAAAATTATACATTGGTAATTGCGGTCCGATATATTCTAAATCATCTTTATGAATTGGAAAGTAAATACCCTGTATGGTATTCAACACTATTTTTGTGGAATCTGAAAAAGACATTCTTTTTTGTTTTGTTTTGGGTAAGTCAAAAAAGTCCTCTGCAGAAATGTCAAAAAGGGCATCCAGACTATCAATCTCCATTCCCAATGCTTCATCAAACGATTTTTCTTTGGACAAAAGACCAAAGGCAATTCGTCTTAAATTTATGAATTGTCTTTTAAGGTTTTTTGGTTGTCCCGAGTACCATTCCGTTGCTACCACCGTTCCGCCAAGTCGATCCACTTCCTTTATAAAGGCATCCGTTTGGATTTCACCGTAGGAATCTGCTGGTGCAATGATTGCCAAACTATCCAGTTTCAAAACATTAATGGCATAATGAGCTGCGGCCTTTCCCTGCATAGAAATAGTAGTATTAATTTGAAAAATGGCAGGATTTATTTCACTCAGATCATTTTGCTGAATGGTCGTGAGGATAACAGGAATATCAGCTGATGTCAAGGCACTGGCGACAACTAAAGAGGTCTGATGATCTAACGGGCAAATAAGGACAGATAATTCATCATGCCGTGCCAATCTTTTAGCAATTTTTATCGATTCAAGCGTATGACTACGATTATCTTCTACGAGGATTGACAATCTTTGGTTTGTTTTTCCATTTGGGTTTTCTCCATCATAGAACCCGGATAGAAATGCTTGACCCATCTCCGATTGATCCCCTGACAAAGGAAGTATAATGCCAACCATAGTTAGGGGACTCGGTGGTGCATAAGATGCACGTAAAAGAGTTTCATAAATGGGGGCATAGGTATCCTGTAACTGATCCATATTCACCTGATTCATGGTAAGTGCGGCATCATCAGGATGACCCTTTGAAATTTGGGCACTGGCTTTAGCCATGAGGTGAATATTTCTGATTTCAGGATCAACTTCAAGGGTAAGTAATTCATCTAGAAGAAGTGTGGGTAATTGTATCTGAATTAATCGCAGTATCTTTGAATCAATCTTATTGCTGAAGTTAGCATCAATTGAAAGTTTTTTTGCTCGGTGGTACATCCGGTATGCAGATGGATAATTCCCTTCATTCACATATAAATCGCCCAAGCTTTCCATGACATTTTTCATGTATGGACTTTCTGGGAATTGCGTAAAAAATAACCGAGATGTCTCCTTAGCAGATTTTACCCGATTCAAACCCATTTGGGATTTGATGAGTAAAAGGAGAGATGATTCCTTATACGTACCGGATTCGCCGTCCAATATTTGTATTAAGATCGATTCACTCGTGGCATACCTGCCTTCGTTATATTGTTCTACAGCTTTATTAAATTGGCGATCTATCAACTGGGATTGAAACCAATTCTGGCCAATGCATGGAGAACACAAAAGCAGAAATAATATGGATTTATACTTTTTCATTTTGGACTCAAGTGACCTTCTCAACACATAAACTGGTATGAGGTATGTGTTAAATGATGTTTAGTTCCCGATAAAATAATATAGTAAGTAATATTAAATGGTATAAATCTGAAAATATTATTCACTAAGTTTTTTAGTTTGAAGTATAACTTCTCTATTATAAAAACCTTTAATTTCCCAACCACGTCCACATTTCATATCAATAAAATCTAATATTTTAATCTTTTCGACTTTATCATCACTTAATTTTATATACATAATATTATTACCCACTAATATTGTATTTCCAGATCCCCAACTACCCTGCTTACTTACTTCTCTCATTTAGTATACCCTTTTTGATTTAAAAATTCTATTTTTCTATTTTGTGTAAAATAAAACCACTTCATTCAACCGTGATGGAGTCAATCTTGTAGTAAGTAAAGAACCTATCCCTTACCTTGTATTTGATTATGTAATTACGACTCATCAGTTCAATCCCTCACCTTATTACAGAGAACTGTCAAATGACAGAAAGAAATTACATAATAAGGTAATGGAACTCCATAATAAAGGATGGGGTTATACTAAAATCCATACCTATCTAAGAAAAAATGGATTCAAAATTGGTAAGAGTAGACAAACGGTCAATACAATGATTAAGAAAATGAAAAAGAGAGATGAGTTTTATCACCAATCAATTATGGATGGTTATGGGAATTTTAGGGTTGAGTGGAGAGAGGTTTAGTTAATTACAATCTGATGTATCTTGTTCTCCAACTTGTGACGAAAGACAGTCGGGATATGGTGGACATAATTTATTTTTCCGAAGAAGTAACTTACTTCCCACCAACCCGAGTCCACATAAACTTTCAGGGATCTGACCACTTAATTGATTGAAACCCAACCCTAAAGTTGTCAAATTAGTTAGATTACCAAGTTCTGTTGGTATGGTTCCAGAAAGTTGGTTACTGTTCAAGGATAGTTCCTTTAATTTTGTTAAACCTCCTATTTCTGAAGGGATTTCTCCCGTTAATTTGTTATTACTCAAATACAACTTTTGTAGTTTTGTTAAATTTCCTATTTCTGATGGTATTACTCCACTTAATTGATTGTCTTGAACCCAAAGAACATATAGATCAGTCAAGTTACCAATCTGAGAGGGAATTCCCCCCGTCAATTCATTTTGACTAAGTACTAACCAATTTAACCACTTTAGTTCAAATATTGATGATGGAATAGAACCAGTTAATTTATTGTCCCTTAAAAATAATTGAGTTAATCCTTTCAAATTTCCTATTTCACCTGGGATTTCACCAGACAGTTCATTCTCATTTAGGTTCAAACCCATCAAAGAAGTCATATTCCCTATGAAATCTGGTATTGGACCAGAAAGTTTATTCCGATTTAGTTCTAAATATGTTAGACTAGTAAGATTCTCGATTTCACTTGGTATTGAACCCGAAAGTTGGTTGTCATATATATATAAGTGTCCTAGTTCAGTCAGGTTACCTATTTCAGGAGGTATTTTTCCTGTTAGTTGATTTTTATCCAATACAAGGGACTTTAAATTTATTAGATTTCCTATTTCAGGAGGAATTTCACCTATCAATTGGTTATTAATTAGATATAAGGTTTCCAAACTAGTTAAAACACCTATTTCTGAGGGGATTTCTTGGTTTAATTGTTGATTTTGGATAGACAATTTTGTGATATCCACAGAATACAATGTTTCCCATAATTCAACTAAATAATCACTCTTTTTTATTTCACTACCTGATGAGAGTCCAAATTTATCTTCCACAAATAATTGGTGATACTTAACACCTTCTTTGACGATTACCGAAGTGGTGTCCAATATATTATTTGATTCTTTTACTAATGATTTATTACTCATGTCTTCAGATAAAGATTGATATAATTTGTATGACGTAAAATCATTATCATTATTTTTTGTCCATGATATTTTGAAGGAACCGTTTTTATAAATTACTTCCGAAAGTTGAGATGGATTGGGTAATGAAAAAGAATTATTAACAACATACTTTTTTATTTCTGATTTCGTAGAATTACCGGAAACATCATATGAGATAACGTAAACACTATGTTCTGATTCATTTTGATATGATGTAGTATTCCACTCATATTCATAGGGTAATTCGTTATCCGTAAAATGTAAAGAATCATCAATAAAAAACTCTACCTTTTCAATTCCTTTGTTATCATCAGTCTCAACTTTGATTTTAACAACTTCAAATATTTGTGTAGAATTATCTGGTGAAATAATAGAAACGGTGGGTGGAGTGGTATCTCCTTTATCTTCACAAGTTGTAAAGACAAAAGTGAATAAAACGGAGAATAATACTAATTGAAACCATTTATTTTTCATGATGAAATCCAATATTTGATAGTAAAAGATTGTTTAAATATACAAAACCTTATTGAAATGGAGTTCAAATTGATTGTTTTTACTTGAAAAACTCTAACTTATAGTGTTTTACTGTAACTTATATAGTTAGAAAAAAGAAAGGGGTTATAGACGGTAACTTATACTTCTAACTTGTAGTGTCAACCCCAAAACCTTGATTTATTCCACAGTGACGCTTTTAGCCAGATTCCGAGGTTTGTCAATATCACATCCACGAAGAACTGCTAAATGGTAAGCCAACAATTGAAGGGGGATTGACGCTAGTATTGGAAAAGTCCGCGGGTGTGTTGATGGCACATCAATAATATAATCAGAAATCTTTTCTAAATCTTTTGTGCGTTTATCCGTTACAGTTATGATAATACCTTTCCTGGCTTTTACTTCTTGAATATTAGATAATACCTTAGCGAAGGTACGATCATGAGGCGCCAGAAAAACAACTGGCATTTTCTCATCAATCAAAGCAATTGGGCCATGTTTCATCTCTGCCGCCGGATACCCTTCTGCATGAATATATGATATTTCTTTCAGTTTCAACGCTCCTTCTAGGGCAACTGGGAAATTCATGCCTCGACCCAAATAAAGAAAATTATCAGCATTTACAGTTTTTCCTGCAATACTCTCTATCCCATTAGTATTGGCCATCACTTTTTCAACTTGAGTTTTTAAATTCCACATGGCTTGCGCCAGCTTTTTCCCTTCACTTCTGGACATACCATTTTTCCGGCCAAAATATAGTGCCAGTAAGTATAATACAGTTAATTGTGCCGTAAATGCCTTTGTCGAAGCGACACCAATTTCAGGACCTGCATGGGTATAAATACCACAATCAGTTTCCCGGGCGATAGAAGATCCCACCACATTACAAATGCCCATCGTGAGTGCACCATACTTTTTTGCCATTTTTATCGCTGAAAGCGTATCTGCTGTTTCACCAGATTGCGAAATGGCGATGATAACGGTTTTGCTATCGATAATAGGTGAACCATATCGAAATTCAGATGCATATTCTACATTGACAGGAATTCTTGCAAATTCTTCCAACAAATTTTTACCCACAAGACCCGCATGCCAAGACGTACCGCAAGCAGTAATATAAATTCGATTTGCATTTTGAATTCGATCAATATAATCACTCACACCACCTAAAAATGCAGTACCTTCATCAAGGTTTAGTCTACCACGCATGGTATCCGTTATGGTACGAACCTGCTCATGAATTTCCTTTAGCATAAAATGAGGAAATTCGCCCTTTTCAATTTCTTCAATTGAAAATTCAATTTCAGTCGATATTTTATTGATGATTGTATTATCAGAAATTAATCTTATTTCATGACCTTCATTAGAAATGGTGGCCATTTCACCTTCATCTAAGTAAACGACATTTCGAGTATGATCCACAATAGGAGAAGCATCGCTGGCTATAAAATATTCATTTTCACCTATACCCAAAACCAATGGGCTGCCTAATCTTGCTGCAACCAACTTATCTGGTTCATCATTACAAAAGGTGACAATACCATATGCTCCAATGACCTGATTCAATGCTACTTGCACCGCTTGAGAAAATTCAAGTCCATCTGAATAATATATATCTGAAATAAGTTGAACTAATACTTCTGTATCCGTTTCACTTTTAAATTTGTACCCTTTTTCCTCTAAAACTGTTTTTAACACAGAATAGTTTTCAATAATACCATTATGGATGATGGCAATATTTCCCGTTTGGTCCCAATGGGGATGAGAATTGATATCCGTGGGTGCACCATGGGTTGCCCACCGTGTGTGCCCAATTCCAATGTTTCCGATTAAATGTGAATCATCTATCAGTTTTTCCAATTCAGACACTTTCCCTGATTTTTTAATTGAATAACTTCCTGCACTATTAAATACAGCAATACCAGCAGAGTCATACCCTCTGTACTCAAGCCGTTTAAGTCCCTTTATCAAGACGGGAACAGCATCTTGCTTACCAAAATATCCTACGATACCACACATATTGTTTGAATTTAGTTAATTATTGATTTGTTGAAGAGTGAACTAAATCACCTAAGTGAAACTTTAGCTAATATAAGAATGATTAAAAATCATTCCCATTCAATTGTTCCCGGCGGTTTTGACGTAATATCATAGACAACACGATTGACTCCTTTGACTGAATTGACAATTTTATTCGATATTTTTGTCAATGTCTCGTCAGGCATCCGAAACCAATCTGCTGTCATCCCATCGCTACTGGTCACCGCTCTCAGTCCTAATAAATACTCATAAGTTCTTTGATCACCCATCACCCCTACTGTTTTTACAGGGATTAAGACCGCAAATGCCTGCCATATTTCATCATAAAGGCCATCCTCATTAAGAATATCCATATAAATTTGATCTGCATTTTGCAATATGGCAATCCGCTCTTTTGTGATTTCACCTAAGATACGAACGGCCAAACCGGGACCGGGAAAGGGATGACGATTGATGAGTGAATCCGGTAAACCTAATTCTCGTCCCACATTGCGAACTTCATCTTTAAAAAGTTCTCGGAGCGGTTCAATCAATTCAAAAGTCATATCGTCAGGAAGCCCACCTACATTATGATGACTTTTGATGACATGGGCTGAGTTTCCTATACTGGCACCACTTTCAATCACATCAGGGTAAAGGGTTCCCTGGGCAAGAAAAGAAACATCCCCTAACTTATCGGCAATGTTTTCAAATGACCGAATAAATTGTTCTCCAATTATTTTTCGTTTTTTCTCCGGCTCCACCACACCCGAAAGTTTGGATAAGAATAGGTCAGAATCATCGTAGGATGTGATGTTTACACCCAATCCATCTTTCAATGCAGAGACGCAATCATCTGCTTCGTTCTTTCTTAATAAGCCATGGTCTATTAAAACAGATGTGCACTGATCTCCCACCGCTTGGTGCATTAATGCACCAACAACAGAAGAATCTACCCCGCCACTCACGCCGCAGATGACGTGCTTATCGCCCACTTGATTTCGAATTAATTCAATCTGCTCATGGATAAAATTTCCTGCTGTCCAGTTCGGTTCACAATGAGCATTCTTAAATAAAAAGTTGTTTATAATTGTATCCCCTTCTACAGTATGAACCACTTCCGGATGAAATTGAGTAGCAAATCTTTTGGATGCTTCATTCGCCACAGTGGCCACTATGCCATTTGTAGACTCAGCTAATATTGTCCAACCCTTCGGTACTGATTGAACTTTATCCATATGGCTCATCCACACTTGTGTGTCATTGGAGATACTGTCCAAAATAGATTCGGGTTTGACCTTCATTAAATTGGCGAACCCATATTCACCTTTTGATCCCGGTTCAACTTGCCCACCATAATGATGTACCATCAATTGAAGGCCATAACAAATTCCTAAAATGGGAATATCCAGATCAAATATTTTCGGATCATATTGGGGTGCCGAATCTTCGAATACACTATTAGGACCACCGGAAAGAATAACCGCTTTGGGTTTTCTTTTCATCATAGATTCAGCTGAAGTATTAGAGGAAAGTATTTCTGAAAAAACATGCTGCTCCCGTATTCTCCTGGCAATTAATTGCGTATACTGGGAACCAAAATCAAGAATGACAACACCACCTTGATGCAATGGATTCATCCAATTTTCCATTCAGTTAATTCATCCATATAATCAAAATTTGTCAATTGGGGTTGCAAAGGAGTAATACTAACATATCCTTCTTTTACAGCAACACCATCACTTTGTAATTTCGTATCAGGGTTTTTAATTTTCCCCGTCATCCAATAATATATTCGGCCTCGAGGGTCTTCTCGCTTTTCAAAACTGTCTTTAAAATATATGGAACCCTGATGCGTAACCTGATACCCCTTAAATTCAGCCGCAGGGCAGTTGGGGACATTCACATTCAGTAAAGTACCATGGGGTAAATCATTTTCCATCATGGCTTTAACCACCTTTTTAGCTACAATTTTGGCCCCAGACCAATCTCCTCCTCGTATTGAATCCAAACTAATGGCTATGGACGGAATCCCTAAAAAAGTTCCTTCTGTCGCCGCTGAAATGGTACCTGAATAAAGTAAACTTTGTCCAATATTCGCACCGGCATTAATTCCGGATATAATGATATCCGGCTTCTTATCCATAATGGCTTTCACTGCAATTTTAACCGAATCAGCTGGGGTCCCGTTCACCGCATATCCCCGAAATCCACCTGATCTATTAACCTTTTCTATGCGGATAGGGTCAGAAATAGTAATGGCGTGCCCTACGGCACTTTTTTCTGTATTGGGCGCCACGATAGTAGTTTCACCAATATCTGACATTGCTTCCCACAAGGCATAAATACCATCGGCGAATATACCGTCATCATTGGCGATTAAAATGGATGGACGTTTCAAGATGTAAGCATCCGTATTAAATTTGAAATTGTTTCTTTTAGATTTTCCCGGGGAACAATATGATCCACAAACCCTTTATCCTGTAAAAATTCCGCGCGTTGAAATCCTTCCGGTAAATTTTCTCCAATCGTCTGTTTGATAACTCTTGGACCGGCAAAACCAATGAGGGCCCCCGGTTCAGCCAATATGATATCTCCCAACATGCCGAAACTTGCTGTTACTCCACCAGTCGTTGGATCCGTAAGTATAGGAATAAATAACCCACCTTCATCCTGAAAACGAGCTAATTTAGAGCTGGTTTTAGCTAATTGCATGAGTGATAATGCTGATTCCTGCATCCGAGCACCTCCGGAAGTACAAACGAGAATAAATGGTATTTTTTTCTCTCTTGAGAGATCAATTGATCGGGAAACCAGTTCTCCCACTACAGATCCCATACTCCCACCAATAAATGCGAAATTCATTACGCCGAGAATTATTCTTTTTTCATTGATTTTTCCGGAATAACAATTGATCGCATCGTTCTGGCTCGTTTTAGAAATAGCTGTTTCCAATTGAGTTGAATATTTTTTCTTCGCTTTAAATTTTAATGGATCAGCCGATTTTACAGTTAAATATAATTCTTCGATGTCGTCCTGATCCAAAAGTAAATCACGGTACACTGTTGGCGCCACACGAAAATGATGGCCACAGTGTCTACACACAGAATAATTTTTATCCAATTCAGGTTTATACTGAATTTCTGTACACGTAGGACACTTTGTCCATAATCCACTGGGAATATCTTTTTTCCCCAACTCTGCAATATTTTTATCTTTTCGGCGAAACCAAGCCATGCTGTTTTTCTTTTTTTACCATGATTACTGCATCTTCTCCGTCAGAATAATATTCATTACGAATATCTATCTCTTCAAAACCAAAGTTTAGATACAAATTTATAGCGGGGAAATTAGATCGTTTAACCTCTAAATACACGTCCGCATATTGCAGATAATTTTCCAATATTTGGTCTAAAAATTGGTTGCCGTATCCTTGGTGCTGAAAAGAGATATCAATGGCGATATTTAAAATATGTGCTTCATTCTCTAGGAAGTGAGCAAAAAAATATCCAATGATTATTCCATTCATTTCAGAAACGAGATTTAACGAATAACGTTTCCGCTTCAATTCATTTTCTATAGCTTCTTTTGTCCACGAATCGTTGAATATCCTTTTTTCCATTTCATAAATAGGTTCCAAATCATTTAGCGTCATTTCACGAATATTCATTTTTTAGTACCTAATGTAAATGAAGCAATATAATTGGGCACCAAATCATATGGGGTTTTCTTCACCCAACAATTATAGTTTTTTTCAGCCAATATTCCGGTCATTTCTGCTGTTGGTGGAACCGATGAAATACTTGAGTCACCCAAAAGCTTTTCACATCCATAGTGGCCTGCTTCATCTAAATGATCAATATCATCCCATATACCAGCTTTTGCTTCGCAGACCGCCCCTAAGTTTAGTTGACTTACCGAAAATCGCTGATAGAATACAATATTCCCATGAGAATACAATAATATGGTGAATGCTTCCGATGTTAATCCACTATTGGCAGCCATAATCTGTAATGTTGGAACGGGCACAATGGGCAATGCCTTTGCAAAAGCTATTCCTTTTGCGAAACCCAGTCCCACCCGCAATCCCGTAAAAGAACCAGGCCCGATTGAAACAGCAATAGCATCTAAATTTATTTTATCCAATCCCGTTTTATCTCTCAGAGAATTATAAAATTCAGGTAGTCTTTCCGCATGTTGTCTCGAAATTTGTTTTTCGATTTTATACTGACACTTTTCATTTTGAATGAATGCAATGCCGCACCAGTCCGTGGATGTTTCAATCGCAAGAATGTTCAATCAACTAATCCTGATATTTTAATTGACCTGGCATTGACATTCTCATATAACCGACTAAAATGAATTAATATCCAACGATCAGTCCAAAAAGGTTCGATTCGCTCAGCCCATTCAATTAATGTAATGCCATTCTCCGGGTTTAAATAATTTTCTCCCCCAATATTTAAAAAATCCTCCGGAGAATCTAACCGGTAACAATCAATATGGTAAAGTGGATAATGGATCCCTTCATATTCGCTCACCAGTTTAAAGGTTGGAGAAATAACAGAATCCTGAATGCCCAATCCACGAGCAAACCCTTGAGCGAAAGTTGTTTTTCCTGAACCAAGATTCCCAATGAGTGCAATAATGGTACCTCCAGGGATCTTTTTGGATAAATTTTTTGCAAATGTTTGCATTTCTTGGACTGAATTCAACACTGTTTCCATCATTTTGGATCCATGATAAAAATGGGAACCATCATTTCTTCCATAGAAATACCACCATGTTGAAAACTGCCTTTCAACATATTTTTGTACTTATGCTGTTCAT